>Ga0187851_10000860_pt1 | contig 30265 bp, 28 predicted proteins | sample June2016WEW_6_10_FD_132997 | JGI IMG/M metagenome (GOLD analysis project Ga0187851, IMG submission 132997) | Peatland microbial communities from SPRUCE experiment site at the Marcell Experimental Forest, Minnesota, USA - June2016WEW_6_10 | ecosystem: Environmental > Terrestrial > Soil >...
CGGCACGACTGAAGTCGTGCCCTGACACATGGCGGCCGATTCAGGTTCGTGGTTCCCACCCATCCGCAAGGAGCGCGGATGGATGGGGCACCCGGCGTAGGCAGGGTTGGCGTATCGCGCAACGAACTGCATGTCTAATAGATGAAAATATTCATCATGGCTGCACTGCAATTTCTTTCAGGCGTAAGAGAAATTTCTCTCCTAAGGGCGTAACGAGAACGCGCGGGAGCCAATTGGAGTCTGTTGTATGTATCTCCGCGCAAAAGCCCACCCCCTTGAGACGCTCCAATGAACTGCGAATCTCCATTTGATTTGCGAGCGTAATGAATCTGTCCAGCTCTAGCGCCTGCCACACTTCGCGCGGTCTATTAAGAGTTCCGTCGTGCGAGGTCAACGGATAGAACGTGCCCGTGGTACATTGCTTTTCTGAAAGGGCCTTCAGGACAGAGATGTCTCGATCCTTCAGCTCGGTAGCGGCCCTCATCATGTCGTCAAGACTCTCGGGCTCGAGATCGTCTTCTTTCACGCCATTCACGACAATGCGCGCGAGCCGCTTGAGCCGGTCCTTCACTGAGGTGTGCATTGCTCGAAGAGCGAGCGCAGAGATAGCCTCGGCGAACGTTGGATTGGCGGGGAGAGATTTGATGCTTTCCCGAAGTTCTTCATGCCTCTCGAAAAGAGTCCTTAGGTCATTTCGCACTGCAGTGATGGCGTAGATCAGGTTGCTTCCGTAGCTCGCGCCGGCAAGTTTCCGCACCTTCAGAGCGAGGTTTGAAATTCCACCAGTAACGGCCCAAAGCCCGCCTGTGCCAACGAGCATCAGAAGGTCGCCGATAATTTCAGCAAATTCTCCGCCGGGGGCTTCGGAATTTGCTTCGTAATTCAACTGCATCAATGCAGCATCGGTTTCTGTGTCGAACTGTCCCATCTACAACCTCTTCCTTCGAAGTACTCGGAGCAACCGGTAGACGCAGGTCCTTCGACTTCGCTGCGCTTCGCTCAGGATGACAGCGTATTTGGGGTAATAAATCGGGGTGAGCGACATATCGCCGCCCACCCCAATGTGTTTCCGCCGAAGGCGGGTACGCCTGGACGGCAAGTCCTACTTCTTCTCTTCCACGTCCACATACTCGGCGTCGATTACGCCTTCGTCTTTCTTCTGTTCGGCGTGAGGCTCGGCACCTGAGCCGTCCGCGGGAGGTGCGCCGGAAGCTGCGCTTGCCGCGTTCACTTTGTAGAGGATCTCGGCAAGTTTATGGCTGGCCTGGACCAGCTTCTCGTGCTGGGCTTTGAGTTCCTTCGAGGTTGGCGTGCCTTCGAGCAGCTTTTTGGAATCGGCAAGCACAGACTCGACCTCGGCCTTGACCGGAGCGGCGTCAGCGCCCTGCATCTTGTCGCCGGAATCCTTCAGCATCTTGTCGATGTTATAGACCATGCTGTCGAGGGAGTTACGCGCGTCAATCTCCTCGCGCTTTTCCTTGTCCTCGGCGGCGTGAGCGTCGGCGTCCTTGGCCATGCGCTCAATCTCTTCCTTGCTCAAACCGGAGCTGGAAGTGATGGTGATGCGCGTGTCCTTGCCGGTGGCGTTGTCCTTGGCGGTGACGTTGAGGATGCCGTTGGCGTCGATGTCAAAGGTCACCTCGACCTGCGGAACGCCTCGCGGCGCAGGAGGGATGCCGCCCAGCTTGAATTTGCCCAGGGTGCGGTTCAGCGCGGCCATCGGCCGTTCGCCCTGAAGCACGTGAACCTCGACCTCGGTTTGCGAATCGGCAGCCGTGGAGAAGGTCTCGGTCTTCTTGGTAGGAATGGTAGTGTTGCGGGGAATCATGGACGTAGCCACGCCGCCCAGCGTTTCGATGGAGAGAGTGAGGGGGGTGACATCGAGCAGCAGCAGGTCCTTGACCTCGCCGCCGAGCACGCCGGCCTGGACCGCCGCGCCAATGGCCACCACCTCGTCGGGGTTGACTCCGCGATGCGGCTCACGGCCGAAGAGCTTCTTGACCATCTCCTGAATTTTGGGCATGCGCGTCTGGCCGCCCACGAGGACCACTTCGTCGATGTCTTTGATGGCGACACCGGCGTCGGCGATGGCCTTCTTGCAAGGCTCAAGGGAGCGGTCGAGCAGGTCCTCGACCAACTGCTCGAGTTTGGCGCGCGTCAACTTGCGGACCAGGTGCTTGGGTCCGGTGGCGTCAGCGGTGACAAAGGGCAGATTGATTTCGGTTTCGATAGTTGTGGACAGTTCGATTTTTGCCTTCTCGGCGGCGTCGCGGAGACGCTGGAGGGCCATCTCGTTGCCCTTGGAGGTGAGGTCCAGCCCCTGCTCCTGCTTGAACTCGGCAATCAACCAGTCAACAACGCGCTGGTCGAGATTGTCGCCGCCCAGGTGGGTGTCGCCATTGGTGGACTTGACCTCGATTACGCCTTCGCCGACTTCAAGAATGGAAATGTCGAATGTGCCGCCGCCAAAGTCGTAAACGGCGATGGTTTCGTCCTTCTTTTTGTCGAGGCCGTAAGCCAGAGCGGCCGCGGTAGGCTCGTTGACGATGCGCTTCACGTCAAGGCCTGCGATCTTGCCGGCATCCTTGGTGGCCTGGCGCTGGGCGTCGTTGAAGTAGGCCGGAACGGTGATGACCGCCTCGGTGATTGTCTCGCCGAGGTATGCTTCGGCGGACTTCTTGAGCTTTTGCAGGATCATCGCGGAAATTTCAGGCGGGGTGTACTCCTTGCCCTGGGCAAGGACGCCCACATGGTCGCTCTGCTGGATCACCTTGAAGGGCACCATCTTCATCTCGTCGCTGACTTCGTCGTAGCGGCGGCCCATGAAGCGCTTGATGGAGAAGATGGTGTTTTCCGGATTGGTGATGGCTTGACGCTTGGCCACCTGGCCCACTAGCCGCTCACCGCTTTTGGAGAAGCCGACCACAGAGGGGGTGGTGCGCGCACCCTCTTCATTCGCAATGACTTTAGGCTCGCCGCCCTCGAGGACCGCGACGCACGAGTTGGTGGTGCCTAGATCGATGCCGATAATCTTTGCCATGTTTGAGATCCTGCCTTGGGAAGTTAGATTCTGACTCTTCCAGAATGCCAGATTGAGTGACTTATTGTCAACCTTATTTGATTGTATTTGCATAAGGGGACTGCTATGCCGCCTTTGGCGGTGGGGAATCTTGCAAACGATATAGGACTGATTTAGTCTGGTTTAAGTATACGACTGATTCAGTCGTAATTCCTCTGGAGGATTCAATCTTGTTGTCGAAATTGTTCAGAGAGGTTCACGGATACGGCTGTTTGCCGGCTTTTTGGATCTTGATTCTGATTACCTCAATTGGCAGGGCGCAGGACAAGCCGTACTTTGTGACGTATTCACATGATTTGGAGGAGCCGGGTAACCTGGAGATCGAAACCAAAACGGCGCTGGCCAGGCCGTACGACGGCAACCACTATGGGGCGACGGCCATGGAGTTGGAGTATGGGACGCGCGCATGGTGGACAACCGAGCTTTATCTCGACGGGCAGGCCACGGCGCAGGACTCGACGGTGTTTACCGGCTGGCGGCTGGAGAACCGTATCCGGCCGCTGATGCGGGATCACGCGATTAACCCGGTGTTCTACATCGAGTATGAAAACACTTCCGACGCCGACAAGACGATTCTGGAGGTGACGGGACACGACGGGCAGGCCGACCTTGCGGTGCCTAATGGCGAATCCCGGAGGGTGTATCAGCATGAGGCGGAACTGAAGCTGATTCTCTCTTCTAACGTCAGGGATTGGAACATCAGCGAGAACTTCATCTCGGAGAAGGATTTGAGTCACGCGCCGTGGGAGTTCGGCTACGCGGTAGGGGCAACGCGTCCGCTGCGCAGCGCTGCCAGCAGCCGGGAGTGTACCTTTTGCGCTGAGAAGTTTATCGCGGGCTTTGAGGGCTACGGCGGGCTCGGAGACACGTTTGCTCTGACCATGCGCGATACATCGCATTACGTCGCGCCGCTCATCGGCTGGCAACTGCCCAAGGGCGTGCGGTTCAGCTTTTCCCCGGGCTTCGGGTTGACGAGCACAAGCCTCACGCGGGTTTACCGCGTAGGCCTTGCCTATGAATTCAATCAGATTGGCAACTGGTTTCACGGCTCCCACGGAGGTGCGGAATGATGCGACGGAGCCTGGCAATTCTTTTGATTTGGCTTTGTGCCGCGGTCGCAGTGGGCGCTGTTTCCAGTTCTCGCTGGGAGCGAGTACCGGCCAAGGATCACGTGCGAGCCAATCCACTGACCGGCCAACCCGAGGCGGCCATGGCCGGGGCGCTGGTCTATCGTGAGCACTGCCAGGAGTGCCACAAGGCCGACGCGCGGGGCGACGGGCACAAGCGGCCATCGCTTCGGAGTGAACGATTGCGCTCGGCAAGCGATGGCGACATCGAATGGTTTCTGCGCCAGGGCGATCTGGGACATGGCATGCCTTCGTGGTCGAGTCTTCCTGAGGCGCAACGCTGGCAAGTTATCGCTTATCTGAGGTCAATTCAGTAGACAGCTCAAGTCTCTCGATCTGTCTTCTTTCGGCCCGCCTTATTGCAATCAAGGCTTTAGGACCTGTTGACACCACTATTGGGGCACTTAAGTAGTGTTATCAGGCCCTGGGAATCGTGCGGCCAGCTTGCTTTGTCTCGGAAATCATCGTCTACTAAGGTCACAAGGCAAGGGAGGCTTCGGTACTCCGTCTTGCGGCGAAGTATTGGAGTCATAATGTCCATTTTGGGTTCCCAGATTGCTCCGCCGGCCTATGCGTACTCGCAACTTGTGGCGTGGGAATGGAATCCCACCACGGACGAACTGCGCTGGACCTCTCGACAGACGGAAATTTATGACTATTCCGAAAGCGAGATCAACTCGTCGGCCGCATGGCTTGCGATCGTGCATCCTGATGACCGGATGAGGGTTCGGCTGGCGATGAAATGGGCGCTTGAATCCACGCCGACTTTTCGCGAGCACTTCCGCGTATTCACCAAAGACAGGAAAACCCTTTGGATCCTTGGCTATGGACAGCTCGTCCAGTTGCCTGACCAATCGGTGCGCGTGTCGGGTATGAATATAGAGGTCACGGATTGGGTTGAAAAGCTGGCAGCAAGCGAGGCCAAATTCAGCGCAACCTTCGAGCAGGCGGCCGTTGGGATCGCCCATATCGACCTCGATGGGGCGTGGCTGAGTGTGAACAGCCGATGCTGCGAGATCCTGGGATATAGCAAAGAAGAGCTGCTCAAGCTGACTGTCTCTCAGCTAACACATAGAGCCGATCTGGACTCGGACCGGGAGTTGATTCAAGAGTTGCTGTCCGGAGATCGTTCGAATTACTCCATAGAGAAGCGGTACCACACCAAGAGCAAGCTCCTGGTCTGGGCCAATCTGACGGTTTCACTGGTGCGCAAGAGCGACGGAAGACCCGACTACTTTATCGCGGTGATTGAAGACATCGCACCTCGAATGCGAGTCAAAGCACAGCGGGACGAAATGATCGAGATGCTCGAGCAGCGCGTCATAGAGCGAACCACAGCGCTTGAGAAGCTCTCCATGACCGATGCGCTCACCGATGTTGCCAATCGCCGCCGCCTTGACGAGCAGATGGGGCTGGAGTGGGACCGCGCGGTGCGCTCCAAGAAGCCTCTCTCGCTCCTGATCATCGACATCGATCACTTCAAAGAGTTGAACGACACCCTTGGCCACGGGACCGCAGACAGCGCGCTCGTCGCCTTTGCCGGCGAGTTGAAGCAGATTGCCCGGCGTCCCGGCGACCTGTGCGCCCGCTATGGAGGCGACGAGTTCGTTCTGGTGCTTCCTGAAACAGATGCCGACGGCGCAATGTGTATCGCGAAACAGGTTCAGATGGCGGCAGATCGGCTCAATCTCTCCAATCCCGGATCGCCCGTCTCTGCAAGAATGACCGTCAGCCAGGGTGTTTCCACTGCGTGGCCGGCAAAGAAGGGAAACACCAGCCACCTGATGCTCCATGCCGATAAGGCGCTCTACGACGCAAAACAGGCGGGGAGGAATCGCTTCTCCTGGACCGCCTGCTCCGAGTCGCCAGTTGAAGGCGAATGAGGGGACGAGGATCCTTCAGCTTTTGCCTTGCTTTGCCGGGATGGTCTCGGCGGATATTTTCTCTTCTCGCCAGCCGCTTCCGGGTCCCATCGTTACGTGATATTGTGGTCCATTCTTCAAAACCGATAGCGCAGCGCCAGTTGCATCAGCCTTGGGGGCATGGCGTTGACGGCCGTGCCAAAGCTGCCGCTGGAGATATTGCCTTCGACAGAGGCGGGGCCGAAAAACTGGGCGTGGTTGAAGAGGTTGAAGGCTTCGGCGCGGAATTCCAGTGATTGGGACCTCTTGATAGGAATTGTCCGTGCGAGCGTGGCGTCCAGATTCTCCAGGCCGGGACCGGAGAAGAAGCGGCGGCGCGCGTTGCCGATTGTTCCCATCGGAGGCAGAGTGAACTGGGAGGCATCGAAGACCGGTTTGCCGCCTCGTGGGTTCAGATTGAGATTGAGGGGTTGGCCGCTCCAATCCGGGGTATCTACGCCGTTGTTGTTGATGCCGTTGGGGATGGTGCCGAGCAGCGAGGTGTCGTTGTTGTTGAGCAGGGTGACCGGCAAGCCGGAGGTAAAGCGCGCGATTCCGGCTACGGACCAGTCTTCCATCGCGCCGCGGAGCGGTCTGAATGTCTTTGGCGTGGGCAATTGATATTGAAAGCTGGCGACGAAGTTTTGGCGCAGATCGAAAGCCGAGAGCCCGCGGCTGAGCGAAGGGTTGACCGGGTTGACTGGCTCAGGCAGACCGGCGGATTGATCGATGGACTTAGAGAAGGTGTAACTGACAAGAAGACTCAGGTTATGAGCGAGGTGGTTGAGCGTGGCTTCGAGAGCGTTGTAGCCGGCATTGGCGATGGTGCGCTGCAACTCGACGCTGCCGAAGGCGGGACCGAATTGAGTGCGGGCGGCCTGCTCGTTAAAGGGGCCGCAGGCGGCCGAGCCAAGGCTGAGACAAAGGGTGGAATTGGCGGGGTTCGCTTCTTCCAGCGCAAGCAAGTGGTGCGATGCCGCGCCGATGTAGGCGATGGAAGCGAGGGTGGACGCGCTTAACTGGCGTTCGATGCTGAGCATCCAGTGTTCGGCGTAGGGGGTCACGTCACGCGGGTCCACGGCGGGAATGCCGACCAGCGGTTCGAACTGGCTCCAATTGACGGTCGCGTTGGAATTGGAGCGGCTGGCGCCATAGGCCACATTTTGCAGCGGGAAGCGCTGGCCTGCACTGATGCCGGTGGCGGCAACGGTGAAGGGTGAGGTAAAGAGGGGCGGTGCGGCAGAGGTGTAGGTGTAGCCGTAGGGCGGATTCGCGCTCATGATGCCGGCCGATAGCCCTTCGTAGGCTGTGTAGAAGATCCCATAGCCAGCGCGGATGCTGGTTTGACCCTCGGGCCCGGTGAGCTTGCGCAGAAGCGGCGCGGCGAAGGCGGGCGTCCATGCTATGCCGAGACGCGGGGATACGTCGTTGCGCGCAGGAGCAAGGGAGCGCTGCACGCCGGGGTCGCCGGGAAAAACCAATCCCAGGGGCGCGCCGGGAAAGACCTGGGATTGCTCGCCTTTGACCAGCGTTTGAAGCTGGTTGAATTTCTCGCTCCACGGGCGGATTCTATCCCAGCGGAGGCCATAGTTCACGGTCAAACTGCTGGAAGCCTTCCAACTGTCCTGCGCGAAAGCGGCCATATAAAGGTTGCGATTGTAAAAGCTGCGCGCTTGACCTTGCGTGTAGCTGGACGGCACGCCAAGCAGGAAGTCGGCAAAGTCGAGGCCGGTCTCCGATCCGTTGAATGCGAAGCTGCCGTTGAAGATCACGTCGGGGTGGGTGTTGATCTGGTTGGCATGGATTTCGCCGCCGACTTTGAAGCCGTGCTTACCGACGATGCGGCTGAAGGCGTCGCTGACTTCGAAGATATTCTCAGCCTGCACGATGGCTGTGGTGTCTACACCGAGGGTGAAATCGTTGAAAGCAATGTTTTCGATACCTTCGGTGGAGGGCTTGAGCGCGTCGATACCGCTGCAGGTGCTAGTGTTGGCGCTGGTGCAGGTGACAAATCCCTGCGAGGCGAGGGAGGGGCCGACGCCGCCCTTGGGTTGGCCGACTGAGTTGGCGTTGCGCATAAAACTCAAATGAAACTCATTGAGCGTCGACTGGCCGAAGGTGATGGTATGGCCGAGACTGGCGAGTTGCGCAAAGCCGTTGGAGGTTGCGTCGAAGCCGGGAACGCTGGCTCCGCCCGTGCCTGTGGGGTAGGGATTGTCCAGCGAGTAGCCGTCGAGGAAGTAGTAGCCGGTCACGGTTCCCTTGCCGTGGGTCCAGTCCACGCGGAGCGCGCCCTTGTCGTCCTGGAGGGTTTCAGCCTCTTTCGCCGTGGCGAAGAGCGCAGCTCCAATATTGGGCTGAGGGATGGACGAGAGCAGGTACTTTGCCGGTGCGGACCATATCGACGAGGGAATCTGGCCGGTCGGAAAGACGGTGGAATATGGCTCGCCTGGTGCGACGGTCTGATCCAGCAACGTGGAGAGCTGAGCTGCCCAGGCGTTGCCGTTCACGCTGCCTGTAAGCGGGTTCTGGCTGAAGTCGCCGCCTCGTTCGGCGGCGGAGGGAACCGCAATCTCTCCGGTGTCAATGCCCTCGGTGAGCCTTGTTCCCTGATAGTCGGCAAAGACGGCCACACTCTTGTGAAAAGGCGTTCCACCTGCTGTGCCGCCGAACTGGTTTTGGCGATAGGCGGCGCGATCGAGCGAAAAATAGTTGCGCGCATCGAGAGAGGTGTTGCGCAGAAATTCGAAGGCGGAGCCGTGCAAATCAGTTGTGCCCGACTTTGTGATTACGAGCACCTGGCCGCCACTGGAGTTGCCGTACTCGGCGTCGAAGTTGCTGGTGAGCACGCGAAAGCTGTCGATGGAATCCAGGTTGGGCACGATGGAGGTGCCCATGTTCACGTCTTCTTCCGCGTCGCTGCCGTTGACCCTGAATCCGTTGGAGGCCTCGCGTTGTCCGCTGATGGAGAGGTTGCCGGGGTTGGCATTGCCCGAAGGCGGCGTCGAGGCCACGCCGGTCATGATTACCGATCCAGGCTGCGCTGTGTTCACAGGAACAATGCCCGGCTGTACCGCCATCAGGTCAGTAAAGCTGCGCCCATTCAGAGGCACGCTTTCCATCTTTTTCGTGTCCAGAGTTTCGCCTAGCTGTGTGCTAGTGGTCTCGGCGGAAAGGGTGTCGGCGGTTACCTCGACGGTTTCGGTATGCTCTGCGACCACGAGCGTCAGGTCCAGATTTGCGGCCGAAGGTTGGGATTGGCCCAAGTTGGCTTTGACTGTCAGAGGAGCAAACCCTTCCGCGATGATTTCGATTTGATAGCTACCCGGACCCGGCGTTTGGACCAGAAACTCGCCTTGATCGTTGGTGTTGGTCTCGATAGGGGCAGTAGAATCTGTGCTGCGCACGGAGACATAGCCATGAGGGATGCGATTGCCTCTTGTGTCATGCACGACGCCGGAGATGGTAAAAGCCGGAGCGGCCGGAACCGGAACGGCGAAGAGCGGTACAAGTGCATTGAAAATCAAGAAGAAAGGAAGTAAGACGAGCTTCAAGAAACGTACCCCGGAATTCCGTAAAATTTGCGTGCGAACCGGTTTGGGTAGAGAGAACTCAGCGCTTAACACGAGCAAACAGAGCCTAATATCCGACGAATTCAGTCCTCATTTAATATACGACCTATTCAGTCTGAAATCAATAAAGGGTTGGGAAAAGGGCTTGGGCAGGGAGAGGATTGCCAGGGCGAGGGGTGGTCTTACGACTTGTCTCACAAAATGTCTTACAGCACTTTCAGACGTCTTGCGTGTCTTGCAGCCAGTAAGACAGCCTGCCTGCTCCTGTTCACTGGCAGTCTGCACCCTCATCATTTAATCTCAAATATTCCACCACTATGCCTAACACCGCTGCTCAAGCCCGCTACCCGCTGACACAGGGCGTGAACCCGTGGCTGGTGACGCTCTCGGTGATGCTGCCGACGTTTATGGAGGTGTTGGACACGGCGATTGCGTCGGTGGCATTGCCCTATATTGCGGGGAGCCTGTCGGCGTCGAATTCCGAAGCCACATGGGTGCTGACCAGCTACCTGGTGGCGAATGCGGTGATTTTGCCGGCCTCGAACTGGTTTGCCCGGCGCTGGGGCCGCAAGCGGTTTCTGCTGATCTGCGTGACCATCTTTACCGTGGCCTCCTTTTTCTGCGGCGCGGCGCCCTCGCTGGGGGTGATTCTGCTGGCCAGGGTGATGCAGGGAGCGGGCGGCGGTGCGCTGCAGCCGCTGTCGCAGTCCATTCTGCTGGAGAGCTTTCCCATCGAGAAGCGCTCGATGTCCATGGCGGCCTACGGTCTGGGCATTGTGGTTGCTCCGGTGATTGGTCCAACGCTGGGCGGCTGGCTTACCGATACCTTCAGTTGGCGTTATGCCTTCTACATCAATATTCCGGTGGGCCTTCTGGCGTTCATCATGATCACGCGGTTCGTGCACGATCCGCCTTACATCAAGAACGCGAAAGTGGGCGCGTTTGACAATATCGGCTTTGGCCTGCTGATGGTGTGGACCGGGGCCTTACAGATTGTGCTGGATAAGGGTCAGGAAGACGACTGGTTCGGCGCAACGTGGGTGCGCTGGGCCGTGACGGCGCTGGTGGTCGCGCTCATCCTGTGGATCTGGCGCTCGTGGGCCAATCCCAAGGGACTGGTGGATCTGCATGTAATGAAGGACCGCAACTTCCGCACGGGATGTTTTTTGATCGCCATGCTGGGGATGGCCATTTACATCACCATCGCCATTTTGCCGCTTTACTTCCAGGAAGTGATGGGCTACACGGCATTTACGGCCGGGCTGGTGGTTTTTCCGCGGGGCGTCGGCTCATTTGTCGGCTCGCCGGTGGTTGGCATTCTCGGCTCACGCATCGACAACCGTAAACTGCTTTGCGCGGGCTTTCTGGGCTTTGGCATCTGCGCCTTGTTCTTCGGCATGGTGAATCTGGACATCGGCCCGTATACGCTGCTGATCCCCATCACTCTGACCGGCTTTGCGTTGAGCTTTGTTTTTGTGCCGCTGGCCACGATGGCCACCTCGACCATTCCTCGCGAGGAGATGGGCAACGCTACGGGCGTATTCAATATGCTGCGCAATATTGGCGGCTCGGTGGGGATTTCGATGGCCACCACGGCGCTGATTCGCCGCGCCGCTGTGCACCAGACGGAGATCGGCTCGCATCTTGGCACGTCGAATATGGTCTTGCAGCAGAAATCGGCTGCCATCGCCGGTTATCTCGGTCATCACATCGGCCCGCGCACGGGCCTGCCCGGCTCTATGGGTTTCATCTACGGCTTGATGGAGCAGCAATCCGCGCTGATGGCTTATGTGGATGTCTTCCGCTGGACGGCGCTGTTGGCTTTCTTCTGCGCGGCGGCGGCGTGGCTTTTCAAGAAACCCGCCAAACACGCAGTGCTCCCGCCGGGCGTGCATTGAGGGGCGCAGGTTCAGCGTTGCCCCTGTAGAGCTTTCTCTGCAAGCGGCCTCAGTTCTTTGAGCATTTCACCAACGATGCGTTCGGCAAACGATCTGACACGCATCTGCAAGACGCCGGAAATAGATGGAACAATTTCAACCATTCGCGCGGAGAACTCAATCTTTCGCTCGTTATCTATTAGAACTACGTTGCTTCCGCCTACCTGCACAAGCAGCAGATCGTCATCGCCACCCGCATCCTTCGGTAACCAAAGAGCGAGTTGTGTAAAGATCTCTGCGGAGGCTGGCGCCGAGGAACTGAGTTCAATCCGCAAAGCTCTTTCATTACCAACTGGCAAACGATGTGAAGAATCCGGAAGACTTTGGAATCCAATAACTTGCCCCACAGACCCCTTCAGGTTGGGTCCAGCGCTACCGGAGATCGCTTTAGTCAACTCACTTTGGACAAGTTGAAGTAGTTGCCCTCCAGCAGTGTCAACCTGTTCCTGTGTGTACCCACCCCTAGTTATATACAAGCTATTGATTGCTGCGGCACCCTCTTCTGGAGTTGGCGCAGACGCGCCACGCAAGCTCTCTTCCACAAGCTGAATCGTATCGAGCGACCGTGTCAACATAAAATCCACAAATGACTGGTAATCGCCTTGGTCAGCGGATTCCAGGGAATCAAGATAAGCCTCTTTATGCTCGGAGAGAATCACAATCGGCATGGAAATTGCCCTATATGTGAAGGCAGACGCTAAGGCGCGGGCCACACGTCCGTTCCCGTCCGCGAATGGGTGAATCACAACCAGCCCGTAGTGCGCATAGGCAGCCTGAAGAACGGGATGCGCAGTCAGGAAAGCTCCACTCCTCAATTCAGCAACAAGCCGAGCCATCTCCGCAGGCGTTACGTCCACAGGCGCGTAGGAGTGGTCTGACCCGTCCCTCGTGTGGACATGATTAGGTAGCACCTTATAGCGCCCTTTTGTTAGCGCTTGCTCCTGCGGTCCAACTGCCGTCATTACTCGATAAGTTGACTGCGCCCGGCAGACCTCTTCATGCAATATGCGAATTGCGGCTTCAGAAATCGGTTCGGATTTTGTGGCAAGATCAAGCATGTAGTCGTAAGCGTGCAATTGCGCCTCAAATAACGGCCGGACATTCTCGCCCTTTTTCGCCAGCCCCACTTCCCATGCGGCTGTCTCAAATGCCACAGTGTAGGTAAAGCCGCGATCTACCTCATACAGGCCCTCGATCGCTCCTGTATCGAGGGCCGCAGCGCGCTTCGCAATCTCGCGCGCCCGCTTCAAGATTTCAGGAGAAAGATCGGAATGGCTGTTGAGCGATGCGTTATAGCGATCCCAGCGGACGGTATCGACTGAGGTCCGGGAAGCCCATTCCGCAAACGTGGGAAATGGCTTGTAGGCTGCATCGAGTACGTGAATGTTGATTGCCGCTTCACTCATTGTGATACCCAATCTTCCCTTCAAGCCGATGATAGCTCAATGCGTTAGCCTTGACTCAGGCCTCAGGCTTTATCACGGCCCTTCTTCCAGCCTTTCCCTTATCGCCTCGTCTGACGCGCCCTCAAACCTAGACGAGCATAATTTCTCGAAAACTTTAACTGCCTCAACGTCTTCAACACCACAATGAGAAGGCTGAATCTCCGCCACTTGCCTTCCATCGACGGTGATGGTGAAATTCTCGCCCTGGCAGACGCGCTTCATGATCTCGAAATACCGCGCTCCCAACTCCTCCCTCGTGATTTCGCAGGACACATACCCTCCATTCCGACTTCCCGCTGATTTCTTTATCGGCTCAATCTACCAGCGGCAAGAATCGCCCTGTCTCCTCGTCATACTGCTCAATGCTGCCGGTAAGAATGTCGTAATACCAACCGTGCACTGTAAGACGGCCTTCCTCGATCGCCCGCGACACCGACGGCTGGGCGCGCAGATTCGCCAACTGCGCCACCACGTTGCCGCGAATCAGCGAGGCCAGCTCCGCGCTCGTCCCGTCGGCCGGGTTCAACGGCTGGCGATGGTGGAAAGCCGCCTGCACGTGGCTCAGCCAGCGGCTGGCCTTGGGCAGGTTTTCCAGGTCCTGGCCTTTGAGCGCTGCCGTTATCGCTCCGCAGTCCGAGTGGCCACACAAGATGGCCTCCTTGACGTGCAGCACTTCGACGGCGTACTCGATGGTGGCAGTTACTCCGTCCACGTCCATGGCGGTAATAGGCACCACGTTGCCGGCGTTCCGCGTGATGAACAGATCGCCGGGCCCTGTGCCCAGAATCAGATCCGGCACCACACGCGAGTCCGAACAGGTGATAAACAGCCACTGCGGCGCCTGCCGCTCGGCCAGCAATTGAAACTCGCTCCTCCGGCCCGGAAACACCTCGGCCAAAAAATGCTTGTGCCCCTTGATCAACCGCTCCATCTATCCTCCGTTGAACTCCGTCGTTGTCGCCTGTTCGCCAGCACCAACCTGTCTCTGGTCGGAATCCATTTGAGAAGCCACCTCTGATACCTTAATCGTTGTCGGTTCAATCGGCATAGAGCCGCGGGCGGAGGAGATTTGTGACGATGAAAAAGCTGAAGAGGGTTCTGGTTTGCATGGGCGTGACGGTGATGGTGCTGGCCTCGGTTGCCGCGCGGGCGCAGACAATCAATGCGCTCGATCCGGCCATTCGAGAGAGAGTTGACCGCATCGCGCGGCAAGTGCTGGAGCAGACCGGCGTTCCTTCGGCTTCAGTGGCAGTGGTGAAGGGCGGCAAGCTGGTGTACACGCACGCATACGGCAAGGCGCGCCTGGCCAGCGGAGATACGCCCTCCGCGGACGCCACTCCGGAGATGCGCTACTCCATCGGCTCGATCTCGAAGCAATTCACCGCCACGGCGATTTTGCTGTTGCAGGAGCAGGGCAAGCTCTCGCTGGACGACGCGGTGGGCAAATATGTACCCGGCCTCACGCGCGGCGACGAAGTGACCATCCGGCAGATTCTCTCGCACACCTCCGGCTATCAAGATTACTGGCCCGAGGACTACGTGATGACCACAATGCTGCATCCGGAGACCGCGCAACAGATCATCGACACCTGGGGCAAGAAGGCGCTGGACTTTGAGCCGGGTACCGAGTGGCAGTATTCGAACACCAACTTCGTCATAGCCGGCGCAATCGTGGAAAAGGTCACCGGCCGGCCGTATATGGAGTTTCTTACGCAGCACATCTTTCGCCCGCTGGGGATGCAGTCGGTATGGAATTCTGACGAAGCAAAGCTGACCCAGGTGGACGCGACACCGTATTATCGCCACGCACTCGGGCCACTTCGTGTGGCGCCGAAGGAGGGGCTCGGCTGGATGTTCGCGGCAGGCGAGCTGGCCATGACGCCGCATGATCTGGCGCTGTGGGACGAGAGCTTGATTGCGCGAACGGTACTCAAGCCCGAGAGCTACAAGCAGATGTTCACTGAAGTGAAATTGAAGGACGGCAAGGGAACGCACTACGGGCTGGGCGTGGATGTGCTGGATCTCAACGGCCACCTGGAAATAGAACACAGCGGCGAGGTTTCCGGCTTTGTTTCTGACAGCGAGGTGCTGGTGGATGATGGCGTGGCCGTGGTGGTACTGACCAACCAGGACGCCGTGGGCGCAGCCGCGATCATCGCGCGGCTGGCCACGCCTGTGGTGGCGGAGTTTCCGCCGACAGACGCGGAAAAACAGGCCATTGCGATCTTCCATGATTTGCAAAAGGGGCATATCGACCGGAGCCTTCTGGCGCCGAATTTAAGCGATTACTTCACCGCCGAGGCGCTCACCGACTATCGCGAGAGCCTGGCGCCGCTGGGCGAACCGCTCACCTTCCACGAGGTCAATACCAATCAGCGCGGCGGCATGACCTTCCGCAGCTTTCAGATTGACTACCCCGGCAAGCAACTCCGGTTGACTACCTATGCCTATCCCGACGGCAAGCTGGAACAGTATTTGATCGCGCCGACGGAATAACCTCTATCCGTTGCTCACAAACACTGGGTGCCCCGGTCCCTCGCATTTGAGGACCTGGGATACTGCCAATCTCATGGCGCGCAGGCGCTGTCTGCCTCACCGAAGGTGGCTGCCGCACCGCAGGTGGCTGCCGCACAGCAGGTGGCTGCCGCACAGCAGGTGCCACGATACACTAGTAGTTGACTATGTTTGAAAACCTTACTGACAAATTGCAGCGCGCTTTCAAGACCCTTCGCGGGCAGGGCACGCTTACCGAAGAGAACATCACCGACGCTCTGCGCGAGATTCGCGTGGCGCTGCTCGAGGCCGATGTCAACCTCAACGTGGCGCAAGACCTGATCGAGCAGATCCGCGTGAAGGCTGTGGGCACTGAAGTGCTGACCGCGCTCTCGCCCTCCGAGCAGGTAATCAAGATTGTCCGCGACGAGTTGATTACGCTGCTGGGCAAGGACACGGCGCGTTTCAAATTTGCCTCGCAGCCGCCGAGCGTAATTTTGATGGCGGGGCTGCAAGGCTCGGGCAAAACCACCACCGCTGGCAAGCTGGCCGCATGGCTCAAGAAGGGCGGCCATCGGCCCATGCTGGTCTCGGTGGACGTTTATCGCCCAGCCGCGCGCGAGCAGCTCAAGGTCGTCGCCAAATCCATCGAAGCCAAACTTTACGAGGGCGATGAGAAGGGCGAGGCTGCCGGATCGGCACTAGTGGAGCGTTTGGCGCTGGAGGCGCGCCGCGAGGCCCGCAACCTGGGCTGCGACACGCTGATTGTGGACACCGCCGGCCGGCTGCACATTGACGAAGAGTTGATGACGGAGATGGAGCGGCTGAAAAAGCTGCTCAACCCGAGCGAGATCTTGTTTATCGCCGATGCCATGACCGGCCAGGACGCGGTAAACTCAGCTGCGGATTTTCATAAGCGCCTCGGCCTGACCGGCGTGGTGCTCACCAAGATGGACGGAGATGCGCGCGGCGGCGCGGCGCTGTCGATTCGGCACGTGACGGGCCAGCCCATCAAGTTCATCGGCGTGGGCGAAAAGCCGGATGCATTCGAGCCGTTCCATCCGGACCGCATCGTTGGCCGCATTCTCGGCATGGGCGACATGCTCTCGCTGATCGAAAAAGTTGACACGCTCGACCGCAAGAAATCCGAAGACCTGGCCAAGAAGGCGCTGCTCGGCGACGGTTTCTCACTGGATGATTTCCGCGAGCAGTTGCGGCAGATCAAGAAGATGGGCTCGATGGAATCAATCCTCAAGATGATGCCGTCGGTCGGCCCCTTTGCCGGGATGCAACAGGCTGCGAAGAACGTGGACGAAAAGCAGTTTGTGCGGCTGGAAGCGATCATCAATTCGATGACGCCCAAAGAGCGGCGCAACCACGAGATTATTTCGGGCACGCGACGCAAGCGCATCGCGGCTGGCTCAGGAACGACGGTGCAGGACGTGAATCATCTGTTGCGGCAATACGCGCAGATGGCCAAGATGTTCAAGCAGATGGGCAAAGGCGGGTTGGCCGGCAAAATGATGCGCGGCGGCATGGGCGCCATGGGCATGGGCGGGAAGCAGAGGTTTGGAAGATAGAACCAAAGGCTGGAGGTCTGTGATGGCAAGGGATGACGACAAACTTCCGATCGATGCGCTGCTCCGGATGGCGGCAGCCACAGATGATCTCGACACTTTCAAATTAGCCCCAAGATACATTGGAATGGCGAACGTTAAGATTGGAATTGAAAGCAATCAGCTCGTAAAGCGCACACAAGAACTAACAGAAGAACAAATCAAAATTAGCAGCAGAACAAACGAGCTGACCGAAAAACTTCTGCTCAGCAACGAGCAAGCGAGCAAGCAGAACGAAATGAATGCTGAGTCGATGAATAAAGCAACGCAACAACTGGCAAACTCAACTAAATGGTTGACCATTGCGACCTGTGGACTGGTATTATTCGCGGCCGTTCAGGCATTGATCGCATTTATTGCTCTTTACAAAAAGTGATGCGACAACGATGACCACTCTTCAGGACCAACTCGACGAGATTACGGCGCGCACGCGGGAGCTGGTGCAGGCGGAGCGGCTGGCTGTGGGCGAGCGGGCGATTGAGGAGTTGTTCGCTTCCGGGATCGAGGAGCGGATTTTGTCAGTGGGCGCGCTGGCGCCGGAGTTTGAGTTGCATGATTCGCGAGGCCGGTTGGTTCGTTCGGCGGATATGCTTGCGCTGGGTCCACTGGTGGTCAAATTTTTTCGCGGGCGGTGGTGCCCTTATTGCGTGACGGAGTTGGAAACGTGGAGCGGACTCTACGGGCAACTGCGGGAGCGTGGGGCGCTGATGGTGTCCATAGGGCCGCAGAGCGAACGGCAGAACGACTTTATGGTAAGTCAGCACCGGCTTCCATTCGCCGTGCTCTCTGATCCCGGCTGCGCACTGGCGGAGAAGTTTGGCGTGGCTTACACCGTACCTGAGTACCTGCGCGAGTACTATCAATCGATCCTGATCAACGTGCCGTTTGTGAATGGCGACGAGAGTTGGCGGCTGCCACTGCCCGCCACATATGTAGTCAGTTCCGCAGGACGTGTGATCTTCGCCGAGACGCACGCTGATTTTCGTGTGCGGGCCGAGCCGGAAGAAGTGCTGGCTGCGGCGTTTCGGTCAGTCTAGCCAACCGCGTCGAAGTTGCAGCGGCGGGCCAATTAGTTGATGTGATATCCCACCCTTGCGACAAAAACGTCACAAGGATGGGGCACCCGGCACCCGGCGGTATCGATAGAAAGTGTTTGAAATGCAGGTCCTTCGACTCGCCTTCGCTGCGCTTCGGGTTGCTCAGGATGACAGTTCGGGCGAGGGTACAGGATGACAGCGAGTTACTGTTGCCGCTCTATTCAGACCAGACGGCGAGCAGGTTGCCTGCGCCATCGGAGAAGTGGAAGCGGCGTCCGCCGGGAAATTCGAATGTGGGCACAACGATGCTGCCGCCGGCGGCCACAATGGCGGCCTCGGTGGCTTTCAGGTCTTTGGAGTAAAGCACAACCAGCGGAGCGGATTTAGCTGGTTTCGCTTGCGGATCGCCCTTGGCAAAGCCGCCATCGATGCCGACGCCTGCAAAGCTGATGTACTCGGGACCCCAGTCCTGGAAGCTCCAGCCGAAGACGGTGGAGTAAAACTTCTTGGTCCATTCAATGCTGGTGGTAGTGAATTCGATGTAGGTGACTTTGTTGTGCAGCGCGGGATTGCTCATGAACGATCTCCTTGGCGTTGAGTTCAGGGGAATTGAGAAAAAAGCGGCGCGCAGACGCGACGTTGCGCAGTGACCTTGTGGGGCCCCAACGCAAGGACTATTCTCTCAGAAAAAACTGGATTCGGCGGAGGTTTTCGGAGACGCGTGTTTCTGTCGCGAAAGCGCGAGCCCGACGCCGCCTAAAGGTTGGACATGGCGTGGCGGGCGGAGCGGACCTCGGCGGCCAGTACTTGCAACATCTTCAGCGCAAGTGACGGGGCGGAGCGCATGAGGCTGGTGACCTCTTCACGGGGGATGAAGCTGAGCCGCGCGCCATTGCGGGCGACGGCCGTGAGCGAATAAGGCTCGTTGCCGATCAGTCCCGGCAGGCCAAGCAACGAGCCGGCGGAGGCCTGGATGGAAACCAACTCCTCTCCTGTGGGCGACTTCATGGTGAGGGTGGTCTCGCCTTGATCAATAATGTAAAGTCCCTGAGGGTTATCGCCCTGCGTGAACAGGACTCGATCGCCGCCGCAGGTGATTGCGGTGGAACGTTTTTCGAGTGCCTGGATCAACTCCGGGTCGGCGACGAATGCAGACGGGTCCAGCTTCATTTTGGGCCTTCCCTGTGACAGTGGCGAGTGAAGGAGCAGCAGTGCTTCTGATGCCCCGTTCACTTATGGTGCCACCGTAGGAGGCCCGTTTGAGGTGATGTGCGTCACATATTGCTGGTTATGCTAGCCGTGGTGGAGCGGTTCCTGGGAAAAATGCGAGAAAAGAGAGGTTGCCTTAAGAGAAAAGATCTCACCGAAAAGGGATTCAGTTTTCCGGAGGCAGCGCTTCCTGAAGGCTTCCGGTCTTCGAAAGAAAGAAAAGCTTCTTCGCGCCATCGTCAGAAACGGCAAGACCTTCGTCCACCCACGCGAGTCCCGATGGGCTGCGGAATTCGGGAAGTTTCGCGAAGACTTTGGGACCGGCCTTCGGTTGGGCAATCGAGTAAGTCATTATGCTTCGCGCTCCGGCGTCGGCGACATAGAGTGTCGATCCATCGGGGGACAACTTGAGCGCCTGAGGGCTGGTCAATCCGGTGAAAAGCAGGGAAGATTTGTGATTGGCTATATCCACTTTGTGAATCGCGCCCATCACGAGATCGCCCACCAACAGCGCTTTTTCGCGTGCGTCGTAGAGGATTGGCCCCAGACGCTGACTGCCCGAGGCCTGGGCAACAAACTCCGGCTGGCTGCCGTTTGCCATCGTTATGCGAAAGATTTCGGGAGTGCGGCCGCTGGCAACATAAAGGGTCGAGTCGGCGGCGTCAAAGTCAATTCCTGCAACGCCGCTGCGCAGGGTCCATGAACGGATTAGATTCCCAGTAGTGGAGTACAGGCTTACCTGGCCGGTGAGCCCGTAATTGATAGCAACGAACAAGTTGTTCTGGCCGCCGACCTGCGCGCTGACAATATCCGAGCCGGCCCAACCGGAAGGCAGACGAAATGTGCCTGTTATGGCGGGCTTTCCGTTCTGAAAATCCACGGCGCGCACCACTCCCTGCGCACCGAGGACGAAGAGAGAGCCTGAGGGCAATTTGTCGATAGCTACAGGCCGTCCCAGTTCTGCTTTCTGCGCAATGGTAAGTTGCGCGCTTGCGATGAGTAATGCCGACAGGAAAAATTGCGCCAATCTTTTTTGCATAGCGAACCTCAGAATTTGATTGCTTCAGAAATCTTGGTAACTACCGGCGGCCCGCCGGCGACAAGAATGGCGACCAGAAACGCGGGCGCCACCTGCGACGGATCCAGGGAAAATCCGAAAACGACAACATTAGTATTGGTGTTGTTGAAAAGCACCAAACCAAAAAGCTCGACAATAACAGCTGTCGCGACACTGAGGAGCAAATCACGAGCCCATCGCGGGAATCGCCCCGTGACAGGCGCGGGGGCAGCTCCTGCGTCTGAAGGCGTAACAGGAATAAGCCGCCTGACTCCAAATCCAATCAACGATCCAAGGATGACCGCCGATGCCAGATAAAGAAAAGACGGAGAAAATCGAACGGGGACCTCGATCTTCTGAGGAAGGCTCGGAAGCCCACCCTGGCTCGGCGTGCTAGTTAAGTACACGGCAAGCGTGTCTTGCGACTTGTGCGGATCCACGGCGAACGCAGAGGCGTACAGCGCGTACAAGGTATTAGGCTGCACCGTGAGAATCAAGGCGGATGCCCCGCTCGGCTGCACGGTGGAGTCATAAGTCGCGGTAAGCTGCCCTTGCCAGCATTTTGTACATGTGATCGAAGAAATCGAAACAGCATTAATACTGGCCTGAAGGTTGGTGAGATTGCTGACTATCGGAATATTGATTTGAGAGCTGATTCCTAATTCCACGGGGATCGGATTTCCGCTGCCGGTGCGTGAAAAGATATCGCCTTCGTATTGCGCATGAATGGGAATATCAGTAAGGGTGGCGCTGTCGACAATTCCCGCGGACTTGATGCTCATTACGACTGGCGCAATGTAGTCAACGAAGACTCCTACCGGATCTTCGTAAACATGAAAATGTTGTGCGCTGGAATCGCTGGTTTTCTGTACATATAAATCAAATTGAAAGCGATTGACCTTATCACGGGTGAACGATCCTGTATCCACGTTAATGGTGAAGTACTGCTGGTCAGACTGAAAGGTTTGAGGGGACAAATGCTGCAGGTCACTGCCAGTTACAGAGCCCCAATCCTGGACTGTGAAGTTGACGCTGCTGGTGGCTGTGGGCAGCAGCGAGGGGACTTGAATTGTGATTTGTCCCGCGCACAGGCTTGCCTGCCCCAGCAGGGCGGCAACACCCGTGAAAATGGAAGCTAAACCAAGGAAATTCCTTTGAGCTCGCAATGCTGGCGCCTTTCAGGCCGCCGGGGATCCCGTGCGCTCCCAGTCGGGAATGTCAGTTTGCCTTGCGATATAGGCTTTGTCAAGAGGAATTTAGGGGGAAGAGAAATCTCGCGTGGATTTTGCCGGATTGCCATTCAGAAAAGAGGGAGAAGCGCCATGGCTATGAAGAATCCTCCCAATCAAGAGGATCCTATCCGGGCAAAGATCATCGAGCTCTCCAGTTGCTTGGAACGGCTGCATCAGCGCCACGGGCTAATCCGATATGTGGTGCGCGAATCCTGAACGGGCAGTGGCGGCAGCGACAGATTTGCTGGCTGAGCTGGTTGCCGATCATCGAAAACGATCACAGACAGCTTTGGGCGGGTTGACTCCATTTCGTTTTTGGTGAGCAGTCCCTTCGCATGGAGCGCCCTTGCGGTTGCTTGCAGCTTTGCCACTTCCGCTTCGACCTGACTGGACAAGTAGCGCAGGTATTGCCCATCGCTGACCCAGGGAAGAGTGACGTTTACCTGCGCACCCCACTGCATTTGCCTATCGCCAACGCCGAGCAACTGTGCCAGCAGGTGGTGCCGCGTCTCGGCTGAGAGCGGTGAGGGAGAATGGCAGTAATGCAAATCCCTTCCTGCCTTGACGCGACGATAGGTGATGATGTCGCCGCCAGCCTTTATCAGGAGCGGATCGTTCAAATTGGGATTAGGATTGCTCTCATACGGCCTGTACTCGCTCAGGATGTACTGGAAGATAGGTGGCCAGCCCGCCTGTTGAGGACCGGCAATTTCATTTACACACGTATCCCATGGAGGCGTGGTTACACATCCAACCAAGCATCTTTCCATACCGGCAAATCCATCGCTGGGAACGGAAACGACGAGCCGTTCTACCGAATCGGCCAAAACGCTAGCAGCGATCTCTTGAGGATGTTTGATTGCCAGTATCATCGCGGACACTCGCGCAGACATCAGGCGATTTGCGCTGTCCCGATCAGGATCTGCGCGGCTGACACCTTCGCCGTTCTCGTACCAGGAGAGGAGAAGCGGCTCTGCATCTTCGAAGGGCAGCCGCGAAGCCAGAATCAACGCCTGATTGGGAAAGGCGTACGCAATCGCGGTCAGACCGGCCGGTGAGACGACCTTGTCTCGCTGAATCAGCGTGTCCAGAATCACGGTCATCGCATCATAACGGTCCTCGTTCTGGTTGCGATGCCGCTGAAACGAATCCCAGCTCTCCACCTTCTCCTGTAGGATGGCTATCTCGGTATCATCGCCTCTTCTGGCCATCTCCCATGCGCCCAGTGCAACAAGACGAGGGTCATCATTCCTTACCAATGGCTCAATCGGAGCGGGATTGTCCTGTGCGTGAACGGGTACGGATGAAGCGAGAATGAGAATTGCGGCGAGCGTGAGGCTAGACCTTGACATAGCCGTTCTGCAACTCCTTGATTAGCAAAGAGACGGCGATGAGCCGCAAACCGCTCAAGCCCATCGCAGGATATTGCGAGAACTCTATCATTCACGCGACGAAAATGCGATATGAAATCTATGAATAGGGCTTCGCCTATGCCAGCAGCGTCTCAGGGGCTAAAGCGCGGGCATTTATTTGTGGCTTTGACGGTGCGACTGAAGTGGTGCCCTGACACAGTGCAGTTATGAATGCAGGGTTAGGGCCACGATCGGTTAGGAGCCTATTGATTCCTACCGGAGCTTTCGCCGAACGAGGTCGAGGGCTTGCTGGGCTGCCCACTGGCGGATGCGGTCGCGGTCGCCGCGGAAGTTTTTCTCGATCGAATCGGTTTTCTGTGCGTCGCTGATGGCGATGTAGACCAGGCCTACCGGCTTGGCTTCGGTGCCGCCTGTGGGTCCGGCGATGCCGGTAACTCCGAGTCCAAGGGTCGCTCCGGTGTGGCGGCGAATGCCATCGGCAAGGGCTTCGGCCACTTCTCTGGAGACGGCGCCGTATTCGGCGATCAACTCCGAGGGAACGCCGGCGAAGGAAGTTTTCAATCCATTTGAATAGACAATTGCCCCGCCCAGAAAAGAGCGGGAGCTGCCGGGGACGCTGGTGATCCGCTGCGCGATGAGGCCGCCAGTGCAGCTTTCGGCTACGGCCAGCGTGGCTTGGCGCAGGCCGAGATAGTAGAGGACGATCTGCTCCAGAGATTCGGAAGACCCGGAAGACGCGGAAGATTCATCGCTGGAGGAGTAGAGCCAGTCTTCAAGAGCTGCTTCCAAGCGGCCGGCCAGCTCGTCGATACGAGCCTGAGCAACGGCGGCGTTGGACTTGGCGCAGAGCAAGGTGAGCTGAATATCGCCTGCGTGGGCGAGGATGGTGGTTTCCACGTCCTTGTATTCGGTGTAGATAGGCGCGAGCAGCTTGTCGGCCTGGGACTCGGGGATCATGGCGGCGCGCAAGGTGCGCTTGGCGATGTGGCGGGCGGGTAGGATTTCGCGCAGGCGCGGGATGCACTCGGCGTCGAAGAGCGCGCGGCACTCGTGGGGCGGACCGGGAACGAGCATGAGCAGCTTGCGATAACTTTGCCATGTGATGTCGAGCCACTGTCCGGGGGCGCTGCCGTTGGGGTTGGGCAACAGGGTTGCGCCTTCGAGCAGGTCGGCCTGCTTGAGGTTGTTCTCGGGCATGGGGATGCGCCAGGTGGCGGCGCGGGCGGCCAGAGCGGCCACCTGCGAGGCGTTGCGGTGCAGGGTGAGCGAGAGCGTCTCAGCGACGGCTTCGCGGGTGAGGTCGTCTTCGGTGGGTCCGAGGCCGCCCATGAGCACCACAATGTCAGCGCGGGTGAGGGCTGCGCCGATGGCGTTGACCAGGTCTTTTTTGCGGTCGCCGACGATGGTCTTGAAGGCGACGGTGACGCCCAGTTCGTTGAACTTTTCCGTCAGGTAGAGGGAGTTGGTGTCCTGGCGGAAAGGGGTGAGCATTTCGGAGCCGACGGCGATGATTTCGGATTTCATAGGGCAGTTGTCAGTTCACAGTTCACAGTTCTCAGTTCTCAGTTAAAAGCTTATAGCTCATCATCGTCAGTGTATCGTAATCGCGATAAGACTGCGATGAACAGGGCACAGCATTTAAAAACTCATAGCGATTCTTCGAGGTTGATGCTCGGGCCACTTGCCTGGACCGGGCCGGTGACGGCGGTTAAGATACTTTGAGTACCAGCACGAAGGAGGAATAGCTCATGAAAATCTTATCGAAGTTTCTTTTGTTCAGTGTTTTTGTCTTCTTGCCCGCCGTCGTCTGTGCCCAGGATTTTAAGTTTTTCCGTGATTGCGGGTTTGCGCCCGCCCTGGAGATTTACACGACAGACGGGCACGGACTGGTAAGCCCACAGATAGTCGGGTATCTGGAGGACGGACAAAACTGTCTTAACATCGACGTGATGGAGCTAAAGGATAAGGTTAAGTGGCTTGATACCGCGGTGGGATGGAACACCGACGAGTTCAAAGACCTGTTGGACGAACTTAAGCAAACCAAAGACGATCTCCATACCGCCGAAACAAAGATTGAAACCCTGGAAAACCGTCTTACGACAGCGGAAGATGAGATCCAAGAGCTAAAGTTCGACTCCCGGATACCGCTTCATCCGGCGAACAGGAAGGCTACCGCTAACAGGCCCTCCGGTTTTATCCCTGACACTCCAGCTACTACGCCTCATCCGGCGATTAAGAAGTCTGACGCTAGCAAGCCAAAGGCTCCGGCCAGCAAGCCCACTTCCGGGTTCGTCCCCGACTTTCCCCCTATGAGTCCGGCTAGCAAGCCAAAGGCTCTGGATAACAAGCAGACGCCCGCGGTAAAAGAGGGTCCGCACTGAAGCTGACGGCAGCGGGATTAGCGGTAAAATCTTCACAGCCGAATAGCTGTTGGCCGATCACCAGCGGCGATAAGGCGGGAAGCCTTCCCATCCCGCTTTCCTGCAACCTCAAATAGGTAGGTCCCGGAAGGGTAATATGGCAAGCAAAAATCCTGAAACAGAACAAGCAATCAAAGATCATTGCGCTAATGGTGCGCTCTGCAAGTTAGTCACTGCCGGATGCGAGGAAAGTATGCTCATAGGCGCACTTTCCATGCTGCAGGACTATAGTCAGCCATCTTGGGACTCATGGGAGGGTCTACTTGGACAAGCCTGGCCGGGCTTCTGTGGCGATTTTAGAAAGAAAGCGAAAGCCAGCATCAAACAGATACGGGAATGCGCGGCTGAAATAAAAAGGCTTGAGAGCACGAAGCTATGGGAACTGATGGTTTATACGCGCTCCTCACATTCTCCGTGTTCTCAAGTTGTCCTTTGGTCGCACTACTTAGAGTTTTACGCGGATACCTGGAGCCAAGTCATTAGTGAAACTGGCCCGAAAAAACATCCCTTCTCGGCTGAGCCGAAGGCTATTCTAGTAGCTTATGTCTGGGTAACGACCGGTGACTGGCACGATGAAGAGTTGTCGGCCCTGATTGAGGCGGTAACGAGTAAGCCTTGTGACGCCCATGCCCTCCTGCAATGGCGCTCCGAAAACAAAGATTTAATTCATATTCAGACAATGGAGTTTCGTCAGGAGTCAAGTCAGACAAACCATCCCCAATCCGCCTAACTACTTGAAGCTAATCACCAGACGTTAACGTCAGGCGAATTGCGCAAAATTGTCGTTTGACCAGATGGTCAGCGTCCGCGAACTACTCGATCATATTCTCAGTGGAGGGATTTGAGCATATGGTTGAACAACAGAGTAAAACTGCGCTAAATGATCGTGTGTCCGTACGGTATCTCGGAATCAGCGTAACCATTTTGAGGTTTTGGGGTGGGTGGTGCAGGTCTGGCCATAAAATCTGGATCCAGATTTCATCTTTGAATCAGGTGCCCCAGGTCTCGTTCTTAAGACCTGGGAGACGATGAACCTCAACTATGCAGCGATGGGATATTTCTTGATCTTGGGCATTTCTTTGCGGCTTGCTTGCCATAAATCATATTGCGTCTGCAGGGCCATCCATATTGCAGGACGATCACCGAATGCCGCTGAAAATCGCAATGCCATATCCGCGGTAATGGACGCTTTGCCATTCGCTATACGAGAGAGCGTGACGCGCGATACTCCGATGTGCTTGGCGAAGCCGGTTACAGTTACATTCAATCCTTCAAGCCATTCCTGTAATAGTTCGCCAGGGTGCGCTGGGTTGTACATTTCGCTCATCTTCGCACTCCTACTGTCAAAACAAGTTCAGTCCTTCGACTCCCAGGTCCACATCATAAACTGCTTCGCTGGTGGCGAGGATGGTGGTTCCGAGCGGAGAGAAAGCGAGGCCGACGAGGTTTGCCCCGGTGAGCGCGAGGGTTGCTTCGCCATGCGGGGTGATGCGTACCAGGCCGCGTTGGCCGTGGAGGCAGGCGGACAGGTAGACGTTACCATCCCGGTCGAGCGCCAGGCCTTGCGGACGGCCGATGCCGCGGAACCAGGGGCGTGCTTCGCCGTGTGTATCGATGGCCCAGATGGCGTCGTTGGAGGAGAGCGTGGGACCGCAGACGTAGAGCGTCCCGGCGGCATCGAAAGCCAGGTGATAAGCCGCGACACTGGGCTCGAGCGTGGCGTAGACAAAAATCTGGCGCTCGGGATTGATCTTGAAGATGGTGCCGCTGCGATCGCCGACAAAGAGGTTGCCGTAGGCGTCAAAGGCCGCTCCAGTGGCCACGCCCATGCCTTCGGCGTAGACAGTAGGCTCGCCGGCGTCGTCGATGCGGTAGACGTTGCCCTCGGCGCGCGAAGTGACATAGAGGTCTCCGTCGGGCGAGAAAGCCATGCCGGTGGCGTTAAGGATGCCGGTGACGAAGGGTGTTCCGCGGCCGTCGGGGCTGACGCGCACGATGGAAACCGGGGTCTGCTTGCCGCGCTGGCCGGAGATGGTGGCGTAGATCATACCCGAGCGGCTCACGACCGGATTGGTGACGGGGTGAAGGCCGTCGGAGAGCTGGCGTGCTATGCGAAGTGGCGCGGCGTTGCCTGAGCCGGCGGAGTTGGTCACCGTGACCATGCCGGTGGTGGCCTCCTCGGGGACGCGAAATGCCAGGCGCGAAGGACGGCTCATGAGCACATGTGCAGGCAGGCCATCCACCAGAACGGCGGGCAGAGCAGGGCCGAGCGGACCAAGATTTGCGCCGGTCAACTCGATCTCGCCCGAGGGCAGCGCCGCGGCAGGCACAACATCGTCAATGCGTGGCGCGGCAAAGGCTTCGGCGGCGGATTGACTGGTGGCTCGGGGCATGGCCTAAATCCAAAGGTGCAGCAAAGATGCTACACCCAAAGCATACAACCCCGCGCCAACATCATCGAGTACGATGCCCCAACCTTCAGGGAGAGCTTCGAGCTGGCGAACGGGGAATGGCTTTGTAATGTCGAAGAGACGGAAGAGCACGAGCGCGATGATTGCGTGACGCCAGTTGGCGTGGCTGCCAAGGAGAGCGATCCACTGGCCAGCGACCTCGTCGATGACCACAAATTGCGGGTCGTGTCGGCTGGATTCCCTCGCAACAATCGACGCGGCGGGGATTCCGAAGATCAGCGTCAGGGCAATGCCGGCGAGCAGGGCGAAGAACAGCGTTTGCGGAGTGGGATGCAAGCCCCAGGAAAAAGCTGCCCAGAACAGCACGGCGGCCACCGACCCCCACGTGCCGGGACCGGGCTTGCCAAAGCCCGCGCCGAAGAATGTTGCGACGGTCCAGGCCCACTTCGTGCGGTTTCCGCTTTGGGCGGGATTTGTGGAAGAGTCAGTCTTCAAAGGTGTCTTCCTCTTGGCCGCGCCCCAGGTCTTCGAGGACTTCCGGGTCGAGGATGGGGGAGCTGATCTTATAGACGCCCATGGCCCATTTGCCGAGATCGATCTTGCGGCAGCGGTCACTGCAAAATGGGAAGTCCTCGTCTTTCATTTGCACGAGCATACCGCATGTGGGGCAGTGGAGGAGCTTTACGGATTTTTTCTTTGAGGGCATTTGCAAATTCCTGCGCTGGGAAAGCGATTCATGAATATGTTACAGCGCGAGGCGGTCGAAGTGCGGCTTGCTCCAGTGGCAGGCGCTCGTGTAGGCTTCGGAGAATTCCAGAGGAGCGTGCAATCGTGTTCGATGCAAGGCAAAGCAATATGCAGGATGTGACTACCTACGCGCCGGTGCGGATTGCCCTGCTGGGCATCGTGCGGGCAATCTTCGGGTTGCTAGTGGCATTGATGGGGGTGGTTGCCGTTTGGGCTACGGCCTCCGGAGACAGCGCTCCCCGGCAACCGGGCGACATGCCGTCGTGGTGGATGGCCCTCGTTGGCCTGGCGCTGGGCCTTGGCGGTTTTGCTATTGCTTCCGGCGGCGTGGGACGCCTGATAAGTGCATTTGCTCAGGACTGCTATTTCCGCTCAGGACCGGACGGCCTGGCGATTCGGCTTCCTGTACAGGGCTGGTTCGGGCGGTTCCGGCTTACCGAGTACAACTTCCGGTGGAGCGAGATCAAGCAACTGGTCCACTTTACGAACAGCATCAATCTCATTCCCGTGTCGCGAGAGCTGCGCATTGAGCTTGAAACCGGAAAGACAGTGATCATCAAGCGGCATTATTTCTCGGCCAGCGTGAAGAGCCTCCAGCAGCAGCTTGCGACGATACAAGCGTCAGTGGGCAGATAGCGCGGGTTGCAGCCTACAGAGGGCCGGAGACAACGCGGGCGATTAAGTCGTAGTCGTGAGCTTCGGTGATTGCCGCCTTGTAAAAGCTGCCGGGTTCGAGGGCTTCAAGCGCGCCGAAGTCGTTGATGTAGACTTTGCCGTCGATCTCGGGTGCGTGGAACTGGGTGCGAGCTTCCCAGAGAAGCGGCGTCTCTTCGCTTTCGCCTTCAGCCAGCAGAACCAATTCGCGGCCAACCCATTGCTGCTTGGCGCGCTTGCTGATGGATTGCTGGAGCTTCATCAGGCGGCGCTTGCGCGATTCGATGGTGCGGCGCGGAACTTTCTGGTCGAGCGAAATCGCTCCCGAACCTTCTTCATCGGAATAGTTGAAGACGCCGAGCCAGTCGAACTTTGCCTCCTTGATGAACCCGGACAAAATATCAAAATCGCCGACCGACTCGCCGGGAAAACCGGTGATGAATGTAGTGCGCAAGACGATGCCCGGAACGGCGGTGCGGACTTTTTCGAGCGTCTTGAGAAAGATTTCAGGGCTGCCGCCGCGCTTCATGCGTTTGAGTACTGCGGGCGCAGCGTGCTGGAGGGGCAGGTCGAGATACTTGCAGATGTTGTCGTGCTTGGCGATGGTTTCAAGCAGCTTGCCCGTGATGCGATTGGGGTAAGCGTAGAGGAAGCGGAGCCAGCGCAGATTGGGGATGCGTGCGAGCGCGTCGAGTAGCTGGGCGAGGCCGTCCTTGAGGCCGAGGTCTTCGCCGTAGCAGGTGGTGTCCTGGCCGATGAGCGTGATCTCGCTGACGCCGCGAGCGACGAGCTGCTCAGCCTCGGCGACGACGGACTCAAAGCGGCGCGAGCGGAATTTTCCGCGCAGGTTGGGGATGACGCAGAAGCTGCACGGGTGGTCGCAGCCCTCGGCGATTTTGATGTAGGCCGAAGATTTGGGAGTTGTCAAAAAGCGCGGCGTGGTTTCGTCGTAGAG
>Ga0187851_10000869_pt1 | contig 30078 bp, 25 predicted proteins | sample June2016WEW_6_10_FD_132997 | JGI IMG/M metagenome (GOLD analysis project Ga0187851, IMG submission 132997) | Peatland microbial communities from SPRUCE experiment site at the Marcell Experimental Forest, Minnesota, USA - June2016WEW_6_10 | ecosystem: Environmental > Terrestrial > Soil >...
CGCGCCCTTACGCGAAGCTGAAGCGCCGCTCTTCCACGGTATTCCATGGTTCCGTGGTGCAGCCCTTACGCGAAGCTGAAGCGTCGCTCTTCCACGGGACTCCATGGTTCCGGTGCGGCCCTTACGCGAAGCTGAAGCGCCGCTCTTCCACGGTATTCCGGGCTTCCGTGGTGCAGCTGTTCCACAGATTACGTGTGCGCCTCTTCCACGGTGCTCCTGACGCTTTGTAGCTCCCGCGTGGCGCCCAAAAGGCGCATGGAATAACAATGCTCGAATGGCGCGGCTGAAGCCGCGCAGTTTCAAAACGATCCCTCGCCGCGCAAAGAACGCTTGCTCGGGATGACCAGGGCAACCTAGCCCATCACGGTGGTGTGCTCGGGCTTGATTTTGTAGATCACGCGGACTTCGCCGGGCTGGCCGTAGGGGTATTTGTCGACGCCGAGATATTTCTTGGCCATCTTGTCGATGTGGGCGCTGGCACCGTCTTCGGTGATCTCGACGACGCGGCCGCGAATCTCGATGTAGCGGTAGGGATTTTCGGGATCGATGACGGCGAGCGAGACACGCGGGTCGCGGCGAACGTTTTTATCTTTTTGACGGCCCTTGGCGGAGTTGAAGATGACGTGTTGGCCGTCGAAGTCGCACCAGACGGGGGTGACTTGCGGGCGGCCATCGGGCATGAGGGTGGCGAGGCTGGCGAAGGCGCGCTTCTGGAAAAGATCGCGATATTTTTCGGGGATAGATTCCGACATGAGATCTCCTTGCGGTGGTGCGGTAAATGGACAGGACATTATAGATCGGGAAGAAATTTTGTAATTGGGTAATTTGGTAATTGAGTCATTGGAAGGGCGGAGCTTCGCCGGAAGAACAGCAACACTCGCACGACGGCTCTTCCGTGGATAGGTCCTGCGGGCGAATTTGCGGCGGGGCGGGGATATCAGTATTCTGGCAGACCACGATTGCAGAGCGAGAGGAGTGTGGCGAATGAGTGTCGCGTGCGGCTTTGGGGAGATCCCTCAGGGGCTAAAGCCCAGATTAAGTTTGTATTCGTTACGCGGCGCTGAAGCGCCGCTCTTCCACGGTGCTGCGGGCGGTCGGGGTCGAGGACGGTCGCACGGCGCTGCGGGCGGTGTTCGGGAGCGAGGACGGGAAATCCCTCAGGGGCTAAAGCCCAAACTGATTTTCGATGCTTTACGCGGCGCTGAAGCGCCGCTCTTCCACGGTACTGCGGGCGGTCGGGGTCGAGGGCGGTCGCTCGGCGCTGTAGGCGGTGTTCGGGAGCGAGGACAGGAGGTCCCTCAGGGGCTAAAGCCCGGACTGATTTTGGATGCTTTACGCGGCGCTGAAGCGCCGCTCTTCCACGGTGCTGCGGGCGGGCGGGGTCGAGGACGGTCGCACGGCGCTGCGGGCGGTGTTCGGGAGCGAGGACATGAGATCCCTCAGGGGCTAAAGCCCGGACTGATTTTCGATGCTTTACGCGGCGCTGAAGCGCCGCTCTTCCACGGTGCTGCAGGCGGTCGTGGATGGTCGCACGGCGCAGCGGGCAGTGTTGGGGAGCGAGGACAGGAGGTCCCTCAGGGGCTAAAGCCCAGAATCTTAGATGGCTGTGTCGGCACGGCTAAAGGCCGTGCCCTTCCCGGTCGTACCTTCCGCGGGCCCGATTTTTCTGACCCGCGACGTGGCGGCAGGGCTCGTGTGCTTCCCTTTTTATTGTTAGCGATGGTGGTTTTGCTTTCGGCAATGGCGGGGGCACAGACGGGGAAATATCCGCAGACGATTGTATTTATGACGGACTTTGGGGTGGTGGATGATTCGGTGGCGCTGTGCAAGGGGGTGATGTATTCGATCATGCCGGAGGTGCGAATCGTCGACCTCACGCACCAGGTGACGCCATTTTCCATTCTCGATGGAGCGCGGTTCTTGTATGGGGCAACGCCTTATTTTCCGGCGGGCACGGTATTTGTGGTGGTGGTCGACCCGACGGTGGGGAGCACGCGGAAGGCGATCGTGGCGAAGTCGAAGCGCGGGCAATATTTTGTGCTGCCGGATAACGGGTTGCTGACACTGGTGGAGCAGCGGGACGGGGTCGAGGGAGTGCATGAGATTACGAATGCGGATTGGATGATTGGGACGAAGATGTCCTCGACATTTCATGGGCGCGACATTTTTTCTCCGGTAGGAGCGCGCGTGGCGCGGGGGGATGACTGGACGAAAGCTGGCCCGGAGGTTCCGGTGGGGTCGCTGGTGAGGCTGGATTTGAAGGCGGCTCGGGTGGACGATCGCGGAATTTCGGCGGAGGTGATTGCGACGGATGGTCCGTTTGGGAATCTGGTGACGAATGTGGATGCGGAGGATTTTCTGAAGCTCGGCTACCAACGTGGGCAGGAGGTTCCGGTGAGGATCGGGGACAAAGAGATGAAGATCAAGTTCGTGCGGACGTTTAGCGACGTGCCGGTGGGGCAAACTCTTTTATATATCGACTCGCGGGGGCATTTTGCGATGGCGGTGAATCAGGGAAGTTTTGCGGCAGTGTATGGGGTGAAGCCGCCGGCAGAGTTGTGGATTCCGCGAGCAAAATAGAGTTCGAAGAAGGTTGTGGCGATGATAGGGATTCCTCGCGCCAAAGGGCGGCGCTCGGAATGAAAACGTTTTGTAGTGCGATTAAGAGCTGCAACCTACTCCGCCAGGCGCGGGAGGACGGCGCGGAGGAGGGACTCGAAGCTGGTTTTGACGCGTTCGCCGGTTTCCATGACTTCCTGGTGAGAGAGCGGCTGATCGACGATTCCGGCGGCCATGTTGGTGACGCAGGAGATGGCAAGGACTTTGATTCCCATGTGACGGGCGGCGATCACTTCGAAGGCAGTGGACATGCCGACGAGATCGGCGCCGATGATGCGGAGATAGTTGATCTCGGCGGGAGTTTCGTAGCTGGGGCCGAGCAGGGCGGCGTAGACGCCCTCGTGCAGGGTCATTCCGAGTTTGGCGGCTTCGTCGCGGGCGATTGCGCGGTAGTCCTTCGCGTAAGCGTGGGTCATGTCGGGGAAGCGGACGCCGAAGCGGTCGTCGTTGGGGCCGACCAGGGGATTGGTTCCCTGCAGGTTGATGTTGTCGCGAATCAGGACCAGCGCGCCTTGCTGATAGTTGAGGTTGATTCCTCCGGCGGCGTTGGTGAGGATGACGGAGCGGATTCCCATGCGTCCGAAGACGCGCATGGGGAAGGCGACCTGATGGGCAGAGTAGCCTTCGTAGAGATGGACGCGGCCTTGCATCGCGGCCACGGGGACGGCGGCCGAGTTGCCGATGACGAGTTGTCCGGCGTGACCGATGGCGGTGGAACGAGGGAAGGCAGGGATTTCGGAGTATGGGATTTTTGTTGCGTCGGTGAGGGAATCGGCGAAGCCGCCGAGACCGGAGCCGAGGACGAGGCCGATGCGGGGGCGCAGGGCGGTTCGTTGCAGGATGGATTGAGCGGCGGTTTCGGCGAGCGGGAATTGATCGTTCATATAAGGTACGCAGGGGCTAAAGCCCCATTTCTTTCAGAGCACTTATCGCGGCGCTGAAGCGCCGCTCTTCCACGGTCGTGCACGCGGTATAGCGGTATATCAGATCAGCCACGCGGTATTTAGGATTATCCATCGAAGGCGAGTTCTTCGGGGGCTAAAGCCCATTCATTTCGACGCACTTATCGCGGCGCTGAAGCGCCGCTCTTCCACGGTGCTGCACGCGGTATTTCAGATTAGCCATCGAAGGCGAGTTCCTCGGGGGCTAAAGCCCCATTTCTTTCCGGGGCACTTATCGCGGACGCTGAAGCGCCGCTCTTCCATGGTCGTGAATGCGGCGGTTCGGGTTATCGAGTGAAAGCGAAGCCTCAGGGGCTAAAGCCCGGCTTATATTGTTGAGTCTTTACGGCACGGCTAAAGCCGTGCCCCTCCCAAAACCAATCTTACGGTGCGGCTAAAGCCGCATTTCTTTCCGGGGCACTTATCGCGGCGCTAAAGCGCCGCTCTTCCACGGTAGTGCGCGCGACATATTAGATTGCCATCGAAGGCAACGCTCCTCGGTCATTTCGGAATTGGTTTTAGTATTTTTTCTCGAACCTGGCGAATTCGGTTTCCAGGTTCCATTGTGTGCGGGCGCGTTCGTTCTTGCTGAGGAAGTCTTCGCAGGCGGCGGAGGGCTTCCCGGAACCTTCTGCATTTCCGGCGCAGGCTGGGGCCAGGCAAAAGACCAGCTTCGTATCGGTCCACAGGCTTTGGCCGGGGAGGAAGCTGTGCTCCAGGCTTTGGCGGGCCATGCGCTTCAGGTCTGCATAGGACAAGTGATAGGTTTCGACGGCGCGCAGGTATTCGTGCGTCATGTCGGAGCGAGAGACGCCTTCGTCGTCGGTAGCCAACGCGACGGGGACGCCGTATTTCATGTAAATCGGGAGCGGATGATCGTCGCCGCTGACACCGAGGATCATGTCGTTTGAGGTGAGGGCGATTTCGACGAGCACGTTGCGCTCGGCCATTTCGTGGAGCAGGGCGATGGGATCGGTTTCGTTCATCACGGAAACGCCGTGGCCGATGCGCTCGGCGTGGCCATGATCGATTGAGGCGCGGATGTGGAAGGTGAGGTCTTCGGGAGGAACGAGGCCCATGGCGAGTTCGCCGGCGTGCAGCGCGATGTGGACCTTGGGATAGACGCCGTGCAGGTAATCGAGCATGGCCATGTGCTGGTTGAAGTCGTGGATGGGGACGTACCAATCTTCGGGCATCACGAGATTCAGGCCGACGAAGCGGGGATCAGAGGAGGCGAGTTCGAAGCCGAGAAGAATCTGGGCGAAGACGATTTCGGGGCGCAGGCCACGCAGGACCTGATAAAGATAGCGGACCGTCACGGCGCATCCGGGGGCGGCATCTGGCGTGCCGCATTTGAGAATTTCTTTGGCGCGAGCATCGTCGGCGGCGACACGTTTGCCGGTTTCGGAGACTACATCTTTCATGCCGGCGGCGATGAGCGCGTCGCGCATCTTGGCGTAATCCGGATCCCACTCAACTTTTCCGGCGAGTTGCGCCGCGCCACCGGCGTCGGCGGTGTGCATGAACTCGACGTACTGCAGATGGTCCATGCCGGCGCGGTTCGTAGCGGCGGCGATGGCTTCGGCGACGTGGGTATGGGAGGCGAGGCCGAATTTGTCGAAGGAGGCGAAGAAATGATCGTGGCCGGATTCGTCGCCGGGGCGCCAGTTGCGCATGGACCAGGCATCGATCATCTGGCCGTAGAGTACGTGATCGAGGTAGGCGCAGCCAGCGGCGGGTTTGGCAGTGTAGGTTTCACAGGAGTCACAGGGCGGCGCGAGCAAGTGGGAGGATGTGCGATCGACGCACAGATTGCCGGAAGCGGCGAAATCGACGAGATCTTCGGCGTAGATCGCGCCGTCAAGATGGTTGTGCAGATCTCCACCCTTGGGCAGGTCGTGCAGGAAGGCGAGGAGCAGGCCGGGTTGCTTGCGGACGGAATCGAGGGAATGGGCGGTGCGCTGCTCGGCGGTTTGGGCGGAGGCGAACGAGGCGAGAAACAGAAGCAGCAGGCAGTGGCGCATCACGGCACGCGTGGTGGGAAGCGGCATCAATCCTCCGGACGGAAAGTGAAAAGTCAGGAAAGGAATTGTAAACGGTTGGGGCGGGAGAGGGTAAAAAGTTGCGGAGGGGAGAGCGCAGGGGCTAAAGCCCCGGTTTAATTTCGGGGATCTTACGCGGCGCTAAAGCGCCGCTCTTCCACGGTCGCGCCGGCGGTTCGCGTAGGCGCTGTGGTCACGGGTGACGGCACGATCAAGAGCAACAGCGAGATCAAGCAACGCCAAGGTCAAGAGCAACGGCGAGATCAAGAGCAACGGACAGGAGTGTCCGTTCCACACGGTTGCGAGATGAATCAGCGGAGGTAGACGATGGCGGCGATGATGATGGCGACGACCAGAAGAGCGCCCAGGATGTACTTGTTGGAGGCGAACCAGGATTCGGGTTGCGCCGAGCTTAGAAAAAGTGTGGAGAAAGCGGAAAAAGGCGCGTCCGAGGGGGCTTCCGGAGACGATGCGAGCGAAGGTTGCGGTGCGACGGTTGCCTCGGGGACTGCCGGTTCGATCGGCTGAGAGATCAAATCCTGAGAAGGCTTAGCGGTCTCAGGTGAAGGGGCTGAGATTGTGAGTTTCGCGCCGGTTGGCGGCGGGGCCTGGAACGGAGCGTGATTGGGGAGAAAATCCTCAATGAAAGTGCCGTGCGTCTCACTTTTTGCGATTACGGCGGGCGCTTTCGGAGCGGGGGAGGGAGCGTGATCCTTGGCTTTATTTCTACCTATATCTTGAACCTTTTCTTTTTCTTTATCTTTCGGCGACTTCACTTCGGGATGCGCAAGGCGCTGGCCACGCCACTGTCTCTCTTCACACTCCACACAGAAGGCGCGTCCCTGGGATACGGGAAAGCCGCAGGCCTGACACTTTTGCAGATTTCTTAAACCTGCGGGCACCGCGATGGCTGGGGTCTCTTCTTTCTCTTTCGGCTTTTCGCTGGTCTGAGCGCGCATGGCGGCGGACCAGAACAGCGGCTTCTTTGCAGAGGACGGAGCGGGCGCGACCTCCGGTTGTTTGGGAGGCAGAATGTTTTGGGAGGGCAATGGAGCTGCCGGGGCGGTGCTGGTCTCGCGAGGTTTCAATTCAGATTCCGAAGGGGCAGCTTTGACCTCAACAACGTTTACCCGGATCTTATTTTGGTTTTGGGGAACGGCGCTTTGCGGAGCCGCGTTTTCCGGAACGACGAGTTCGGAAATCGCAGGCATGAATTGAGCATGCAGCACAGCGGTTTCCACCATTTCAGCCAATCGCGCGAGAGCGGAAAGATCGCGCTCATCAAAGGCGCGGGGCTTACCGGAAAGAAGTTCGAAGACTCCCAGTACCCGGTCTTCGCCGATGATGGGCATCACGACGACGGAAGCGATTCCCAGGTCGCGGCAGACGTCGCGGTTCACGCGCGGATCGCGCTCGGCATCGTCGCAACGCAGAAGCTGGCGGGTGCGAACGCTTTCGCCGGAGAGTCCATATTCTGTGGAAAGCAGCGCGCCGAGTTCAGGGGCATTGCAGCCGGCGCTGGCCCGGCACAGCATGTGATTGTGTGCGCCGCGGCGCAGGGCGATGGCGACACCGCTGGCACCGGTGATGTATTGGGCACGCTCGGCGAGCAGTTGCAGCGCGGCATCGAGATCGGAGTGAGCCATCTCAGCCAGGGAGCGGCCGCCGTCCTCGCCGGGAAAGCGCGGGCCGTTTTCGGAAAGCTTGGGCAGGAGGGCATTGGCTGCGGCGATCCCGGCAGAAATGCTGGCGGGCGAGGGCCCACTGGCCGCGACGGGCAGGTCTCCCTCTATCGCAAGCGATGAGGAACTGTGGTCGAGAATCGAGTAATGATCCATGACGCGCGTCTAGCGATGAGTGGAGGCTGCCGGAGGGGCGCGGTCCGGCTCGCCAAATCACTCATTTCAAATCTCAGGAAGCAATAATTGGAGTCTCGCTCCGAGAAAGCATGGTGTCAAGAATCGGGGTGACACGAAAGTACCTAGGAGGGAGCAGTTTGCAATTGGCAGGGGCAGTTAGCAGGTGGCAATTAGCAGTTAGCAGTTAGCAATTGGCAATTAGCTTCAGTCGCAAGCCACCGCCCAATGATACGCAATGGCGAACGGCTAATTGCCAATTGCTAACTGGTTGGTTTAAACCGGGCGCTCGCGCACGGCGGAGTTGGCCAGGCGATTGGCCTCGGCGTTGTTCTCGCGCGGGACGTGGGAGATGGAGAACCGGAGGGCGCGAGCGAGTTTGCGGCAAGTCCAGTGCAAAGAATAGAGGCGGGAGCTGCGACAGATGTACTCGCCGCGCATCTGGCGGACAACGACTTCAGAATCGGAATAAACGTGCAGGGCCTTGGCTTTCAGGGAGACGGCGTACTGCAGGGCTTCCATGAGGGCGACGTATTCGGCGACGTTATTATCCTGATGGCCGATCCATTTGGCGATGCGGATGGGGCCGTTGTCGCAGCCGTCGATAACTACTCCAATGCCGGAGGGCCCCGGGTTTCCCTGGGAACCGCCGTCCACATAGGCTACGAGTTCTGCCATCACTGCTGGCCCACTCTCAGCAAGATGCGCCGAGAAGGCTGTGGCGTCAAGATGAATCTTTGGTTCGCTCTGTGCAATTTTGTGAGTGCCCGGGAGTTGTGCAAGGTTTTGTGAAAAATCGGTCCGAATTTAAAATGCAAATCAATAAACGATGAAAATAGAATGACTTGCATCTTCCGATATGCACAGGGTCGCGCCGCGGCAATGCACCAATTGTTTGCGTTGACATTTATGAATGCTCTGTTAAGGTTGCTTCCGTCGACGGTTGAAAGGGACAGCGAAATAAACCTTGCTGACCCGAAGTAGACTGGGTGATCAGCCAAGCGGGGCAACCTGCGGGGCAGCCAAACCTGAAAAAACCGACGGCTCTGCGAGGGGCAGTTGGGGTTTGGGACTGTGAAAGCAGTGATCGCATCAAGGGGCTGTGACGGTACATGCGTCCACGCTGTTGGCTCCCTCGCAGGAGGCGGCGGCTAGAGCATAACCAATGTCACGGCCCTTTCAATTTTTTCCCGCCGTTTTTCGCAGTACAACCCCTTTAAGAACAATCCATCGAGAATGTGTGGCGTCCCTGGCGGGACTGTTTCTTTGCATCACCGAGACCCCGGACTTACGTCCGGGGCTGATGAATGGCGTCCCTGGCGGGACTCGTTCCGCACTCTCGGCAGCTAAGCGGCTGCTTCGCCAACGATCATTTCATCGATGTAGCACCAAATCCACTTTTCTCCGGGCTCGATGGAGCGCATGACGGGATGGTGGACGTGGCGATAATGTTTGGTAGCGTGTTTGTTCTTGGAGGAATCGCAGCAACCGACATTGCCGCAGGACATACATAAGCGCAGGTGAACCCAGGTGTCGCCGAGCTTTACGCATTCTTCGCAGACGTGCGTGTCGGTCGTGGTGATTTTAATTTGATCCAGATGCTTGCATTTGGCTGACATTGTTTCTCTCCCAGTTTCGCTCCCACAGGTCGTCATTCAGACCCGGTTCAAACTCTTTCCAATTCCTTACGGTCCCAGTGCGCGAGGTTCGCTGCAGCCACGTAGGTGCTCTCGAGGAAGCTGAGCAGAGCTTCGCGGGGAGACGCGGACTGACGAACGTCGTCATACATCAGGAGAAACTCGCGTAGTTGTGGATGATAAAAAGCGGCCTGAGGCTGCACCGGTTGTTGCCCAAAACCAGCAGGCTCAGGGGCGGCATAGGCATAGAAGGCGGGTCCCTTGATTTCGCCGCCGCCCGGCCAGAATCCGGCGCTGATGACCTCGTGGGAGTAGGCTTCGCGGGTGATGAAATCGGCCTCCGGCCTGGGGGGAGAGCGGCGGCCGGAGAAGCGGGTGACTGCAAGGTCGAAGCTTCCCCAGAAAAAGTGTACCGGACTATCTTTGCCGATGAAGCCGGCACGGAATTCCTTGAAAACGGTGTCGGACAAAATCAGAATTTGCCAGAAGCGGTGGGCGTATTCGGGATCGTAGGAGGCGTGCTGGGTGTCGGTCTCGAAGGGAACGGGATTCGGGACTTCGACCGGCATGGGCCAGATTTTCACTGCGATACCCAAGGACTTGAGGGCGGCCATGAATTCGGAGTAGAAGGCAGCGACCGATTGGGGCTTGAGCGCGATGCTGGTCGATGAATTCCAGCTCGTCTGGATGGTCAGCTGGTGATCGATGAAGTCGAATTGGACTTCGAAAATTCCGTCGCCGTAGGGGATGGCGGAAGTGGTGAGGCCGCGGGCATTGACGTAGAGCGGCACTTCCCACCAGTGATTAACGCGCGGGCTGAGCGCGAGGCGCACTTTGCCGACGATCTGGGTCCACATGTGGAGAGTCGCGTAGGTATCCTGCCAGGCGGCGAGCGGAAGTTCGGGCCAGACGTTTTGATTGGGGGTATGCGCGTGTGCGGCCATGGGGGATCTCGGTGTTGAATCAGGAAATGGTAACACTCTTGCCGCGCAGACCGTCAGCGGCTGGAGCCGCTGTTGCCATTTGTTCGGCTTTGCGGCGCGAGTGGGAACGGCTTGGCGAGAGAGTTCGCAGGTGAATGCGACCACAGGGGCTAAAGCCCGCTTGATTATGCGAACCTTACGCGGCGCTGAAGCGCCGCTCTTCCACGGTATTGCACGGTTTCGAGGTACAGCACGATTTTGAGGTACAGCACGATTTCGAGGTACAGCACGGTTTCGGGGAACAGCACGGTTTCGAGGTATTGCACGGTTTCGAGGTACAGCACGGTTTCGAGGTATTGCACGGTTTCGAGGTGCAGCACGGTTTCGAGGTGCAGCTTGCTTTGACGGTGCCGCACGCTTTCCTGTGTTTTCCCCAGGCTGTGGAAGTCGCGCCGTTTCAAAGCCAAAGCGCGGACGGAAACTTGGTCGCAGACGTTACGCGCAACGACCTCCTAGCCGCGAAACAGAGGGATCAATTCTTCTTCGGCGGCAGATACTTTTTTTCGATCGAGGCGACGACCACGTAGTTGGGGTCGACCATTTCGTTGAGGTGAATCTTTGCAACTTTCGAGAGCAATTCGTAGGCATCGAGTTCGGACAGGCCGTAGTCTTTGTGAATCCAGTGGACTAGTTCGGTGAAGGCGATGCGGAGGGCGTCGTCGAGAGGGCGATAGGCGCCCACGGCCATGATGGCGTCGTCGTTCTCGAACTGGGGCCAGGCGATGGTGCGACCTTTGATCACGCTTAGTTGCACGCGGGCTTTCAGGGGAACCTCGATGGCGGTGCCAGCGATTTCTCCATCGCCCATGGCGGCGTGGCCGTCGCCGATGTAGAAGAGACCTCCTTTTACGTTCACGGGAAAATAAGCCGTGTTGCCGACGCTGGCTTCAGGGGAATCCATGTTGCCGCCGAATTCGGCGGGGACGACCGAACTGCGGGCTTCGCCCTCGGCGGGCGCGACGCCGATGCAGCCGAAGAAAGGATGCAGAGGAATCTTGACGGAGAAATCGGTGTCGTGCGCCTGGAACGTGGCCGTGTTGGCGGCGTGATCGATGTGGTAGTACCAGATGCGTTCGGGCAGCGGCGTATGCAGCATGGGAGTGTAATTGGTTTCGTTAAGAGCGCCGAAGCCGGGAGCGAAGGCGCCGACGCCGGTGTCGCCATCGACATCGAGCGAGAGAATCTTGACGGCGAGCGTGTCACCGGGCTCCGCGCCTTCGACGAAAAATGGGCCGGTCAGGGGATTATCGCCTTTCACCATGCTGAGGGTGTCGCCGGGCTTGCGGAGGACGTTGCCGAAACAATCGAGGGTGTTGGTATCGAGGATGTCGCCGGACTTCAGGTGAGCGACGGGCTCAGCGGTGGCGAAGAGGTACTTCACGTTTGCGTTGGTGGCGGTGTAGTGGACAGTGTTTTGGGCGAAGAGTGAGCCGGCCAATAGCGCGAGAGCAAGAAGACGAGCGATCACAAGGAGCCTCCCGGGGTGGATTTTCGATTGTAACGAAGTGGCGGGTTACTTGCTTCCCGGGATGTGGGCGGCACGGCTGAAGCCGTGCCCTTCCCAAGCCAACACAGAAAACTTCTCAGGTGGTCTTATTCTTCGCGTAGAACTTCCGCACTTTGGCGCGGTTGCCGCAGCGCTTCATGTCGCACCAGCGGCGGTGGTGGTTTTTGCTGGTATCGAGAAAGAACCACTCACATTCTTTGGAGGAGCAGGCGCGGACGAAAGGCAGTTGATCGGAGGCAAGAAGATCAGCGGCAGAGCGAGCGATCTGCCAGAGGAAGATATCGAAGTGGTCGAGGTGGTCGAAGCGCCACTCGAAAGCTCCGTTGATCGGGACCAGGCGCAGGTGTTCGGCCGCGATACGAGCGTCAGCATTGAGTACGGCGAGAGCTGCGGCGGGCACGGTGCGATGGTTGATGAGCGCCCAGAAGACATCGTGGATGGCTTCGCGCAATTGTTTCGCGCGGCGGAGGGCTTCCTCCGCGCGATCGGGAGCCTTGGAGCTGCGCTTGACGAGGCGGTCGGCCTGGCTTGGATCGAGCAGGCCAGTGTCTTCGCCGAAGCGGGCTAGATCGCTGAAGTGCTCGAGCAATTCTTTGGGTTGGGTATGACGGTCGTCGAGCGTGTTGGCGAAATCCAGAGGCACGTTGCCGGCGATCAGATCGAAGCGCGGCGGGCGCCGGCTGGAAGTTTTCTTGTTCTCGCTGGTTTGCATCAGGATCGTTCTTTTCTGTTCCACTTCCATAAGACTCAACGTAGGCCACCGAAGAAAGTAACCAGATCTCCTGCTACCGCTGCCGGTTCCTCGGCTGGTGCAAAGTGCCCGCCATGCGGAAAGGCTGTCCATCGCTGAATGTTGTACACGCGTTCCAAATACGGGCGCGGTGGCTCTCCCTCAGAGACGGTTTGATGAGCGAAGACACCAAATGCCGTGGGCGTACCGACGTAGGCGCGATCTACCGGAAACCAGCGATTGTCCCAGTAGTCACGCATCGACGATGTGATGGTCTGCGTGACCCAGTACAGGGTTAGCGTGGCACAGAGGAAGTCATCGGGCGGCGTGACATCGCTCCACGAGTGCCACTTCTCGCCAATGTATGCAGCCAGCCCGGCAGGCGAGTCGTTGAGTCCGTAGCCGACGGTCTGCGGCTTGGTGGACTGGATCGCGCTGTAACCCCGCTCCGTGGCGTCCCACTGTTGGTTCACCGCAAGGTATGAACGCTCGACATCAGAAAGATCCGCATCGTCTACAACCGGAATGAGATCCGACTCCAAGGTAGTGAGATGAATCCCGATCACTGACTCTGGGTGGTCAAGCGCAAGGATCGTCGTCACCCCGGCCCCGAAGTCATAGCCGCCCGCCCCATAGCGAGAGTAGCCAAGCTTAGACATGAGCTGGTGCAACCGTTCCGAGACATATCGATAGTTGATACCAAGCTGGGCGGGACGCGGCGAGAATCCATATCCGGGCAACGACGGGATGACCAGGTCGAAATCATCGAGCATCGGCAGCATGTCCAGATAATCCAGGAAAGTACCCGGCCAGCCGTGTGTGAGGATAAGCGGAATCCCAGTGCCTGAAGGCGCACGCTTGTATGCGAAGTGGATGCCTTCCCAGGTGAAGTGGTCGAGAGTGTTAAGCCTCCGCTCGCACGCACGCCAGTCAAACTCATTGGCCCAGTAAGACACGATGGGTTGCAGCCAATCCAAGGCTGTGCCTTGTTTCCAACCAATTCCGGGCACCTGATCGGGCCATCTCGTATGGCGTAGCCGTGCCCGCAGATCGTCGAGCACCTCATCTGTGACATGAATCCGAAACGGTTCCACCACGACTCCTTTCAAATGGCGCGCAGCCGAATGCACAGCTGGCCGAGTTGAACTCGTCGCCTATCTGTATCTATATCACATAACCATTAAAATTGTATTGACAGGTTATTCGTGGGGATGTAACCTGTGTATATTACTTTGGAGGTTAGGTCATGGTTCTCAATCGATCGGCGCAAATCATGGCTCTGCTTCGCAGCGGCAAGATGATAAACATAGGAGGTAGACCGGTGATTGTGACCAATCCGCGCAAATCCGCGAGCACGCACGACCGGGGACTCGCCATCAAGCTGGCGCTGGCCTTTGTGGCGATCTATGTCATATGGGGATCGACGTATCTAGCGATCCGGTATGCGGTGGAAACGATTCCGCCATTGGTGACGGTGGGAGTGCGGCAGGCGGTTGCGGGTGCAATCATGCTGGCATGGGCGTGCGCGCGGGGGTTCCGTCCGACGCGGCAACAGTGGGCGGCGGGATTTGTGCTGGGAACATTCTTCTTCCTGATCGGCCACGGGTCGCTTTTCTGGGCGGAGCAATACGTGGGGTCGGGACTGGCGGCACTGCTGATCGCGACCGAGCCGATGTTCATTCTGGTGCTGGCCTGGATGATGGGACAGCAGAGGATCAGCCGGTTGAGCGCGGTGGGATTGGGAGTGGGGGTGGTTGGAGTAGCGATGCTGACGGGAGCGGAATTGACGGTGAAGGGTTCGAGCCTGCTGGGATTGCTGGCGGTGCTGCTGGGAAGTTTGTCGTGGTCCTTGGGGGTGGTGATTTCGCCGCGGCTCAAGCTGCCTTCGGACGCGCTGGGGCGGACGGCGTTGCCGACGATCTGCGGCGCGGTGATGTTGCTGGCGGCGGCCGGAATTTCGGGTGAGTTTCAGCAGACGCACTGGGCGAGCATCTCGATGCGGTCGTTGTTTGGGCTGGGATATTTGATCACGTTCGGGTCGGTGGTGGCGTTTACGGCCTACACATGGCTGTTGCAGCGGGTACCACCGACGCTGGTGGCGACGCATACCTATGCGAATCCGATCGTTGCCGTTCTGCTGGGATGGTTTCTGGCTCACGAGCCATTGACGATGCGGGTGGTGCTGGCGTCGGTGGCGATTCTGGGAGCGATTGTGCTGATCCGGCGAGGAGAGCGGACGGTGAGTGTGAAAGCTCCGGAGGCAGTTCCAGCGGCGGCTGAAATCAAGGCGTCGCAGGAGTGCGCGTAAAGGTGATGCCGGTCAAAGGAAATTATCTTTTCCGCCGGCTGCTTTCAATGAAGCGTAGAAAGCCGCCGCAACAGAAAGTGCACGGCGACGGCCAATCTTTATTTAGCGGCGCGCAGGAACTTACCCGAAGTGGCCTCGATGATGCCGACGCCTTTGGAGTCGGCGTGGGAAGTACCGTACATGACTGCCCATACAAGCTGCCTGTTCCTAGCGTCCCAATCCACCGAATAGAGGATCGGCTGCTGCGGGTTCTTCTTGAGAATGCCAGCCCCGCCGTTTTCCTGCGCGGTGGCGAAGGCCTTGTCAGAATCGACGATCAGAAGAAGCGACTGAAACATCGCCTGAGACATTTCCGGTGAGGAAGGGCTCTCGGGGCTGCCGGTCACGCCGAGCGCAGGCGAATCATTCAAGCGGCTGCCGGAGCAGGTAAAGGATCGCCAAGTGCCGCGACTGGGAGAGGCGAACATGGCGCGCCAGACGGTGGATTTTCCTTCCTGGCCGGTGCTTTCGGAGTTGACATCGGATTCCAGGTGGACGGGCATCGCGTCGGGTTGCCAACGTACCGCTGCGCTGGTCATCTGCGAGAAGCAGTTTTTGCCGGAGTAGAGCACCGGCTCTTTTTTCTCGGCTGCCACGGATGGGGTTGGGGATGGCGTAGGGGGAGTCGAACTGCAGGAGATAAGGATCAGACCAGCCAGAAAAACAATTGGGGCTCCTATTATCAGGGGAGCTTTCATGGATACACCTCCGCATCGAGCGGCGGGGCTCGACGCGAACCCATTCTAGGCCTCTAGTCAACCCACCACTGTGACCTGCGTCACCTTTGGCCGCTCGGGAAATCTGCCGGAGAATTTTCACATTTTGCTGGGAATAAAAACCGCTTTCCATCTCGGCGGGTTCCTCACCGGGGTCAACGGACCGGGCTAGGCGGCTTGCGTTAGTGGTTCAACGCATTGGGCGAGCCTTGGAGCTCGCCTTTTTCTTGGGCCAATCTATGGGCCACAGCCAGCAGAAAGAACAGGGTGGTGATAGAAGCCCTTGCGAGGCTTGGGGCGCTGCAGGCGGGTAAGGGATCCCCTTCGGCTTCGCTCAGGGCAGGCTTTCGACTGCGGTTATGCTTCGCATTCGCGAAGCACAGCCTCCGCTCAGGATGACAGGGCTCGGGAAGTTGCGGCATGACGGGCAGGAGTGCCCGCCCCACACGAGCTTATTCATACACGAGCAGATTCCACATGGGTATTCTTGCTATGCTTCCCCACGAGGGGCGAAAGAAAAATGCAAGTGCACGAAGAACTTCTCCGCGAATTTCAGGAGTTTGCTAAGACCGCACCGACGAGTAAGGCGGTTATGGAACACATCTCACAGCGCCTGCACGAAAAGATGACGCGCTATAACTGGGTGGGATTTTATCTGGTGGACGCGGCGGACCCGGGTGTGCTGCTGGTTGGGCCGTTCGCCGGGAGCTTCACGCCGAATGCGCGCATTCCGCTCGGCACTGGGCTCTGCGGCGCGGCTGCGAGCAGCGGGCAGACGGTGGTGGTGCACGATGTTTCGAAAGACCCGCGTTATCTGGCGGGATCGCCGCTGGTGAAGGGGGAAATTGTGGTGCCCATCTTCGTGAGGAAGCAGCTCGTGGGGGAGCTCGATATCGAGAGCTACTTCACGAGCACGTTCACGGATGCGGAGAAGGAATTTGTCGAGGCTTGTGCCGGGGTGGTGGAAAGGTATATGGAGAAGAGGTAGCGGTCCAATTCCTGGCTTGAGGGCGCTAGGGCTTGAGGGACTGATCCTGGATAGAGGCGGACAGGAGTGTCCGCCCCACACTGACATTGCTAGGTTCTCGGTCTTGCCGCGGTGGCGCGACGGAGGAGATCGGGAGATTTCATGCGGCGACAGAATTCCTCAAAGTTTGGACGCGGCCCGTTCCAGCGAAGGTCGGCGACTGTGTCGAAGACGGGGACATCCAGGCGCAGAGTGGCGAGGGTGCGAAACAACAAGGCGTCATTCCACGCGCTGAACAACGATTCGGAAAGCGCGCGGGCCTTGCGGATGGAGGGATGCCAATCTCGCCAATCCTTGGGAATGTCATCGAGATGGGGATATTGCGATAGAGTTCCAGCAGCAGCTTTTGCGCCCCAGCCGGGCACACCGGGAAAGCCATCGGCACTATCGCCGACCACGGCGAGATAGTCGGGAATCGATGGCGGCTTTACTCCGAACTTGGCGACCACGCCGGCCTCGTCGCGCACGATGTCGCGCCTGCGGTCGAGTTGCACGACGCGAGTGCCAACGACACACTGGCCGAGATCTTTGTCGGGCGTGCAAATCAACACCTGATTCACAAGATCGTTTTTGGCTGCCTGGTGGGCGGCGGAGGCGAGAGCATCATCCGCCTCGTAGTAGACCATGGGCCAGACGACGACTCCCATGGCTTCGAGAGCCTCTTCAAGAATGGGGAACTGCGAGAGCAACTCGGGAGCGACACCTTCACTGGTTTTGTATCCGGGATAGAGGTCGTTGCGAAACGACTCGACCACGTGATCGGTGGCCACTCCGAGATGAGTGGCGCCGCGCTCGAACATGGAGAGAACAGAGGTCACGACACCCCGGACGGCGCCGATCTCCTGACCGTTGACATCTTTGGCCGAGGGAACGGCGTAGAAGTGGCGGAAGAGTTCGTAGGTTCCGTCGACTAGATAGATATCCATGAGGGTCCGATTTTCTGTTCGATCTTTCTTCGGAGGGATGGTAAATGATTCGGGCGTGGAAGACCTACGGTGACTGCCTCCCACCCTGGCCGATGGTGGTGGGAGGAAAATAGTGCAATAGCGGTCGGCGGGTTGAGGTCGGTCGTGCCCAGCTTTGCAAAACCAGCAAAGCTGGGGCAGCCTTTCTCGTGGTGGCGCAAGCAGGAACAGTAAGGATGGGTCAGCCCCCGAGCAATCAAGGTTGTTCGCGGCGGCGGAGGTAGTCGATGAACATTTGTTCGACGGGCTTGTCGTAGGTTTTGAGGACGTGGCGGACGGTGTGGCCGCTGACGAAGTGGCAGACTTCTTCGGCGAGATTTTTGGCGTGATCACCGGCGCGCTCGAGAGACTGGGTCATGAAGATGATCTGGAGGCTGCCCTGGCGGGCGATGTTTTCGGGATTTTCGATATGGCGCAGGAAGATGAGGTTGCGCAGGCGATCGATTTCGGAATCAGAGCGGAGAACGTCGACGGCTTTGCCGACATCGCGGGCGGAGAAAGCGTCGCCAACGTCGGTGAGCATTTTTTCGAGGATAGTGGCCATGTGCGTAAGGTCGCGAGTGTCCTCGGAATCGATGCGACCGGCGGCGGCCTGAGCGCTATTGGCGAAGCTAAGAAGAAGATCGCCGATGCGCTCGAGGCTGATCATGAACTTCATGCAGGCGAGGAGTTGACGCGCTTCGGTGGGTTCGACGTCGGTGATGATGGAGGTGACAGCGCTGTCGATTTCCATATCGAGCGTGTCGAGTTCGCGCTCGCGCTGGCGCAGGGAGTTCAGCAGGAGGTTGGAGCCAGTAGCGATGCCTTCGGCAGCAGCTCCGGCGGCTTCCTTGGCGAGACAGCAGGCTTCGATGGTGCGGCGGACAATGCGATGCTGGGCCGGCTCGGGAGTGAGGCCTTCAACGCGGGCGGTACTCATGAGGGTATCCCTCTGGCGCATGCTGGAGCTGCGCAAACCAATTATCTCTGATTTTGCCGTACCCATAGATAGAAGGTCAACGGCTAAAGCATAAGTTTTATTTTTCAGGGATGGGTTAAGGCGCTGTGAATTTTGGGTTGTTTTTTGTCAAAAGAAACGCAGCCGTTCGTCGAGCAGAGCGGGAAGCAAAATCCGGCGGGCTATTTGGTGCGACGCTTTTGCTGCTTGGCGGCTTTGCGTTGGGCTTTCTGGTATTTCTTCATGGCTTTGCGCTGTCGCTTGGCATTCTTTTTTGCATATTTTTGCTGTTGCTTGGCGGCCTTCTTGGCTTCCTGCGCATTTTCCCCGATGCTTCGGTTTTCCTTCTGGGCATGCACCGGCATCGTCCCTACAACCGAGGCGGCGAGGAGCATAACAGCGGCGATTCGTTTCATTCACCTCTCCGAAGGGAAAATCTTTTAATGATCTTAACACTGAAGGAAGCCGTGTCCCATGGGTGCCAACTGAAGGCGCTTCGTCGTGAAGTGGGGTTGCCTGCTCTCAGAAGTCGGCCGGCGCGATGACATCTGGTGGTTTAGGGCGGGATTCCGACGCGTCGAACCAAGTCGGAGAAGCGTTCATCGGAACGCAGCGGGTCCCAGAGCGCTTCCAGTTTGAGATAGGCAAAACGAGCGAAGCGTTCGTCGTACCCCTTTTCGAGTTGCATGAATGCTTGATCCTTGTCTTCCAGCGCCGCGTAAATCATGGCGAAATAGAACGCCGGCACATAGCTCTTTTTGGACGTCGCCTTGAGTTCCTCGAGCGTCCGAAGCGCCTGGGTTCGCTCCCCGAGTCGAGCATGCGAGTATCCGAGAAGCGCCTGCGAGTCGGCGCTGCCTTGGCTGAGCGCTGAATATTTTTCCAGCACGAGCTCGGCTTCGCGGTTCATTCCTTTCGCCAGATAAGCTTGTCCCAGCAGGTGATATGCAACCGCAAAATTCGGGTCCAGGTCGAGCGTCTTATGGCATTGCTCGATGGCTTGGTCAAATTGTCTTGCCAGGTACAGCTGCACCGCCAGGTAATGGCTGACCGAAGGGGAAGCGGGATCGAGATCGAGCGCAGCTTTCGCCACTGCCAAGGCTTGCTGGGGCATCCCGCGAGAGCTGAGATAAAGAGGATAAAAGTTGTGCGCCCTGGTAAGAGCCGGATTTAGAGCGAGGGCCTGATCAAAATGTTTTCCTGCCGCCGTCCAGTCCCAGTCGTAGGCAAAGCTGATGTATCCCAGGGAAACGTGAGCCTCTGCAAGATGCTGATCGATCTCCAGCGCCTTCATCGCCGCGGCCTTTGCACTGGGCATGGCCTGGCGCGGGGGAACGACATTGAAAAACGAAAGGTAGGTATATGCGTCGGCCAAACCCGCATAGGCCAGCGCATAGGCCGGGTCTTTGTCGATGGCTTGCTGGAAATAGCTGACTGCTTTCTGTGCCCCTTCCGGGCTCCGTTTGTTCCAGTAATACCGTCCCTTCAAATAAAACTGATATGCTTCGGCATCCTCCGTGTAGCGTTTCGCCAATCGCTGCTTGTCATCGCCGGTCAATTTCAGCCGTAACTTCTCTGCAATCTCACTGGAAAGGTCGTCCTGGAGAGCAAGAACGTCTTCCATACTACGGTTGAACTGGCCCCCCCAGAGCTGCGTGCCGGTTTTAACATCCATCAGTTCAGCCTGGATGATCAGCACATTCCCCTGTTGCAGCAATCTTCCCGAGAGCACAGCCTGTACGCGCAGATCGTTCCCGAATTTTTGGGGGTCGGTGTCCTTTCCCTTGTAACGGAACACTGTGCTGCGCGCCATGACGCGCAGGTTCGGGAGTTGTGAAAGATTGTTGATCAGACTTTCCGTGATGCCATCGCTCAAGTATTCGGCATTGGAATCAGAACTGGCATTTACGAAGGGGAGGACTGCCAGCGATTGGATAGCGCCGTCCCGCGGGCGCAAGAAAAAGAACCATCCTGCCAACAACGCTAAGCCGATGATCGCGATAGCAAATCCGATTTGCGCTCTCGGGCGATCGAAATTCGGCGAATGACGACTTCGATCTGTAGTCACTGAGCTGTCTTGTCCGCAAACCAGTTCCGGGGCGCTTCCGCCCTCATCAAGCTTCTCGACCTCCCCGATAAAGCGATAGCCACGGCGGGGAAGGGTCTCAATGAATCGTGGGTTGTCGGCCTCATCCCCCAGTGACTCGCGGAGCCGGTTAGTGGCTCGGTTGAGACCGCGGTCAAAATCAACAAATGTGTCTGTGGGCCAAAGCCTCTTCTGGAGCTCTTCCCGCGTCACAACCTCGCCGGGACTTCCCAGCAACAGCACCAGGATCTGGAAGGGTTGCTGTTGCAGCTTGATCTTGACTCCCTGCCTGCGCAGTTCGCCAGCCTCAAGATCGACCTCGAAGATCCCAAAACGAATTGGCGGACGCTTGAGCTCTGGCATGTGTCCTCGGCACCACGACACCGAACTTTATAGCACTTCGTCCGGCTTGAACAGAGCTGAACCGTCCGGGGGATCTGGCGCCGCAATCCGTTGATTCTGAGCCGGTTTTCAAGGGACAAATTGATTACACGAGAGGGAGGCGCTCGCCATTTAAATTCCCGCAAGACCGGGCCATGGTAGGCAACAGGAGAAACACAAAAATGAAACACAAATGTTCGGCTCTATCGGCAATCGCTATGGGAGGAGGCCTTGTACTCAGCATAGGACTCCTGAACGTCGCACCGGGGTATGCAGCGGGAAAACAGTGCAGCCTGGCAACATTGAAGGGACAGTATATGGTGGCAGCAACAGGAAGCTTGTTCCCTCCTGCGTTCGGGGTAACAGCGCCATCAGTATCCACTGCTGCTGGATATTCAATTTACAACGGCGACGGTACAGGAACGGACTATGTGACGTTCGCGGTCAACGGTGTTAACCAGAACGTACCGTCCCCCACCGCCACAAGCTATACCCTCGGGCCAGACTGCACTGGAACCAAAACGGTCGTGCCGTCCGGGCCACATTTCAACATATTCGTTGCGATGGACGGCGAGAGTGTGACCGCCATCGCAACGGATTCCGGTTTCGCAGTGTCGGAGTCCGATAGTCGGGTGCAGAGACCTCACTGAGGACATCGAAGCAGCGGTCCGGTGGTGTATCGCACTCGGGCGAACTTGGCCTAGATCGTCAGGCTGCCATGCCAGGCAGCTTTGACGATCAGGCCATCGTCATTGCTATTGCCTGCAATCGTCGCCGGTTGACCTGACAATTCAGAAGGACTTCGGCATACGTTAGCGTTAATGGAGCCGTCTCCGCAGGAGCAGCGGCGGTTCAGGCAATGGGGAGGGTGAACAGGAAGGTCGATCCGTGGGCGAGTTCGCTTTCGGCGCGGATGGAGCCGCCGTGGGCGAGCATGATGTGTTTGGCGATGGCGAGGCCAAGGCCGGTACCTCCGGATTCGCGGGAGCGGGCTTTATCGACACGATAGAAGCGCTCGAAAAGCCGCGGGAGATGTTCGGAGGCGATGCCTGCGCCGAAATCCTGCACAAAGAATTCGACGGCATGGGGAACGGCGCGGGCCCCGAGAACGATACGTCCGCCGGAAGCGCCGTACTTCAGCGCGTTATCGATCAGGTTGGAAAAAACCTGATGAATGGCTTCGCGGTCGGCGAGAACCATGGGAAGATTTTCCGGCAATGGATTAGGGCCGGGAAAGTTCCGGCTCTGTAAATGGTGAGCGGGAGAATCCTGAATCTGCAACTCGATGCCGTGGGTGCGGGCGATTTCGCGGAAGCTCTCTTCGGCATCGTGCAGAAGTTCGGCGGGAGGGACAGGCTCGACCTCGAAACGAGTTTCGCCGGATTCGACGCGGGCGAGAGTGAGCAGATCTTCGGTGAGGCGGGACATGCGAGAGGAATTCTTGCGGATGATTTCCAGAAACTCGCGAGTGGGCGCGCCATTCTCGGAAGTGGAGTCGAGCAAGGTTTCCGCATAGCCCTGGATGGAAGTGAGGGGCGTGCGCAGTTCGTGGGAGACGTTGGCGATGAAATCGCGGCGAGTTTTTTCCACGCGCTCGGTTTCGGTGAGGTCGCGAAGCACGGCGACGGCGCCTCCACCGGGCAAGGGCGCGGCGGTCACATCGAAGGCGCGGCCGGGAACGATGGAGGTAGCGCGGGCGGTCTTGACCTCGTGGGTGGTCGCGGCCTCCTTGACGCTGGCCAGGAAATCAGGATCGCGAATGGTTTCGACGACGGGCTGCTGCAGGCGAGTACCTTGCGGAACCAGGCGATTCATGGGGCGATTGGCCCACTGCACGAGACCATCGTCGCTGACGGCGATGACGGCATCCTGCATGCTGTTGAGCAGGGTTTCGAGCTGGCGCTGGCTGGAGACGACGGCGGCGAAACTTTGTTCGACGCGGCGAGCGGTTTTGTCGATGGCTCCGGCGACGCGGCCGATTTCGTCCTGAGAATGTTCGAGGATGCGCGCCTGAAGATCGCCATCGGCGATGCGAGCGGCAACATCGACGATGCGCTCCAGACGGCGGGCCGTCCATTGGGCGGCGACAGCGGCTACGAAAAACGCGAAGAGAAACGCCAAGCCGGAAGCCAGCTCCAACCTACGGCGCACTTGCAGCGAGACCGCGTCTACATCGGAAAGCGGATAAGCCAGGCGGACAGCGCCGCCGGAGACGGGCACGGCGATGTAAAGAAACGGAACCCCGAGGGCAGCGCTGCGGCGTTGACTGCTGCCGACCTTGCCGGAGAGGGCCGCGACGAACTCGGGAGACTTGGCGGCGCCTTGCATATTGGCGGGACTGGCTTCCGAATCGGCCAGCACATTGCCAGCGGCGTCGATGATAGTGACGCGAGCGCCGGCGGCTTGTCCTTCCTCAGCAGCGATATCGGCGAGGGGATGGCCGCTGCGGTCGGTTTCGACCCGGTGAGCGAGGAGTTGCGTCTTCTGGATCAGGTTGCGCTCAATTTCAGAACGGAGAGAAGCTTCCCAGGCACCGCCGAGCATCAGATCGAACATTACAGCGGCGGCCACGATGACAACCAGGAAGGCTGCCATCAACTTAAACAAAATCCCGTTCCTCACTTGGGAGCCTCGAAGCGGTAACCCGCACCCCGCACGGTTTTAAGGTAACGCGGGTTTTCCGGGTCCGGCTCGATTTTTTCGCGGATGCGCCGAACGTAAACGTCGACCGAGCGCGGGGTCACGTAGGAAGTGTCGCGCCAAACGGAATCGAGGAGATGGTCGCGGGAAAAAACGCGGCCGAGATGGCGGGCGAAGTAATCGAGCAGCCGAAATTCGGTAGCCGTGGTGGGAACGGTCTGTCCGCGAACGGTAAGAACCATGGCGGAGGGATCGATTTCGATGTCGCCGACTTTGAGCGGGCTAGGCGGAAGTGGACGCTCAAAACGGCGCAGCACGGCCTTGACCCGGGCGACAAGTTCGCGCGGGCTGAAGGGCTTGGCGATGTAATCGTCGGCTCCGATCTCAAGGCCGAGGACGCGATCCGCCTCGCTGCTCTTGGCCGTCAGGAAAATTACCGGCACGGCGGCGAGGCCTTGAGTTTGGCGGACGTTGCGGCAAAGTTCGAGACCGTCTTTGCCGGGAACCATGATGTCGAGCACGAAGAGCGCGGGACGCTGGCGCTCGGCGTCGGCGATCACAGTGGAACCGTTGGGATAGACGCGGACAGAAAAACCTTCGTTTTCCAGGTGATGGCGAACGAGGCGGGAAATGTCGGGATCGTCTTCGACGACGAAGATGCTTGGTTTCACGGCCTTATTGTAACGAACCGACTTGCGAGTACCTAGCGCCGAGTACCGAGTTGTGCGATGAGGATGCGGGTTTTCATCGGATTGTAACAATCAGGTTGGCGGCGGGATCGAGATGGATGGGATAACCGTCCAGTCATGGGATTGACGCGGCGGGGTCCGCAGTGATTTGATGAACTCAGAATTTGTTCCTTTCGAGGAGAATAGACAACATGTCGTTTGAAGAAGCATTGGCGATGGCTTCGCGAGATGAGGGCTTTAAGGCTACTGTGTACGCCATGAATACACTGCTGATTCATAAGGGCATTTATACGCAGGAGGAATTTCAGGCACTCTTCGTGGAATGGGTAGAGAAGGAACAAAGGCGCAAAGCCCCTGCGGTTCGACGTGCTGAAAATTCTAATGCGTTCTCGGCGTAGTTCGGTAGGGAGGATGTTCGCAGCCTGACTTTTTGTTTCCGCAGTGAATTCCCTTATCACAGGCCCAGCATTCGCACTGGCAGGGCGGGGCCGGTTTGATTTTGGTTCCCTTCTTTGGTCGCATCTTTTCCTGCCTTATCTCTCGGCTCCCAATGTGGCGCATCGTAGCACGGATATTTGTCCGATGTGGAAAAGTTTGGCCACTATCTCGTGCGCCGCGAACCGAGAAAAATACAAGAGTCAACTATAAGATTCCCGGCGGAATCGATGTGGAAGAGCCGGCGGGGAGGGATGACGGTGGTGGCGCTGTATTCGGTGATGATGGCAGGGCCGGAGTATTTCTTGCCGGGCTTTAGTGAGTCGCGCGAGTAGATTGCGGTGTTCCGGTTCTTGCCATCGAAGAGGACTTGAGCTTTGGGCGCGGAAGACGGGCCGAGCTGGGCTCGGCTTGGACGGGCAAGAGTGCCCGTCCCCACATGAGCAGTTTCCACATGGGCTGTCTTGCCTGAATGGGCTGTGGCGGACTCTAGGGTCGCGCGGAGGCGGAGGGTGACTATCTCTACTTCGCGGGTGGGATGGGAGTAGCCGTAGCGGCGCTGGTGTTCCTGGTGAAAATCTGCGAGCAGATTTTTTGTGAACGGGAGATTGAGTTCGTATCCCTGGCCGCGGTAGCGGAGGTCGATGCTCGCGCGATGGTGCACTCTTCCCTGCCAGGCTTCCTGGCGAAAATCTTTTGATGCTTGTTTTTTCAGGGCGGCGAACTCCTGCGCGAGACGCGCGCGCGGAAGTTTTCCGGCAACCCGCCAGAGGATGGTGCGGGAATAATCTTTGACGACCTCGCTCGCGAGAATACCGAGAGCGGAAAGCGCGCCGGGAAAAGCGGGGACGATCACGTGCGGAATGCTGAGGGCATCGGCCAGAGCGCAGGCGTGAAGGCCTCCAGCGCCACCGAAGGCGACGAGGGCGAAGTCGCGGGGATCGCGGCCGCGCTCGATGGAGACCACGCGGATAGCTTTCTCCATGGTCGCGTTTACCACGCGGACGACGCCTGCGGCGAACTTTTCCAGAGACAGAGAGCTTTTCTGTTTCTTCAACCATTCATGCGTGATGCGGCGGGTGCGGTCGAGATCGAGAGTGAGATCGCCACCGAGAAAACGAGTGGGCTGCAGGCGGCCAAGTAAGAGGTTGGCGTCGGTGACGGTGGGTTGCGTGCCGCGGCCATAACAGATGGGGCCGGGATCGGCGCCGGCGGATTCGGGACCGACGCGGAGAACTCCGGCGGCGTCGAAGCGGGCGAGCGAGCCTCCGCCGGCGCCGACAGTGTGGATATCGAGCATGGGGACGCCGACGGGCAGCCCGGCGACTTCGGCGTGGCTGGCGGTGGTGATGGAGCCTTCGACGAGGGAAACGTCGGTGGAAGTGCCACCCATGTCGAAGGCGATGATGCGGTTGAAGCCGCTGCGGCGGGCGCTGGCGGCGGCGCCGACGACGCCTCCGGCGGGGCCGGAAAGAACGGTGCGGACAGGCTCGCGGGCGGCGGAGGCAAGAGAGGTGATTCCGCCGCTCGATTGCATGACGAAAATGCGGGGGGCTAAAGCCCCATCATTTTTTGGAACGACTTTCGCGGCGCTGAAGCGCCGCTCTTCCACGGTGGTGCCGGCGCTCGCGGTCAGGTCAACATTGGAGGCAACACCAACGTCAAAGGCAGTCGCGGTCAGGTCAACATCGGAGGCAACACCAACGTCAAAGGCAGTCGCGGTCAGGTCAACATTGGAGGCAACACCAACGTCAAAGGCAGCGGACAGGAGTGTCCGCTCCACACGTGTAGCGGCGCGCTGCGCCAGACTCTCCAGGTAACGCTGCATGATGGGCTGGAGGTAGGCGTTGATGACGACGGTGGAGGTGCGCTCGTATTCGCGGAATTCGGGGAGGATTTGGTGCGAGATGGAAAGCGGAACGGCGAGGGGCTGGAGGGCTTCGGCGATTGCCAGCTCGTTTGTTGGATTCGCGAACGAGAAGAGCAGCGAGATGGCGATGGATTCGGGATGCTTGGCGGCAAGTCGGTCGACTAGAGTTTTCAGATTCGCGGGCGTGACCGAGGTGAGGATTTCGCCGTCGCTTGAGGTGCGCTCTTCGAGGCCGAAGCGGAGATCGGCGGGGACCAGCGGTTCAACGCGGTCGAAGAAGAAGTCGTAGAGCTTGGGGCGGGCCTGGCGTCCGATCTCGATGGCGTCCTCGAAACCGGATGTGGTGACCAGGGCTGTTCGGGCGCCCTTGCGTTCGAGCAGCGTGTTGGTGCCGACGGTGGTGCCGTGCAGGATGATCAGTTCGCCGGCATGATTGATTTTGCGGAGGGCTTCGATGATGGCTTGGGAGGGATCGGCGGGAGTGGAGAAGACTTTCAGCATCTGTGGACGGCCGTGGTCGCTCCAGACGCAGTCGGTGAAGGTGCCGCCGGTGTCGATGGCGACGCGGAGTGGTTGAGGACGGCGGTGCATGGGTGCGGTCGGAAGGTTAGATTAACATCCGGCGAAAATCCCCACGTCTCGCAAAGAAAGCGAGACGTGGGGCACCCGCAGTCGTTTGTCTGCCTTAGCCCTTGGTGGTGAAGGCTAGCGTCAGGAGCGTTTTTTGTTCCACCTCGTGGGCTTTGGCGCTGCCGGTGGCGGGGCTGGCGCTGGAGCTGCGCTTTACCGACATCACGTGGCGGGAGCCCGCGATGCGTTCGAGGCGCGGGAGCATGTTGAATAACGCGCCCATATTGGCGGGCTCTTCCTGCACCCAGACGATGTCGCCGGAATCGCCGTGGCGGGCAAATTCGGCGATCAACTCTTTTTCGGGGAAGGGATAGAGCTGTTCGAGAAATACGATCGCGGTGCTCGTGTCTTTTCTCTTCTTGCGCTCGGCCTGGAGTTCGTGGCCGATCTTGCCGGTGCAGACGAGGATGCGGTCGGCTTCTCCGATTTCCAGGTCGGGAAGTACGTTCTGGAAATTCTTGTGAGTGAAGTCTGCAATGGGCGAGGATGCGTCGGGATGGCGCAGCATGCTCTTGGGTGTGAAGACGACCAGCGGCTTCCGCCAGTGGCGGAGGGCCTGGCGGCGGAGCAGATGAAAATATTGCGCGGCGTTCGAAGGCTGCGCGATCTGGATATTGTCCTTCGCGGCGAGTTGCAGGAAGCGTTCGATGCGGGCGCTGGAGTGTTCCGGTCCCTGGCCTTCGTAGCCGTGGGGAAGAAGCAGGACGAGGCCGGAGAGCAGGCTCCACTTGGCTTCGCCGGCGGAGATGAATTGATCGATGATGGCTTGCGCAACGTTTACGAAATCGCCGAACTGGGCTTCCCAGAGAACGAGGGCTTCGGGATAGTCGCGGCTGTAGCCGTATTCGAAGCCGAGGACACCGGGCTCGGAGAGAGTTGAGTTGTGGATTCCGCAGGGGGCCTGATCGGCGGCAATATTTTCGAGAGGAACGTATTCGTTCTCATCTTCGATATCGATGAGAACGGAGTGGCGCTGATTGAAGGTGCCGCGGCGGGAGTCCTGGCCGGAGAGGCGAACCGGGATTCCGGCTTTGACGAGACTGGCGAAGGCGAGGGCTTCCGCCATGCCGTAGTCGACGGGGCGCTTGCCTTCTCCCATTTCGGCGCGCTGTTCCAGAAGTTTTTTCACCTTGGGATGAATGTGGAAGCCATCCGGATAAGTGGTGAGATGAGCGCTGAGTTCGGCTAGCTCTTCCGGCGCGAGGCCGGTTTCAACTTCGAACTCCGGCTTGTGGCGGCCACCGTAGTAGCGATCCCAATAACTGGGCAACTCGCGCAACGTCGGCTTCTTGGTGATCTTGCCGGCATCTTTCTGCGCGGCCTCGAATTCGGCTTTGATGGCGGCGGCTTGCGCGGGAGCATCGGTTACTCCGATATCGTCGGCGTAAATTTCCCAGAGCGGCGGATGCTCTTTGATTTTTTTGTAGAGCAGCGGCTGGGTGACGGTGGGGTCGTCGACTTCGCTGTGACCATGACGGCGGTAGCCGATGAGGTCGATGACCACGTCGGTGCCGAACTGGTAGCGATACTCGGTGGCGAGGCGGGCGACGCGAACGACGGCATCCACATCTTCGCCGTTGACGTGGAAGATGGGAATCGACTGGCGCCGCGCGATGCAGGCAGCAAAGCGCGTGGAGTGCTCTTCCAGGTAGCTGGTGGTGAAGCCGAGAAGATTATTGACGACGACGTGAATGGTACCGCCGACGGTGTAGCCGGGAAGGTCGGCGTAGTTCATGGTTTCGGCGAGGATGCCTTGTCCGGCGAATGCGGCGTCACCGTGGACGAGGAGCGGGAGATATTTTTCGCGTCCGCCTTCACCGGTGCGGTCTTGTTTGGCGCGAGTGCGTCCGACGGTGACGGGATCGACGGCTTCGAGGTGGCTGGGATTCGAAACCAGATGGATGTGAACTTTGCCGCCGCTGCGGGTGATGTACTCGCCGGTGGCGCCCATGTGATATTTCACGTCGCCGGAACCGAGAACGCTGCGCGGATCGACGTCTTCAAAGCCAGCGAAAATTTCTTCCGGAGGGCGTTTGGCAACGTGAGCGATTACATTGAGGCGTCCACGATGACTCATGCCCATGACCAGTTCCGTGGCGCCGAGGCGGGAGCCGGTATCGAGGACTTCATCGACCAGAGGGATCAGCGCGGTGACGCCTTCGAGGGAAAAGCGCTTGCTGCCGAGGTAGCGCTGCTGCATGACCTGCTCGAAAACGTCGGCGCGGATGAGAAGGTCGAGAATGCGAGCTTGATCTTCTTCCTGTGGCTTGGATTCCATGCGCTCGTAGATCCAGCGGCGGCGTTCGGGGGCGTAGATGTGATTGATTTCCACGCCGATCGTGGACGAGTAGATGGCGCGGGCTTCGCGGGTATATTCACTGTCAATTTGCAATTCAGGAGCGATGCGCGGGCGGAGAAAGCCGAGGGGATCGAGATCGCCTTCGAGGTATCCCCACTGGCGGAAGGCGCTGAAGACGCGCTCGCGTTCGGAGTTCGAAGACGTGTCAATGACAGCGGCTCTCGCGCCGCCGTTGAAAGGCTTGGATTTCGGGGTAGGCATAATGAGTTCGTTACTAGAATAACGGATGCGGGGCGGGGCGCGGGAGATTCGAGGGTGTAGTTGGTCTGGCCGCGTTCCGGGCCACAGGGGCTAAAGCCCACATCCATTTTGATGGGTTTACGCGGCGCTGAAGCGCCGCTCTTCCACGGTTGCGTCCGTGTTCGAGGTGTTGTCCAACGGCGCCGGCATTCGTGTAAGGGACGGGCGGCATTCGAGGGTGGCGGGCATAACCAATCGGATGGCGTAAACAGCATTGCCGCCCACTCTTGCAAAAGACGCAAGGATGGGGCACCCTCAGTGGAAATGGGGCACAAAGAAATCGCCAGGGGTGGGCCACCCGCCGACCGCAGGGGCTAGAGCCCGAATCCTTTTAATCGGGTTTACGCGGCGCTGAAGCGCCGCTCTTCCACGGTTGCGTCCGTGTTCGAGGTGCTGTCCAGCGGCGCCGGCATTCGTGTGTGGCGACGGGCTGCATTCGAG
>Ga0187851_10000874_pt1 | contig 29994 bp, 23 predicted proteins | sample June2016WEW_6_10_FD_132997 | JGI IMG/M metagenome (GOLD analysis project Ga0187851, IMG submission 132997) | Peatland microbial communities from SPRUCE experiment site at the Marcell Experimental Forest, Minnesota, USA - June2016WEW_6_10 | ecosystem: Environmental > Terrestrial > Soil >...
GATTCGAAAAAAATGGCAGATATCGCAGCATATATGCTTGAAAATTCCCTCAAGGCTTTCGAGATGCGTGACCAGGAACTCGCAAGGGCGACAGCAGCTAGAGATGATGAAGTAGATAAACTTCTTTGTACAATTTGGAGTGAGTTGATAGAAATGATGACGAAAGATAAAAACACCATTTCCATATCTACATATCGATTTCTCATGATTCGCAACATTGAAAGAATTGCTGATCACTGTTGTAATATCTGTGAAAGTGTAGTCTATCTTGCTACTTCTGAGCACGTCAAACTAAACTAAGCAAATGTTTTGATCATCGAATTCCACGAAAATTTAATTATAGAGAATTTCGATAAACCCTTAAATTTTGTCATGTGCTTATAAAGAGTATATATATGAATCGTGAAAATCAGAGGTTTATCGAAATCCTCTATAGATTTGACAAGTAGAATCAGTGCATCCCACTAACGAAGCAAATAAGTAAAGGTTATTTTCAAGAGGAAAATATGTTTAACAGGAATCATAAGGAAAAAGTAATCGAATCAATATTCTTCTTAGTCAGTGCCCTTACGGTCATCGTCCTATTACTTATGTGCTATTTTATATTCAGCGACAGTTTACTTTTGTTTAAAAAAATTTCAATATTGGACTTTCTCACAGGAAAATTGTGGTACCCAACATCCATACACCAGCAGTTTGGGTTATTACCTTTATTTCTTGGTTCCCTTCTCGTGACTGCTGGCTCAGTTATTTTTTCAGTGCCTTTGGGAATCGCTTGTGCAGTATACATTTCCGAGGTCTCACATCCAAAAGTTGCAGATTTCTTGAAACCCTTTATCGAGATTCTCGCAGGGATTCCTTCTGTTGTATTTGGATTCTTCGGGCTCGTTGTGCTGGTCCCCTATATACAGAATACATTTAACTTGCCTACGGGACAAACCGCGCTTGCAGGTTCTATTATGGTTGGACTTGTTGCACTTCCCACGATTATAACTATCTCAGAGGATGCTATCAGTTCGATACCTAGAGTTATCAAGGAGGGGTCACTTGCTCTTGGAGCTACAAGATGGCAAACTATGTATAAGGTCATAATCCCTGCATCGTTTTCTGGAATTTCAGCGGCAGTAATGCTTGGCTTGGGTAGAGCTATAGGGGAAACTATGACTCTTATGATGGTAACCGGAAATGCTGCAATAATCCCTTCCTTTCCAGGGGGCTTTCTACATTCTGTGAGAACAATGACCGCTACAATCGCACTTGAAATGGGAGAAGTTTCCCAGGGGAGTACCCAATTCCATGCCCTCTTTGCAGTCGGATCAGTACTTTTCATCATGACTCTCCTGATTAACCTGATTTCGGATTATATCAAAACGCGATATAGGTATAAAGTGGAATAAGCATGATATTTAATGCAAAAATAAGTGAAAAAATTGCTTTTGCACTACTCAGCCTTGCCGCATTGACGGTAGTCGGGTTCGTGTTAATCATCCTCAGCTATATTATTTACAATGGGTATGATGCAATTAGCATTCAATTCCTTACTGAAATGCCCCGCGATATGATGACTGAAGGTGGGATCTATCCAGCAATTGTGGGCACACTATTCCTTATCATAGGATCGATGTCTGTAGCCCTTCCAATGGGGATTATAGCTGCTATCTACCTTAAAGAATATGCAGAAAACAGCCTAATCACCTGGCCCATAGAAATGGCGATCAGCAATTTAGCTGGGACTCCATCTGTAGTTTTTGGGCTTTTCGGGTTGGCACTGTTTGTTAAATACTTAGGTTTTGGCCCTTCTATACTTTCAGCATCTCTTACCCTTTCTCTTCTAATTATCCCCGTGATTGTTCGTTCAAGCGAGGAAGCACTTCTTGCAGTTCCTAATGAGTACCGAGAATCCTCCCTTGCACTTGGAATTAGCAAATGGCAAACCATTAGGCATGTAGTACTACCGGCAGCCATCCCAGGAATGGTTACCGGTTCTATCTTGAGCATAGGAAGGGTGGCAGGCGAAACAGCTCCTATCCTTTTAACAGGAGCTGCTTACTTCTTGCCAAAGCTGCCTGAATCTATATATTCCCAATTCATGGCCCTCCCATACCATCTTTTTGTACTAGCCACTGCCGGAACTAACATTGCTAAAACCAAGTCCATTCAATATGGAACTGCTCTGGTCCTATTGATTATCGTGCTTATTTTGAACACTATAGCAGTTTTAATCCGCAGACATTACCGTCAAAAACTAAAAACTTGAGTGATTTTTTTATTATATAATTTTTGATGTTCTGAATGACTAAAGCTTTCCCAAAAGTAGCTCAGCCCCAAAATAGATCTCAACCCACTATAAAAATAGAAAACCTGAATCTATAGTACAGAGAAAAACAAGCACTTTATAATGTCTCCATAAGAATTTCCAAAAATAGTGTAACAGCTCTCGTAGGTCCTTCCGATTGCGGCAAGTCCACTTTTCTCCATTGCTTAAATAAGATGAACGATCATACCAAATTAAGAAACAAACTCAAAAAATCAATACTGAAACTGGTTTTAACTCTGCGGCTGGAAGTCACTTTACTCGGAAGGTATCAACCTAACAGGGAAAGGCAATTCACTTATGATGAGAGGGATTACATAAGTAAAAAATAGAACTTGACTAAAAAATAGTAACTCAAATTGCAAACTTAAATTGAATTAAAAAAAATAATAAGTTCGATAGAAAAACTGTGAAAAATACTACTTTGGAGGAGATGGCTGTGGAAAATCATAAGAAAATGACCAAGACCCAATTTTTAAACTTTCTTTTATTCCCTCAAATTTTTTATAACAATTGCTGTACATCTTCGGTAATTACTCTGGATAGTTGACATCACGAAAATCAGCTTTCATTCCGAGAAGTGGAGTGTTAGCTTCAAGACATCTCGTTGACTTACAACTCCAACTATTTTATCGTCATTATCCGTCACTGGAAGCGATCTGAAACCATACCTAGAGAACATCTTCGTGGCTTCTCCAATACTACTCTCTTTATCCAAGGTTATGACATTCTTATTCATGATGTCCTTCAAAAGTGCCTGACTATCTGCCTGAAGAAGCTCCTTCACATCAATCACACCCAATAGCTTATTATCCTTATCTGTTACGTGGATGTACATTATTTCATCTTTGCCCTTTGCTCTTTTGGGGTACGCATCCTCCACAGTCTCTACTGTTTCATCGGGCTGAGCTTTTAGATATCTCTCAGTTATGAGGTTGAATATCGTATCCTGTCGCGTCTCAAGGATAGATTTTATCTTATTGAGATTTTCTTCATCCATCAGTTCCATTATCGCTTCTTGATCCTCCAAAGTCAGAACCGACAGTACGTCAGCTGCCTGGCCAGGCGTCATCATATCAATCAAGTCTGCAACTTTTTCCTTCTTCAGCGAGGAGATAATCTCCCTTTGCATATTCGGACCAATTTCCTCTAAGGTGTCAGATGCATGCTCTTCTTCGAGCTGATTGATAACAGTCAGCCTCTGCTCATGATCTAGCTCCTCCAGAATTTCCACAATATCCACAGGTGGTAGATCATTCAGCTTCTCTTTCAGTATATTTAACTTTACATCTCCCTTAAAGCTTCCAATATTGGAGGGTAGGGCTTGGACATATGACCAGGGAATAAATTCGTCCTCACTTTTATCCCCATCCTTGCGAATCAAATTAGTAAATTTATCAAGACCTAGCCTCCGATAACGCGCATTTTTAGAGGGGTCTACATCAGTAATATAGAGTTTGTTTTTACTCATAACCATCTTGATATCGTAGACGACCTCAACCTCAGCATCCTCTAGATCTAAAATCTTCTTATCCAGAATGTAATCCTTCAGAAGGATGAATCCCTCTGGAATTTTGTAGGCAAACTTTTCTACATCATCGATGTCTATAGTCACTTTCTTTTCGTCGAATGAACTGACGTTATTCCATGGTACTATTAATGAAGGATAGCCAAAAGGTCTACTTACTATGATGTATGTAACCTCCGCAGCCTTATCTTTTTCAATTATGATAAGGTCTAAGAGCTTTCCTATTTTTTTGCCTTTGAGGAAGACCTTAGCATTCATCACCTCACTCAGAAAGAGGGTGCTTTCACGTTTGTTGTCATTTGATTCGTCTTTCATACATCTGCCTCCAGCTTACCTCACCATTGTGTAAAATTTATAACTTAATACAATCACCAACATTATTAGATAAAGTCTGAGAGCAAGGAGTGAAAACCTGACCAAAGGAGTCATCTGCAATCGTGGCTTGCTGTATTTTTTGTTTATATCGTTTATTGCTTTTCTCCACCTTCTTAGCACATAGATGATCCTTCCCTTCTCAGATGTGTCATCAACATAGTCTACCATATTTTTAGTCTCCTGATAATTTTCCATGTTACCCGTGCTCATTTGAACATCTCCGGAAAGATCACGCTTAAGGCATAAAGAGTAGAAATAATAATTATAGTAAATACAATCAAAAAACCCCATACATTTTGCATTGCGGTATTCTTATATTTCCCCATCATCTCTTCATTGTTCAGCAGAAGTAGCAGGAAGACCAGAGCTGCAGGAAGGAGAGTAACAGCTACCACCTGCACGAAAAGAGTTATCAGCACCAATGGAGCTCCTGGAGTTATTACAACCAATCCCGCGAAGAACAAGCTCAGGAAATAAAAGGCATAGAACATAGGTGCCTCTGAAACTTTGTTGTTGATGGAATGAGCCCATCCAAAAACCTCACCCATAGCCCATGAACTTGCCAATGATATGCACATAGCCCCAAGAAGTCCGGCATCGAAGAGACCGATGGCAAGAGCAGAGCCAACGAGTGGGTAGCTGCCCATGATCGCAATTGCAGCTTGAGCAGCGCTGTCTATATCTACTCCACCGGGCTTGAAAAGCAACGTGCCTGTGAGAATTACGCACGCGATTGCAACTACTACTGTAAAGAATGCACCAACTGCAGTATCGAACTTTCCAAAAGAAATATCTTTCTCAGTCATGCCCTTATCTACCACAGAGCTCTGCTGAAAGAATATCATCCAGGGGGCTATAGTAGTCCCTATATTTGCCATGAAAAAGAAGAAAAAATCACCTGTGAACCCGCTGATAGGAATAACTGGAATCAAACCTTTGATGACATCGCTATAATTGGGGTGAATAAGCAGAATCGCAGGGATATAGATTAGATTGAGTACGCAGAAAAGGAGTACTATCTTTTCCCATGTCCAGTATCTTCCGTGCATGAATATGGTGATCATCAAGATGGAGACAGCTACTATCGTCAATATAGGCGGTACACCAAATATCTTTAGAGCAGCTGTCATTCCTATGAACTCAGTTACCATCGTAAGAAAATCCAAAACGCCTAAATCTATTAAAGAGAACCACCCCCAAAAAGATCCGAAGGCATCGAATATAGCCTCTGCATGTCCTCTCTTAGTGACTGCGCCTAGGCGCACAGTCATTTCCTGAACAACATATGCTACTGGGCCAAGTAGCACCAAGAGCCAAATTAAGTTAAAGCCAAATTTGGCACCTGTTGCTGCATATGTTGTGATACCACCTGCATCATTGTCCGCTACCATTACAATTATGCCTGGCCCAGCAAGTGCCAAATATAAACCCAACCATTTTACAAAGCGACGATATTTGTAGTAATACCATGAACCTTCCATGATTATTCACCTCCATAGTTTGATCCTCTACGTAGCTAAATGAATTTATAAGTTCTTATTCACTATCTCTATAGTTTAATACTCTAAAAATATACTCTCAAATTGGACGAACACTGATGCACAAATTTTGCCTTAAAAAATATGTATTAATTATCAGACAATGAAAAAAATGATAAACCGGTTGGAAATTTTGGTAATATACACTCATTCGTTAGGTTCTTCAAAAAGGATAGAATACTTCTCTTTCAATGGTATGAGAAGTTTTTTTGTCTAATTTAGTATCGTAAAGTATTTTCACTTTAGAAAATTTGCACTTGTTCCTTCGGCTGTTCCAGAGGTTCCGCTTTGTCCACCAGTCCATTGCCAACTTGCGATAAAATAAACTTTTGTCCTTTAACACAGCAAACTCATTTTGACTACTGCACCTTAATAGCTGGGGATTTCACCTTATCCCCCGCACTCAAACCATATTTTTTAGCCAAACCGCCATTAATCTCTATCACGGCACTGACCGGACCTTGCGAATAAATTGGGGTTTCATCCTGGGGCCGCGCTTCGGCCTTGATCCAGCTTAGAACCCCATCTGGACGCACAAAAAGTATATCAAGTGGAATCAGCGTATTTTTCATCCAAAAAGTAACCGGCTTCGGTGAAGCACTGAGAAAGATCATGCCTTGGTCGTCCGGCATCGAACGCACGAACATCAAGCCGTAAGCTTGAGCCTTGCCGCTCGCCGCGACTTTCGCCTTAAAGGAAAAGCGTGTTCCGTCTCCCCGGATTATCGCAAAGGTCGAACGATCGAAATGGGGATGTGACACTTTTTCGTCGGTTCTACCATATTCAGTAGGTGTCGAAACAGCACTCACAGTTGCAGCCGCTGCTGATAGTATGTAAACTACTATCATTAGAACAACAGCTATCTTTTGAATTTGTATACTCATATTTTTGATCTCTATACAATTTATAACAACTATCTTTTTTGACTTTTTGTGCAAATAAGAAATTGTTAATATTTTTTGGATTTTAAATTGATTGCAGTCAATACAAGTGAAATTAATAGGAAATTTTGACAACGTATTCAGTATGCCAAAGTTCTTTAAAATATGATTGATTCTGTATTTTTTTCTCCCAAATAAAAAACAGAAATTGCTTAGTCTGTTAGCAAAATGAATTTAACAGTTAGGAAAAATAAACTTTAAAGAATTAGATTGATTATCTCACTAACTACACAAACAATATTTTATTGTTGTCAATTTCATTTTGATGGTTGGAATCTCCATGTATAATTTAAAAGGATTTGTCACCTAATTTTCAGGGCAATAATGACATTCCTTAAGTAATCTATATTGTTCTATTTCTTTTTTGAGTCTTCAGAAGCACTTATTATTTTGTCCTTTGTCGAAATTAATGGAAAGTCAATAATTTTACTTACAAATGTGATGTTTCTATTGTTTCCACAGATGCATAGCTTTTACCATAAAATCTATGCATTTTATTTCATTAAAGTCGAAATCGAAGGACATTTATACCTAAGTTAAGAGGAAAATGCATTGTTTTTACTAAAATCAAGGTATCACAAAAGTCAAAGTGTTACTATCAGATTGAATAAGGCTTCAGCCTAGATCACAGAGAATGAATCTATCGTACTAAAAAGAGTATATAGCAAGAAGTAGCAATCAAAAAAAATTCTGCAAATACATCAATTCTTCCTTTTATATCTAGAATTTACGCGGTTGACTGAAGAATCAACAGCAACAAACCTTCAACTCTATAAAGCACAATTTTAATTATAGTGTCAATATACTTGATTTTGTACTTCAGATGTGTAAAATCCCGACTAGATTGAAATGTGCAAACAAGAAATATAACGTGTAAGATGAGCAAAAGGTTTTCAGACAAGAGCTGAGTATTAGATCAATTAAATCTTTCTGCAGTTTATGAATTTCAATTCAAAATTAACTCATATAAATATATTAGAGAAAATGCACCAACGGCACAAAATTTTAGAAAATCCCATCACTTACCCCTTTCCCAGTAATTTTTGCCTCTCAACCCTCACAAATTAGCTTTGGAAATCACAGCAGGATCACATTCGTAGCATTTGCCATTCCAGATGTTATGAGAGATACTAAAATTGAAGGCGTGCTTTTAGTTACCGTGATATCCAAAATTTTGCTGCCGATGGTAGATTTTACTATTTTTGGTTCATCCCTTCATTTCGCCGTTTGAGTTGATTTTGCCACCACGACGATCATAGCAAGCGGATTAAGTGGCAATAGCTATTCCTGAATCAACTAAATATGTCGAATACGCTGGTATGATCACCCTGCTTGCAGCGACCTCGTTTCTCAGTAGATGCCTGCTACAACTCGATTTTTTCCGCTGATTTCCCCTCTCACACAATTTAATAGAATCCCTCCCAGGTGCAATCTGTTGCGTGACCAATTTCCAAAAAGGACGTGCCGGATTCATTACCACAAGCGAAGCATATTAGCAAATGAAAATATTTGATTTTTAATATTTGTTACATATAGATTTCTTATTTATAGTTCTCTTTGTTTTATATTCATTAAATACTAATATATGGGTGATACAACTTGAAATCACTTTTTATTGGCATATGCGACTCTGTTCCAAAATCTAGTGATTTTTACATTTTTTTATTGAAATCCGAATTCATAAGAAGAATTCAACCTTCAATAAAAATTAATACTCGATATTTAGAAACTTCAATCTAGAAGTGTAATCACAGGGGTTGTAACAAATTACAAAATGGAGTGATTTTTAATCTTACGTTCATATAGAATTTTGGTGCTGAGTCATCATATGCTATGAAAATATAGAGGATTTCGATAAACCTCTGATTTACATTGTATCAAATTGAATAAAATGGGAGTGGAAATAAATGTTAAAACAATCATCTAGTAGAATGAAAAAAGTATTGTCTATCTTGCTGACGGTCCTTTTTGTAGTATCTGCGACAGCTGTGGCAGCGAGTGCATATGGAGGTGGCCACGGACGTGGCGGGGGCGACCGCGGCTATGGATATGGCTGGGACAACGGCGGCTATGGGGGAGTATATGGATTGGGTGGATATGGATGGGATGCTGGAAGCCCGTTCCCCCCTTACTACCCTTATGCAGGCCCACAAGTTATCGCTATAGATTATCGATATTATAACCAGCCCAACATTTGAGTTTATCGAAATCCTCTTTAGACCAAAAATCATATGCTTATAGAGGATTCCGATTTATCCCATATTTTTTTCTTCGCGGGAATCTTGTCCTAAGCTTTCCCGCTAATTTATGTATTTGACCTTGTTTTTGATCTCCTAGTCCATTATTTTTTGATTTTAAAAAAAGCTCCAGCTATTCTTAAAATAAGTTATCGATTTTCGATATGATCAACTGATAGATATAAAAGCGGTATACAGTATTTTTAGAGAAATTCGATAAGCTTCTATCCATTCGAGTATTAAAAAGTTTCAAATAAATTAACAATAATTTTTATTCATGAAAATTTTTATTGATTTTGCCCTTAAAAAAATACAAATTTCTTCAGTTAATTAAAGACAAACTTACTGAAATTGATTTCTTAATTGATTAGAAATCTTTTCGTATTATTTCTGAAATGACATAATGTGTCAAAAATAGTATGTAAGCTGCAAGAAAGACATGACACCAGCTTGAAAAACTATCTGTCGGCGAGCTCCTTGACAATTTTTCACTTTTAGATACATAATAACTACAAGAAAGCATTTAATTTCGGGATCTATGTCGTGGTGCATTTAGGGATCACAATATATTGGCTGAACATGATACATCATGTCTTGTAATATACATATCCCAATTATAATACTAACTTCAATTAATTAGTTTCAAATGTACATAGTTTTGATACCCCAAAAGTAACAGAAAACCTTTTAGGATGAAAGATCACTATTCCACTGATATCCAGATCTAGAAACGTAACCATTATAAGGAAACAAGTTCAGAAGTTCTTTTCTATCAAAATTAAAGAAATTGAAAAATTTGTTGGAAATTATGAAGCGAATTTTCCATGCCCAATATGCTTATATAGCCCTATGAGTACACGATTCTTAGATCGTCAACCTTTTTTCAGTTTGGATGGAACTAAAAAATTCAGAAAAATTAGCACAAAACCTGCCCAACTATGAAAAAAGTATAGTAAACATATTTTCTAATATATATTCTGAAATATATAGTATTTAATCTTTCCATATATATTATAAGATCTGAATACTAATTAACTAATGGTCCATTTTAAAAAAAAGTTTTTTGTCAAATGCACTTGTAATACCCTTTATATACAACATAATAATTTAAAGTTGTAGTTGGCCAATAAATTAACAAGCTGATGTTTCACAAGTGCACCTGCCAATGAAACATGGATTATAAGAATTTAGTGTCAATTTGAACACTAGGAAGGAGTGAATAATTGGGACTTAGCATTGAGGCAGAAAAAATACTTATAGTCTCATACTAAATATTATAATATAGATTATTCAGAGTCCAATGCTGCTAATTCCTCTGTTTCAATTATGTAGATTTAAAATAATATAAAGGAGTGGAATGAATGCTGAAACAATCATCGAGTAGAATGAAAAAGGTGCTAGCTATTTTGCTGGCAGTCCTTTTTGTAGTATCTTTGACAGCTGTGGCAGTAAGCGCCGCAAAAGAAATGAAGGACCCCTCCAGCTTAAACCCAGACATGGGAGGAGGCAGTCTTTATGGCTTTGGAGATGCACCTGGAGATGCACCTTGTCATTACATTTGGTATGGATGTGGAACTCCTTATGGATGCCCATACTGCATCAACTACCCTATCAACCCTTATAGCAGCAACGCATATTAATTTTATATTGTAAATCATCTAGTTTAGAGGGAATTCCAATTTACCTCTGACCTTTTTTTCTGTGCGAGAATCCTATCCAAATTTTTTCCCCTAAATTTGGTATTTGGCTTCATTTTACTCCTCTCGGAGATTATTCTTCGATTTCAAATATTGTGCCGATTATTATTGAAATAACCCTTTTATTGTCAATGTTATCAAATGATAAATACTATAAAAAATTTTAAATAAAACCGTCAAATAATTTCAATAAAAAACTAATTTTCACTAATAATTTGCATACTGAATATAAACGTATCACACAGTATAGGTATTTATCGAAATCCTCCTTGATTTTTCCTATAGTTATGACAACTCGATTGGAAGCAAATCATGTTTTGCAGAATTTTAGATACACTGCCAAAATCGATTCATCGTTGTTTTGTGAGAGTTAAGTTTTACCTAACAATGTAGCTCTTCTTGGGTTGTACCGGAATTCAGACTAAAATCTTTTTACTGAATTGATACTTTGCGACTTAAAATGGAGTTGTACTGGTGAAGCTTTAAAAATTCTTATGAGTTCTACAAATAAAAAAAATTGAAGTTATTTTCACAAATTAAAAAATATAATTTTTAAGTAGTAATGTTTAATTTATAGCGTGAAGTATTAAACTATGTGTATTTGTTTAGTCATTATTCAGCATGAATATATAAACAGATATCAGGAGACCTAAAATGAAAAAAACAACATATAATAAGAAAAGTCGAAGACGCATTATCATAACGGATTTAGGTATCACTGTGCTGGTGTTCTTAATTCTAGTGAGTACCGCAAGTGCGACGCAGGATCCAATGGTTTGGAACTATAAAGGAAGCGTTCTTTCTGACCTCAACAACAAAGCAATTGAAATTAACCCGCAAAACTCAATAGATTGGTATAATAAAGGAAATGATTTGTATAATTCAAATAAATTTGATGAATCAATAAAAGCATATGACAAAGCTATTGAAATTAACCCAAGGGATTCAAAAGTTTGGAACAATAAGGGATACGCTCTAACTAAACAAAATAAATACGATGAAGCATTAAAAGCATATGAAAAAGCAGTTGAAATTAATCCACAAGATTCAAAAGCTTGGAACAACAAGGGAGATGCTTTTTCTCAACAAAGCAAATACGATGAAGCATTGAAAGCATATGATAAAGCCGTTAGACTTGATCCTAAAAATCCAGATGTTTGGAACAGAGAAGGCACAGCTCTTGCGAACTTAGGCAAGTACGATGAAGCCAGAAAAGTATATGAAAAAGCAAATGAGCTTAAATCGCAGGATTCAATGGCTTGGTATGATCAAAGAGCTGATTTAGGTCTATTAGGCCAGCCTGATAAAGCAAAAAAAGTACTCAATAAGGTAATTAAAACTAACTCACAAAATTTAGATTTTTGGATCAATAAAGGATTCACCCTAAATAATTTGAACAAAACCGATGAAGCCGTAAAAGCCTATGACAAAGCAAATGGAGTTAACTAGCAGAATTTCGATGCCTGACATAGTAAAAAATATTAGCAGCGTATCGAACGTTCCGTTAAATCTGATTGACTCTGTATTCTGTTTCCTTTACAATAAAAAATACACAGAGTCAATGGTTAAAATTTTCTCACTGATAAGGGCTCATCTTTTCAATCAGAAAGATGAAATTTACCATTTAATTACTTGGTTTTTGAACCTTTTGATAGAAAATGAAGCTTTTCTACAATCTGGGGCCAAAAGCTATGAGAGAACAGATTCCATAAACTTAGTAGAAACGACTACAAATCTTGAAATCACCAAAATAAATATGGAGAGCTCTAGTTATTAAAACTTCAGTTCCGTGAGTTTCCATTCGAAAAAAATTGTTTTGTCAATACTCAAGAGTTGAAAAAACCATCCTAACTGCTATATCTGAAACTTACCTACAACGTGTCTCCATCCTGAAGGATTGAATAGATCATAACTGCTCCAACAATGGATTGAATTTTAGAATATATGGACTGTGTTTTCGATAACTAGATTATTCTATAGTTTAAAGGAATATACAAATTTTCACGGATTATTCTAGTAAATACAAAAATAGTAAGAAACGCATAGACAAATTTCGATAAATTCTTTTGCTATCAATTTCATATTTTTGGGAAAAAAGCCTATTTCCCATTTATAGCTTCTATAAGATATTACTAGAACGCACTTTCTATATATATTTTCTAATCACGCAGTATTACCTTATAATAATCTGAAGTTCAAAGTAGAAGAGAATGAATATTCGTCATTTCGTAGATAAACCGTTTGGCAACATGAATAAAGTTCCATGCTCTAATTTAAGAGGATACTTGCTAAACAGTATCATTAGAATTAGATTTGGTTTCCAATTGTCATCGAGTGCAAACTCCTTCATACCATTGAATAGAACTTAAGACTCTGTTTGCAGACATCACCGTTTTCAGGAAATAGACAAAACTCAGGATATTCCAAAGATTCTACAGAATATTCGAAAATTCCAATAATTTTTGATTCTTTTCCTTCAGGATCAAGTACTTTTATCACAAGAAAATTTATGGATTTAGCATTTAATACGAAATTTTCATTTTCCACTTATATTTCAAAATTCTTGATGATGTAATTATTTCATGGAAGGGGAACGGATTTAAATATTTTCACGCTCCTCATATCGACTGTGATTTAATTGCCTACAATTTTGGAAGTATGCATATACCAACCTATTTATGTAAAGTATGCTCAAGAGTATATTTGCCAAGATACTGAGATAAACGCAAAAAATTCAGATTTAAAAGTAGTGGAATATTCGAGGGATGCATGGCAGGAGATGGACATGCAGGACAAAAGAAAATCCAATGTTGGATTCCGTTATCTATGTGGGAACAACTAGAATCCAAGGGATATATAAGTCCTACACATGCAGTGATGAAATCATTTGAATTGTTACTCGAAAACGTGCGAGATGATATTCGAGAATCTATTCGAGAATCCCAAACCAAGGACCTTGGATATTCGAAAGACTTTATAGAATTTTCAGAAATCCCAGAATTAAAAGCACGAATAGAGGAGAAAGAACAGCACATAGAAACACTTAAGAAGGAGCTTGAAAATATATCACAGATGCACAACAATTACATGGTACAAATGCAAACCCTGATCAATCAGAAAGCAATCGAAGTACCGGGAGCTAAGAAGCCGTGGTGGAGATTTTGGTAACTCCAGCTGCAATTACACCACAAGATAAAACGAGAAGCGAATCATATTTTAACAAAAATCGACCGATTGTGGATGAAAAAATTAAGCTATTGGCAACTCGTATTTTTTTTCTACCAAGCAAACTTTTCAATAATTCATATCCTAATTCAATCTACATCATTGACCATTGACTCGATATTTTCGCTTTTATTCTCTTAAGCAACATTCTTTTTTGATATTCACGCCCGCCGTAGTCTCCCGAAAAACACCCTTCCAAAATTCACCTGCAAAACCATGGCAGTGTCCAGTTTAGCCGCTTCATTAGGGCGCTAAAGAAGCTTTAGAGCCAAATCTACATTAAACTCCTAAATGCGTTGAAAAACTGAAAATACACCCCATATCTCATTTTCTCCTTGTTCAACCAACCATAAAAAGTTAAATAAGTAATTCCTGAAGATGCTGCTACTAAAGCATAAGAAAGTCCCAATAAAACATTATTACTTAGGTACTTGAATTCAGGAATTAATTTAGAAGGATTAGCCATTATAAGAACAAACTCTTTCAATTTATTTAATAAATCTATTTAACTATTAATTTACATAATTAACGCACTAGTCTGATCAATCTCATGCTGCGTCTGATTAAATATGAACATTTCAACTTTTCGACGCCTGGAAACTCCTAATTCGCTTCCTCTCTTGGAAAAGACAAGATTTGGAGAGAAATGAATTTTTCAGGTTAATCGCTATTTGCAAAATAATGATAGACTACCTAATAAGATAAAATGGAATAATAGGATAATATGAGCACGAATTCATCAAGTAAATATTTAAAAATACATATATATAAAATTATATATAAGTGCGCATATATATATCTATTAACACATATCCTTTTACTCTTTTAGATGAATTAGAATCAAAGATTTATCAAAATATCAATTTATATATAATTTATGAATACATGACCGAATTTAAGACTATTTAAATGCTCTATATTTTGGAAACTCTAATTTTTAGATAAAGCAAGGATTCAAATTATCCAAAAAACTCTTAATGCTGTTTCTCAACCTTTTTTTCCGTGTTTCGGTAAGGTGGAAACAAACATTTTTCAATATTGAAAACACAAGCTTTCGTTGCACTGCAAACTAAATCTTGAAACAATCAACCAAATAATTAAAGACCATCTAAATTTTTAAAATGTTCATTTTTACTGTGGAGGCTATGATAGAGATTCTTTATTGCAGAAGAATTTTCTACAGAATCAAATAGCCCTATTATTACCGAACCAACTGCTCAAGCGTACCCTTCGTATTCCAGATGATGCCAGAAGTTACCGTACCCATCTTCATCCCCAGGATAGTGGGTGACAAATAGGTCTTTAGGATAGCCAGGTAAACCACTCCAATGCCCAGCGTGGTCAAACATAGGAGAACCATACATCCTCTCAAAGTGACCGTCATGATAACTGTGCACATGCCCAGGGTACCAGTAATCGTCCCAATAACCGTCGTTACAACCATCGCGATTATGCCCCCAACTAGATGAGCTTGCCAAAGCAACTGTAAACGGTACGACGAGAAGAACAGCTAGTAAAATACCGATTGTTTTTTTGATTCTGGAAAATGTTTGTTTTCTCACTTTTTTCTCTCCGAAATTTTGCTTTATTTGATATAATATTTGAACTATAAATTTTTTAATCTATTGTCCATCGATATACACACTGCAAATAATATTATTTAACCAACTAGTTATCCATATTCACAATTTTAAAACTAAAATATCGAAATGGTTATAAATTCTGCAATCAGTGCATATATAGAGATATATGAATTCAAATAGAATAATTAGATAATTAGCAGCCAAATGATATAATATATAATGAAATATTAATACTATACATAGAGAAGTATCTAAAATAAACTAAAATAAGGATAACAACAATCTATTGAATTCTATTAATTAGTAACGTGTTTTATTATGAAAATGTCAAAAATCAAGATACATGAGATATAACTTTTAATTGTATGGAAAACAAAGCCATAAAGCTCGTTCTGTATTTTTACATTCTTAGGACTTATGCACTTGAAGTATGAAATCAATTCCACAAGTATCCAATTCTAATTAGATTTTGATCAATGAGATAGAATTTTTTGATGTTAATTGCAGCGGTAATGTCTCTATCATATTTTGTATTTAGTCAGGATAATTCCATTCTCTATCTTTTCTTTTTAGATCATAGTTATGATACTCCAAAAAATATCAGCCGATGATATGTGAACCTTCCGAACAGAATTTGGATTCTGAAACCTCTACATATAAAAATATTAAAAATGATACACAAACTTTTATATATCGCACCAATAAATTGATTTATATCTATCTAAAAACAAGTAATTAATCATCTGCTAGATCTACTAAACAAAAGAGAAGGAACGACTTTACGTTTCCTCTATCCTGCTCTGCGGCGGTTGGCATATCCGTACTAAATATGCAAGGACAAGGCTTTAGCGAGATTCCCCTTTGTCCGAACAAATGAATCAACACCCTTGGCTGCAAAATCCCCTTTCGACAGATTTTGGACTTCTCCTGTCGGAACTGGGGCTCTTCTACATTTTAATTAAAATTTTAATTCTTCACACAATATTCTTAAATATTACAATAATATAGATTCAGCTAACTTTCTCATTAATATAAGCTCTGAGTAAGTATATTGTATGTAAAACTGTTCCCCCATAGTTTCTTCACTTCTAATTTATTTTTAAAATATTATCTTAATTTTGGTTGTTTATTTAAGTTATTTAAATAAAATACTGCTTATAATCATAAAAAATGGGTTCATACAAATTTACGATCACCTAAACAGTAAAACAACTTTTCATTGATTCATTAATTGTAATCTATTCTCCTTTGTTCCTGAATTGTGAGATATACTCGTTTTCAAATTTTATCAATAATTCAAGGATACAACTTCCTAAACACCCATCGATTTTTAGAAAGTAAAATAACTGATGTACAAATTATGGAACTTATGAAAACAATTTAGTTCTCCTTAAGAAGAAACAACATATATCAATTTCCTAAGGAAATTCAGAATTATGAAAACAATTTAGTTCTCCTTAGGAAGAAACAATATATATCAATTTTCTAAGGAAATTCAGAATTATGAAAACAATTTAGTTCTCCTTAAGAAGAAACAATATATATCAATTTTCTAAGGAAATTCAGAATTATGAAAACAATTTAGTTCTCCTTAGGAAGAAACAATATATATCAATTTTCTAAGGAAATTCAGAATTATGAAAACAATTTAGTTCTCCTTAGGAAGAAACAATATATATCAATTTCCTAAGGAAATTCAGAATTATGAAAACAATTTAGTTCTCCTTAGGAAGAAACAACATATATCAATTTCCTAAGGAAATTCAGAATTATGAAAATAATTTAGTCCTCCTTAGGAAGAAACAACATATATCAATTTCCTAGGGAAATTCAGAATTATGAAAATAATTTAGTTTTCCTTGGGAAGAAACAACATATATCAATTTCCTAAGGAAATTCAGAGTTATGAAAATAATTTAGTTTTCCTTGGGAAGAAACAGCATATATCAATTTCCTAAGGAAATTTAGAATTATGAAAATAATTTAGTTCTCCTTAGGAAGAAACAACAGATATCAATTTCCTAAGGAAATTTAGAATTATGAAAATAATTTAGTTCTCCTTAGGAAGAAACAACAGATATCAATTTCCCAAGGAAATTTCGAAATTATGAAAATAATTTAGTTCTCCTTAGGAAAAAACAACATGCATCAATTTCCTTAAAATCTTTCTGAAATTAGATAATTATAGCCAAATAAACATTTGTCTACGCCAGAATAAAATAAAACACGTCTAATATAATTAGTTATATAATTAAAAATTAAAAAAATAAGGCCAATGTCCAGAATCTCAAAACTAATCTAGTTAGAAACCACAGAAATGCCTAAATGGTGCAGCTATGATGCTGTTCAGACAGATTTGTAGAAAAGAGATATAAACACAAATTTCTTTAGTAAACTATTTTTTTATGCGGTGATGAAAAAAATAATAGGTTTGAATTGTTGTTCAAACCTTTTTACATTTTATTATGTTGTAGAGTTATTAAATTAATACTATATATAACTAATGATTTAGCAAATTAAAGAGGAGATGAAAATAAATAAATTTCAGTGTTTTACCAAAAAATCCGCTCCTTAGGAAATGGATATTTATGATCACTTCCTAAGGAGATTTTTGAATTAACGTTTTTTCATTATTATAGGTTCAATAAATTTTACTCTTTCATCCAAGAGTAACTCATTCAAAGCTTCATCTGCAGACGCTATTTCGGTTATTATTTTTTGTCTTCCATACCTACCTTTGAACTGTATACCTGTTGATATCAACCCAAATATATCAAGTTCAGACACCAAATCTTTAACTCTTCTTGAGGTTACTGTTCCTAAGGAAATGGCTGTACACATGTCTATGTAAAGTGGGTATAAGTTTGTTACCGTTGGCTCAAGGCGTTTTGCTTTAAGTAAACAGATACAAGCGGCTAGTACTATTTTAGACTGGGTTGGTAGTTGTCGAACGTGCGACCTTACCATGTCATTCTCCACTTTTACGAATGCCTTGCGGACATCCATCTCCTCTATTTTGTTTGCTCCGTTTCCTTCGGCAATTTCTCCAGCAATTCTTAGAATATCTATCGCTCGCCTTGCATCGCCATGTTCCTGAGCAGATAATGCTGCACATAATGGAATTACTACATCGTCTAATGCACCAGATCTAAAAGCAAGTTCAGCTCTCGTCCGAAGTATATCTATCAATTGTTCAGCATTGTATGGTGGTATGGGAATTTCGCAGTTTCCGACTACACTTCGAACGTGCGGTTCCAATTGGGATTTCAGTTTGAAGTCATTTGTTATACAAATTACACTAGGTGTGTAACCTGTGACATCAGATATTGTTCTTACAATACTGTTTATAATGTTTGGTTCCTGTGACTTATCCAGTTCGTCAAAGACGATTATCATCATACCATCGTAATAACGGAAGAGATCACTGAAATAAACCCTATAGTCTGTTGCAGAATGTCCTAAACTACTTGGCATCACTCCAGCTACATCGGGCATTTGCGCGATGATAGTTCGCCACATGTTGTATTCAGATGGTGTCTGCACGCAGTTGACATAAATTGTATGTAGAAGTATTCTTTTTTCTGAAGCAACTTCCAATACGTCCTTTAAAACAAGTTTAGTTAGCATCGTCTTACCTGTACCTGAATGGCCAGAGACAAATATGTTATGGGGTACACAATCTCGAAAAACATCTTTCATATATCCAATGTATTCCTTGATCTGTTCTGTGCGGTGCAGAACATGACTTAGGCGTTCGGGGGTATACGCAGATAATAAAACACGTTTTCTAAGGAAAATAGAATCTTCCAACTCCGATTCTGCTCGGATCATATTTTTGTCCATTAGACCACATCCATATAGAAAAGCATGGTCTTCAAGCTATCAACAAAAAAAAGCAGAAAAACTTTAATATCTAAAATAGCGTATAGTCTATTTATCATTACGAGTTCCTCTTACGGGGATTGGGTCCAGGCTCCACCCTGGACCTTTAAATCTTATCCTTTTCTTATTTAGAAGTTTTATATAGTATATAAACTTTTTATTTTTTTTGTTGGGAAACATACATTGAGTTCCGGGCTCTCGGAGAGGATTTTAGGAATCTGATTACAACAGCTGGTGCCAAATTAGTAGACTTTGTGAGCCGAAGTGCTATATGTCTGCAGCCCGAGAGATGATTTATTGGATATATCCTTGAAAAATTTTCACATCCATGTACATAAATATATAACTATACGAAGGCACTTTATTCCAAAATTTATGCCACATATACAATTACAAGTTGCGATCTATGAACTGTATTAGTGAACAAGATTTAAATTATATACCTATTGTATGTATTTGATATAGTTTTATTAAAAGTAGTCAATATCAAAAGCAATTTGTTGTCATCGCAGGCCTGTGTCTTGAAGAGAAAATAGCATGGAATTAAAAAGAATTTCGCTAAGCTGTTGATTTTCACGAATCATCTGTGATAATATATCATACTATGAATAAAATTAAAGGTCTATCAAAATCCCAAGGATATAGCACTATTTTATACGAATTCTAAATAGCAAAAAATGAGTATAAAAGTTGCTGTCATTCGAGATCCTTGAGAAAGTGCAATTTTTGTAATTCAACCATGGAAGAAAACTTTTCTTCCTTTCTTTTCGGTGATATTCTCAAGGTATTCTTTACGACTTGCTTTGTATCTAGGAGAACTTTCTTAAGGTCAGCCTTTGTGAGATCGACTCTTTCAAAGTCAGGTTCTTGAAGGTTAGTCCTTTCAGGGTTAGCATTGTTAGGTACATCAATTTAAAGATTACCAACCAACGCAATGATTTCCCAAACAACCTCTCTTTCAAGTTAATAAGCGAAAACCAAGCAATATCTCTGGAAACTCTAAAAGTTGAAGTATGGTAAAAAATCCTCTTTTAGCTCAGGTTATTAGTTATACATCGTGGAGTAACTTCATAACTAATATAGAATATAAGGTTCAATGGTTTGAACTATCTAGTAAAATATGCAACATTTGCAATTTTTTATAAAAAAGATTTAAAGTTGAAAATTAGAGAATGGTATTATTCGTCATGCGGAACAAGCCATGATAGAAATTCAAATACCACAATTAATATTAAGAAGTTTGCATTACAAAGTCAGAATCTAGTAGTAATTAAATTCACCTGTGGAATGTAGTTAAATCTCGTGGACTTATGAACAATGATTGAGGGTATGAAACAAGAATCTATTTAGTCTTTAGCTGAGTAATAGTTCACATAAATATGAGCAGGATAAATGGATGAAGATTTTAATGTGAATCCAGCTAATAAGCTTGATGTGGATGAGCAGTCCGTGGAAAACCTTTCTCCTGAACCTCTGTCTCTGGAAGCCATTTTCCACAGGTATGGAATCGAGCGCAGTCATGCGGGCAATGTTGCCAGAAATGCTGTTGAACTTTTTGATATCCTTGATCCTATTCACGGACTGGATCCTGAAATGCGGAAGTTTGTGGAAGTAGCTGCGCTTGTTCATGATACTGGCGTGGCTAAAAATCTTGAAAATCACCACAAAGCAGGAAGAACTATACTCCGCTTGCACCCGCCTGTCGAACTATCAGAAAAGTTATGGCCTGTAGTTGCTTGGACGACTTTTCTGCATAAAAAGAAGATCAGAAAAGAAAAGCTTGAGGAACTTGACAGAAAATCATTCGGAAAAATGGCTAAAGATCTTCAGGATCTTACTCTGAAAGCTGCTTCCATTATCCGACTTGCCGATGCCCTTGATTATAGCAGGATGAAAAGTCGTATCGGAACGGTCAAATTTGGAAGAATGAACGTCATGTTTCAAATAGAAGGACTCGGGTCCGCAATTGATGCGGAACGGATGAACCAAAAAGGAGACTTATGGCATCTTCTTTATACTACCAAATTAGAGTTTCGATCGGTTTGAAAAGATGATAATACTTTAATTTTTAAGTATTAAAAATGCAAGATCAAAGTATTAACTGATATTTATTTATTTGTTTATTGGTGTAATTTCTGGGGCTTAATTTTGTAAGTTATCTGGCTTATTTTTTACTTGGCAGGAATGGAGAATTGTTCTGATGCAGCAAATTTTTTTCTTTATCTGGCCGAGCTGAAAAATCTAAATCCTTGTCTATATAAAAGCAGGTTATTAAAGTGGGATAAGAGCTGTTAAAGGATATTCCTACCCAAAAAAATTGGCAAAAATATTATATCCATTTTAATCTTAACTTTCAGTCTGTAGTGATAAAGACCATTGCTGCCACGACTGTTGTCCATTTATCATCTTTGTCACCTTTTGCAGTCTGACAAATATGGAACGAGTCAAAAATATACCCGCTAGCTTTATATACTTGTTCTCTTTCATGCCAGGCCATTTCAGCATTAAACTCTATACCGAGAGTCGTTGCAAGCATTGTTGCTGCCAGGTCTTCAGCGTACTCTCCCGCAATAATTTCTTCTTCCCCAAAAGAATGATGCTCAGAAATATAGCCGTAATTTCCTTCATTTACTGGAACAGCAGTTCCTATAGCTGAAGCCATCAAACGATGTGGTTCGTTGGTATCGTTCCTTGCGAGTACACAATGGACAATGCCACCAGGTTTTAGCTGCAAAAGTCCCTCTTCTTTGGATATAATTTTGCAATTGGGGGGCAGAATGCTTGAAACACATACAAGGTTGTATTTCTCTATTCCTGCAGATCTCAATGCAAGCTCAAAAGATGCTAGTCTATCCTTATGAACTCCGGTACCTTTTGTCACAAAAGATTTTCTTGGGATCATGTAAATTCCTCAAGTATCTTTATTCATCTGTATGCGATTTATATTTTGCAACAATATCTGAACACATAAATGAAGCATGTCAAAAATGATAAAAGACTTCCTATTATCTTTGGGTTTTGATTGATTGAGATTAAATTCCAGTGAAATTAATGTAGTCATTATGCAATTGAGGTACAAAAACAAGTATTATCTAACACTATAGAGGATTTATATCAGTCCCTAAATTTTGTCATATGCTTATATAAGATATCTCAATTTTCAACGTACTTTTCGATTACATCTAAAATTGTTCGATATATAAGCGTACCTGATCATTCCTCATCACTTACAGTTAGCTATTCAATATATTTTTTGATCTCAGGGCATCCTTTCAAAATCTATCCTGCCGTAATGCCTTTATTCTTCACATAGATTTTGAAAGGAAGTACTTTGGCTCAACATCAACTAAGAGATGGATATGATTGTTACCATTACCAATTGCATAAAAATCAAAACAGTATCTGTCACTAATTTCAAGGCATACGTTTTTTAAAATGTTGATGATTTCTGTATCTTAAAAAAGTTTTTTAAATATTTCACATCAAAAAGTTATTTGATACCTTCTTTTATGGGCATAATCAGTTGAATGTCCCAGTTCCATTTACATTGCAAAAGTAGTTATAAATGTAAATCTGTTAGTTAACAACGGTTCTTAGGGCAGTTTCCATCAAGCAGCTTGCTGCGGGCTATTCGACTGGAATAATGCGGCTTTTCAAACCAAATAGATTAATAAACTAATTTCTCAAAAGTGGCCAGGCAGGCTATATTAAAACCCAAACTATTTCTATAATTGGGTAGTGGGCAATTTTGATTTTAAACTAAGATTAAAAAATGAATCAAAAATTCAGATACAAACTGACCTGATAGTAGAATATTGTATTCTAATTGTAGAATTAGCTAATCTGTACTACTTACAATCTGCCATATTTGTTTTGATAGCTGTGAATACTGAACTTTTGGGTTAATTGTTTTCTGTATAAAAAGGTCTGCACCATTTTCTATTGCCTTGTGCATGATTTTTTCTTTTCCAAATCCAGTAAACAGAATAAAAGGAATGCTAATTTTCTTATTACGTATAGTTCTCAGGAACGTGATGCTATCAATAAAAGGCATATCATAATCCGAAACGATAACATCATAGGAACCTTTCTCCAATTTAGTGAGTGCTTTCTTTGCAGAATTCACAGTATCGGATGTTATTCCGTGAAATACTTCTAGGAAAGTCTTTGACAGCTCAAGAAATAAGGGATCATTATCTACGAGTAGCACTTTCATGAAATTTCCTTCTTAGGTTCTATTTTGAAGCTTCGATTGAGGATTTCTTCATGATCCAGAATTTAGGCTATTTCCTACCTTAGCCTCGAAGACCTATATGGACATATTACAGCTGCTGTCTTTGTGAAATCCTCGAGACCTGATGGTCATCAACGATTGTAGATGTCCGAAAGTTAATTTCGTGAGCTGCATGGAGAAACATGATCAGAGATACTTGCAGCTCGAAGAAGTTCTGCTTGAAGATGTTTGAGAACCACTTATTTATTGTTAGATCTATTGGATTATATTTTTTTTGCATAATTAATATATTGTTCTATTGTAAACTATTTGGTAAATATTCCTTAGAGGATGGGAACAGGAATTAGAAAAGATGGTTCCACCAATTAACAACAAAATATCACGATGTTCATAAAGTATTGGAAACTTTCTTAGGACCATCAGGATACCAATTACTTAGTTTAGCAAAAAGTTAATAAAAAAATGGCAAGAATATAAAATTTATCTGGTTCTATATAAGCTTCAACAAATTTAGCTCACGTGAAGTGCGGTAAAATATAGTAGTTCATTAATTCATAATCAAGAGCCGATCTATTTTTTTAGCGTCATTTGGTACTTTACTAATTAAGCTCAGATAACTAATAAAATTCCCCCCAATTCCTTAATCGAGTTATATAATTTATGGCGATCAACAAATGCTTTTTTAACTTCTCAATCACTTCTTTTCACTTTTTTGGTACTTTCCTGATAACTTGTTTTATCAGATGTATATTTGTCGTATCAGATGTACGTAACACATCTGTCAGATTGATCCAATAAAAAAATTAGCTACTCACTTTTTTTGTATCCTTTCTTTTGTGCTCATTAGAACCTATTAACTTGACACAGCTTTAAACCTCTTTCTTTAATATCATCGAAAAGATCTACCAGGACAAGAAGTCTTAGCTGTCTCTAATCTTGCTCCAAAGATCACGTCAAGATATTTTTTATATATTGGACAGTTGACCGGTTGCTACATTGATTCTTAATTCAATCGCATAAATCCTATAAACTAACTGATCGCAGAATCCTTTCTTTGTAGTAACACTGTAATGAAAAATATTTTATTCTGCTTGAGAGACCGTTCTTATGGATATATCCATATCAATTATTTTTTGATAGATATTACGTTTGTGGACAATAGGCCACCAACCGTATAACAAAGTATTTATCGGCTCCCACATGGCAACCCAGCCTATTATAAGGAGTCCCTCGGAGAAAAGAGATTTCATCAAACTTTCTTCAAAGGTCGAAAGTAGTCTAATTGTAAGAAGACACAAAAAAAGAAAAATAAGAGCTATTAGAAAGTTTGTTCTTCCTTGATAAAGAATTCTTCTTAGCTCGATTTCAGTAAGGAGGTTCTTGTAAGAGAAGTGATTTCGTATCGCTTTTGTGAGATTAACTTCGATTTCTGCACTGACTTCGGCAGGAGGAAGATGTATCATTATTTCAAGAGGTTTTTTCAAGGGAAATTCATCCACAGCATTGTAAATATATTCTTCTGCATCCGGATTCAGCTCTTTTTCATGAAATGGAGCAGGGTCAAATGAATTGCTCAGTTGCTCCAAGCTATCGAGTTCCAGTTCGATAACAAATTTTCCGGCATGCTTCCTATAATGAGCTTCCGTCCCTTCAGGTGAAATTTTTGTTCTCCTGTTTTTATTAATACCTCTTCCCCTCGAATTGATTTAAAATGTGCAATTAATTCGTGAGTTTAATACAATAAAATCTTTTAGGTTTCGTATAAATTTTAAAGGTTAGAGGTACAGTTATCTTTTATAAAAATATTTGTGATAATTATTATTGCATCATCCAAGGCAAAAATGAAGACAAGGAGCCAGTAAAACTAATAAATAGGAGTAGATGGATAAATGAAAATTGTTGCATTCGATAGAAGCTCCATAAAGGATGAAAACACAGCTGTTCTGATAATGTATATTTTTGTCGAGCTTGAAAAGGAAGGAGTGTAAAAAGAAACCCTGTAAATAGGAGATAAGAGCACCTACGGTTTCGCTGCCTGTAGAAAATGTTTTGAAAACAAAGGCGAAAGATTTTTTGTTACTATTTTGTCTCCATATTTTTCCCTTTAATTAGTCAAAAAAGATAACGTTTTAATCTTATCAGAAAAAATTTTTTTAATGAGACGAAAGCACAAATCAATTTCTATCTCAATGATAAAAACTATATTTCAAGGTGATGTATTAATTCCTTTGACGAAAGTACCTGTTGAGGACCGGTATACTTTCATGTTCTCCTTAATATCTCCACCTCATTGTGATATGCTTGTGGTTGCCATAACTCTGAACTAACACTAGCGGATAGAGAATGTAAATGTCATGATTGCAATATAAAACATAATAAATATTATTATTGCTCCAATTAACATTGAAAGTTCTTTCTCATCGATCAAAATCTAATTGGAATCTTACACTGTGGAATGTGGAGAATAAGACATGTTTTGGGAGTTGTTCTCAAAAGAAAAAAAGAATGAACTAAGAAGCCAGTTAGTCTTCAGTTGAGCTGGAATTCCTACAAATACTATAGCAAGATAAATCAAAATGCAATTATAAGATTGAATTAAAATATCAGCTTATTGATGAAAGAAAAAAGAAAGAAATCGCAACATCTTAAAAGAATACATCGTTTTTCACTGCTGATCAAAAAGGATAAACATAAGCAATCATCGTCGTAGTTGATGTTATTTTTAAAATATGTAGAAATCCTTTTAAACAGGAAATCTCCATTCTAACTGAATTATTTTATATATTGGTACTTATTTAATTATAAATTTTTTATTTGCCTATTGAAGTCGGTAAACACTAATTTTCTACTAAGTTGTAAATATAGAACTTACGCACTGAACGTCAAAAATCAAGTACATGGGCATTATAGCCGAAAGTCTGCATTAAACCACTAAGGGTTTAATGCTATTGATTTTTGGTTCAATCGCATAAGTCTTATATTTATTGGGCCGTTATTTGGGTGTTTTCCTACGTTACAGATTAAATTTGACAGTTTTGTCAAATTTACTTTATCTGCCCAAATTTGAGAATACCAATGCATTTTTTTTGTTTATGTATTTATACTTATCTTGGTCTACCAATAATGGTATCCTTTTAGTTTTGTCCGTTTTTGGTGATATTCCCTAAATTTGGTTAGTATTATTAATTATGCCCTAGGTTCATTAATCATGCAGGCGTGGTTCAATAGTTGCGTTATTAAATGTATCCCCTGCAAACTCTCCCTTATTAATTGTGGTTCCTGGATTTTCTCCGCTGTTGTATCTGGTTGATGGATTAGCTCCATTGTTGTAGCTATCTCCTGGATGATCTCCAGTGTTGACTGTGCCTCCGGGTAAATAACCAAAGTTAAATGTGGATCCTGCATAAGGTCCCATATAAACTTTTGTTCCTGGACGAAGTCCACTGTTATATGTATTTCCGGAATTCAGTCCCTTGTTAATTGTGTTCGAAGCCGCTTTTCCTGTGTTAATGGTAGTGCTAGACCCTGCATACGGCCCCTCATTAACTTTGGTTCCTGAAGATAACGGTGCGGGTTTAGTTGCCGGGCCCGGGCCCCCTGGTGCAAATTGCTGTGCGGCTGTCACAGTTATTAAAAAAGATATCACTATTAAAAGGCATATTGTTGCTTTTTTTATGTCAAATAGTTGTTTTTTCGTTCTTATCCTCTCCTTCTTTTGGTCTATTTTGTATATTATTTGGACGGCTATGCTTCTTAAAATATCAAGTGCTAATAATAACACCCATAGAAATATTAGTAGCACATTGGAATTTTTGATCCCCAGTATTTAACATATTAAGTAATTATAGGATATAAATCTATACAGCTTAAATATATATAACCATTTTATGGTATTAATCAACAAATTTGACTATTAATATTTATACTTTAAAATAATCTCAACAAAAAAGCTAACGTTTTCGGATAGCATGAGTTAAATTGTGTTGCACAAGGGAATGCATTGTAATAGATATAAGTAAATCTGAATCAAGATTTCATACTTCGCTTATTAATATATTAATAAAAAAATGATTGACGATTCTTATTTTTCTATCATCTAGTGATTAGGCGTATATATTGCATTAAAATAGATATCTCCACCTTATTTTACGTAGACCGAATTATTGCAAAAATTGACTAATTTGTAAGATATCTGCAGAATGTAGGAAAATAGCAATTTCTTAAGACAAATAATTATTATCCTGTACAAATCTAGAGATTTGAGAAAAATTGAAAAATACACGATTTTTACTAGGGATAACAATTTTGATTTTTTTCCTCATTCATTACATCTTTTTCTTCAGGATAGTTGCTTTACAAGTTAAAATGTTCTTGTTATGATGATATTATTAAAGTTTTAATAAGTCTGATAACTAAATGCAATATAATAAATATTTAAATAAATTAAAAAATATATTTTTTCAGTAGAAAAGTTTACTTTGCAGAATGAAGTATTATACGTTTGTATTATCCATCTGTATTTTTGTAGCTATTTTTCATCATTAATATCGAAATCAAAATGTAGAGGCTGAATATGATACAAGTGACAAATAATAAAGCAAGTAGAGGGCATAAACTCTTAAACATTTTTGGAATTACTATGCTGGTGCTTTTAATCCTGGTAAGTATCGCGGGCGCAAAGCCATATGCTTATATTACGAATGCTGGCAGCAATACTGTCTCTGTAATTGACATAGCTACAAACAAGGTTACGTCTACATTGAATGTTGGGGACTTACCATGTGGAGTTGCAGTAAATCCGGTTGGGAAGAAGGTATATGTGACGAATGCAGGTAGCAATAACGTTTCTATAATTGACACTACCAAAAACAAGGTTACATCCACATTGGATGTAGAATCCGAACCTTTTGGAGTTGCGGTAAGTCCAAATGGAACAAGGGTATATGTGACAAACATTGTTAGCAATACTGTCTCTGTAATTGACACTATGACTAACACTGTGATAGCCACGGTGCCTGTAGGAAGCTATCCTCAAGCAGTTGCGGTAAGTCCAGATGGAACAAGGGTATATGTGACAAATATGGTCAGTAACAGTGTCTCTGTAATTGATACAGCCACAAACACAGTTACGGCTACGGTGAATGTAGAAAATTATCCTAGTGGAATAGTAGTCAACCCGACGGGAACAAAAGTATATGTGACAAACATGGTCAGCAAGGCTTTGTCTGTAATTGACACAGCCACAAACACAGTTACTTCCACGATGACTGTTGGAAGTGGAGCTAATGGAGTTGCAGTCAATGCAGAAGGAACAAAAGCATATATGGCAAACGAATACACTAATAATGTTTCTGTAATTGATATTGTAAATAACAAAGTTATCGCGACGGTGAATGTAGGACTCCAACCTATTGGAGTTGCAATCACCCCGGATGGGACAAAAGTTTGTGTTACAAACAGCGGTAGTAATAGTGTTTCCATAATTGACACAGCAACAAACAAAGTCACTGCTACGGTGAAAGTGGGTGAAAGTCCTATCACACTTGGGCAATTTATAGATTCTCTTTCGACAGAAGCGCCAAATTCTGGCTCGAGTGGTTCCAACGCTAAAGCTTCTTTGAGTAAATATAAACAAAAAAACCATTCCAAACACCACAAAATATGAAAAAGCATCTAGCATAGAGTAGATAAAAAAAGTGTCTAATTATATCACAGTAAAAAATAAATGAGTAATTTATGTGACTTACACAGTCAAAATAAGAAATCAATAGCTCTGAACAAAGAATTGTCGAAAATATATGTTTAAACAATAATGCTATTGAACTTTATTTTGGATTTAAGGTGCGTAAGCACTGATTTTAATTAAAAAAATAAAATATGGTCTAAAGGGGAGTGAGGAGTTATTGATCGAATAGCTCTAGCGAACTCCTCCTTCTTTAGAGGGTATAAACTCGACAGGGGTGGGTAGTTCACTCTACAAATAAAAAGTGTAATTCATTAAAGCAGGAACTATGGCAAAATTCGATGAATTCCTGTATCTCACTATATATTTATAAATTGTATATCCATTCCTCGTGAAGATTAGAAATTTATCAAAATCCTCTCAAATTTCCATGGAATTCGATGATCAAAATATTTGCTTAGTTTAGTTTGACGTGCTCAGAAGTAGCAAGATAGACTGCACTTTCACAGATATTACAACAGTGATCAGCAATCCTTTCAATGTAGCGGATCATGAAGAGTAAATATGTGGCTCTGGAAATTATATTTTTATCTTTCGCCATCATTTCTATCAACTCGACCCAAACTGTATAAAAAAGTTTATCTACTTCATCATCTCTAGCTGCTGTCGCCCTTGCGAGTTCCTGGTCACGCATCTCGAAAGCCTTGAGGGAATTTTCAAGCATATATGCTGCGATATCTGCCATTTTTTTCGAATC
>Ga0187851_10000876_pt1 | contig 29966 bp, 25 predicted proteins | sample June2016WEW_6_10_FD_132997 | JGI IMG/M metagenome (GOLD analysis project Ga0187851, IMG submission 132997) | Peatland microbial communities from SPRUCE experiment site at the Marcell Experimental Forest, Minnesota, USA - June2016WEW_6_10 | ecosystem: Environmental > Terrestrial > Soil >...
CAGAAGAGTGCCCATTACTGAAACTAAGGTACAAGAAATAATTCTGACGATTCGTTTTCGGATTTTTATTTTTTTCTTTCTGAAAATCTTGTTTTCTTATTTTTCCAATTCATACAACATTTCAATCAGTAATAAACAAAAAATGGCTGAACTCTGATTCAACATATGATAAAAATGTTTGAGGCAGTTCAATATGGCATTTTGAGCGGGTCACTGATTTCCCCTTGTGTGGAAAACCGGTAATCCCGGATAAAAAAGGGAAAGACCATGACAATAAGAACCCGGGAATCTTTTAATTTCTATTCACATCTGGCCGGCGTCATTGCGGCAATTGCGGGTACCACTTATTTGATCTATTCTGTACGGTCATCGCCAGTTCATGTGGCGCTCTCCATCGTGTATGGTTTTTCGGTAACGCTGCTCTTTTTAGCCAGCGCTACATATCATGCATTAAAACACAATGAGAACGAAATATCTGTTTGGCGGAAACTTGACCATATCGCTATATTTTTTATGATTGCAGGCACCTATACACCAGTATGCTATGTATATCTTTCGGGATGTTGGAGATGGTCGATTATCACTGTTCAGTGGGCGCTGGTTATTGCCGGTTTGTTTCTAAAATTATTCTATCTTAAGGCGCCTCGCTATTTTTCCACCTTCATCTATCTGTTCATGGGATGGATGGGTATTATGCCTATACAAAAGTTTTTAACAACCATGCCTTCGGTTGCCCTGTTTTACCTTTTCGCCGGAGGGCTGTCTTTTACTGTCGGGGCAATATTATATGCAATCAAAAAGCCGGTTTTTCGGTCAGGGTTTGGTTTTCACGAAATCTTTCATCTGTTCGTGTTTCTGGGATGGTTATTTCATTATCTGTTGGTTTATGTTGCTCTGACCTGATGCCCGAATACGATCCGATGATTGGATAACGGATGACTTATGAGACGAATTATTCAGGTTAAAGATGCAATTTTTTGATTGACTCATTAACAATGTTTCATATCACAATTGGACAGGTAATCCTTAATTCTCACATATGCCCACTACTGAAACTAAGGTCGACACCAGCATAGTCCATGTAACATTTTTTTATGATAAATATTTGAAGACCGTGAATGAAACCAGGGAGCCCGTACTTAAAAGCGACCGGCCGGCTGCTGAGCGAAGTCGAGTACTCTCCAGTCTTCAACCCTGTCTAATGGTGTCCAACCCCAGCGCATATGAAGCAGACTGACCATTTGCTGCAGGAGAGGCTGCACAATAAAGCCGCGCTTCCGAATCTAACTTCAGGCAAATAGAGGTTTTAGAATCTGCCGTCATTCCGGAATAAGGCCGTCTGAAGCATCAGCACCGTAGCATGCTTCTCCGGATTATCTCATCCTGCATTTGGGGTGAAAGGTCGCCGAAATAGGCGGAATATCCTGAAACGCGGACGAGGAGATTCGGGTACTGCTCCGGATTACGTTTCGCCGCCAGAAGAACTTCCGGGTCCAGCACGTTGACCTGAATCTGCATTCCCTTGCGTCCGAAATACACCTTCAGCAAGTGTCCCAGCGCGGTGCGTCCTTCATCGCCCCGCAGAGAATGGGGGTCGAACATTGCATTGAGGTTAATGCCGTTTGCCGCGCGCGAGCATTCAATCCTGTGCACGGAGTTCAGCATGGCCGTGGGTCCAAGCCTGTCCATGCCGTTTTCCGGGGCAATACCGGATGCGAAGCTCTCACCCTTCCGCCGTCCGTTGGGAAGAGCTCCAGTGATGCGTCCAAAGTATTCATGGGCGGTTACCGAATAGAGTCCCATTACATATCGCCCCCCCCTTGTATTCTTCCCGAATGACTTCAGAGCGTCGGCAAAGACGCCGATTACGCGGGCGACATGGCGGTCCACATCCTCACAGTCATTCCCGTATTTCTCCGCCAGACGCAGGTTGTTCCGTATTTTCTCATCGGGAAGATTTTTCTTTAGGTGCCCCAGAAGCTCTCCTGCAGCAAACCTCCGGTCCCTGTACACAAGTTTTTCCACTGCAAAGAGCGCGTCACCCGTGTCAACCGGGGCAACACACTGGATGCCGGAGAAATTATATCTGGCGCCCCCCGCTGTGGAGCATTTTCCTTTTTCAAGACATCCCTCTATAAGCATGCTGGTAAGAGGCGTGGGATGATACCGCCGGTTCGCCTCTTCGACGGCCCTGAGATCCGCTATCAGATGTGCAAGCTTGAAGGAAAGCTGTTGCGCGAACGCGTTGTACACTTCCTCAATGTCGCGCATTTCTCCGAACGGCTTTGTAGCCGCACCCGACCGGAAGATATGACCGAAACGTCTTCCCCCGTTCAGCGCCATTTCCAGGCTCAGAGGCACATTGAATATTGCCGCGTCCGTCGAGGAAAAACTCTTTCCCTGCGAAACGGGTTCGACACACCCTACAGCGGTATAGTCCCGGGCATCCTCAAGGGAATAGCCGTTTTGCGCCATGGTGTCGATGATAGCCTCATCGCCGTAAAGCGCGGGCGAGTTGCTTCCTTTGGCAAGTATAGCGGTAATTTTTTCCATATACTCCCCGGGCGCCCCTTTATGCACCCTTGCGTGGTAGTTCGGCTGGCGCATGCGCAGTTCGTCCATTATTTCAAGGAAGATATAGGAAAGCTCATTGGTGCCGTCTTCCCCGTTTCTCGTGAGGCCCCCCACGGTCACTACCTGGCCGTTGAACATCCCTCCGTGAAAATTAGTCAGATGCGATGAAAACACAGGAATAATTTCCGACATTTTGATTGAAAAGCAGGCAAGTATGTCTTTGGCCTTCTCCCTGGAGAGAATCCCTTTTTCCACATCCCGTGCATAATAAGGATAGAGATACTGGTCCATCCGTCCGGGGCAGACCGAGTTATCCAGGCTTTCCATGTTCAGGGCAATCTGTGTCAGAAAAACGGACTGCACTGCTTCATAAAAAGTGGTTGCTCCGAAACGCGGGACTCTCCGGCAGTTGGCCGCAATCGCTTCAAGTTCATGTTTCCTGACGGGGTCTGTTTCGTCAGCGACCATCCGGCCGGCATGTTCCGCATAGCGTTCACCGAACCGGGCAAGCCCCTCCGAAATTATTTTTATACCCTCATAAAAGTTCCAGGCGTCGGAACCTCTGTCGACCCGGCACTGCAGGGATTGGGCCTCTTCCATAAAGCCTGTTGTTCCTATCCGAAGGAGCTTTTCATAATCAGGCGCAAAGTGGGATATGCCTCCGGCCTCGTTGATCAGGTAGTAATGGGCTTTAAGCTGATCAACAATAAGTCTCAGTTTTTTAACGGGTGATCGATAGGCCTTAAAGGCCATAAAACGGAACATCCAGAAGGGCACTATACGCACGAGCCTCCACGCGTCGCGCGTACTGATATGAAGCGGGTTTGTTTTCCGATTTCTGAACTTCAGCAGGTCCAGCAGCACGGGCACACCGTGCAGTTCCGGGAAGATCGACCCCCCGACACGCAGAGATGAAAAGTTCCCCGCAATAAGTTCATCGGGGTAAATATTGATGCTTTTCTGCCGGAGAAACTCCGAGAGCGCTTCGGCCATTTGAATGTGCGCAGGCTTTTTTCTGTTGCTTTTCTTTTTGTGGTATTGCGTCCAGATCAATGCCCTCTCGGGGCAGATACCGGGCTGAGCCGACTGTACCGCCTGTTTCAGATTATTGATTCTGTTACTTCCGACTTTTTCACACACTGTAGATGACTGCATCGATCCCCTCCCCGCAAAAAATCTGCTGCACACGTTTCATTATTGTTTCATCGGCGGCGGCAACATCCAGACTTGCAATGTCTGAATGGATTGTCCCGGCCTTCGACAACCCGAAACGATGGAATGGAAGGCAATGGATTGTCCGGTGCCCCCGCTCTCTGAGGAACCCCGCCGTGGCGACAACATTTTCCGCCGAATCATTGATCCCCGGAATGACCGGCATACGCGCCTGTACATGGTTCCCGCGCTCCGATAGCTTTGTGAAATTCTCCAGTATAAGTGTGTTCCCCTTCCCAGTATACTCTTTATGCAGTGTTTCGTTCATGACCTTCAGATCAAAATACACGCCATCAATCAGGTCCACGAGGGGTTGTGCAAAATGCCACCGGAAATATCCGCAGGTCTCGATCATGACATTTACTCCCGCTTCCCTGAGCATGGTTACAAATGGATAAAGAAATGAACTATACAACAGGGGTTCGCCTCCCGAAAGGGTCACCCCGCCCCCTGATTCATCGAAATATTCACGGTCCCTCAGCGCTCCCATGACGAGGTCTTCAACGTTCCACTCCTTCCCTATAATTCGAAGTGCCCGGGAACTGCACTGTTTTGCACACCTGCCGCAGGCATCGCACCGTGAAAAATCAATATTGATCTCTCCGGTCCATGATAATGCGTTTTGGCTGCAGAGGGATACGCACTCACCACAGCCCATGCACCGCCCCCTGAAAAATGCGAGTTCAGGATGTTTCCTGTGAGACTCGGGATTCTGGCACCACCGGCACCGCAGGGGACATCCTTTAAAGAACACCGCTGTCCTGATCCCCGGACCATCATGGAGACAAAACCGCTGAATATCAAAGATTAATGCAGTACTCTTATCCATGATCCATCCAAAACTGGTATTACCAATATGTGAATTATAATTGATTTAATATAAAATTACAACATGATTTAAATAAATGCTTGCATTTTTTGAAATTAATTGGCATTTTGGACTTACCAATTTGATTAATCAAGGAATCGCATCATGGGTAACGAAACATCGTCCCTCGTGGAACGTGTTGTCAGTGAGATAAAACACGATATTATGGCAGGGACACTTCAGCCGGGAAGCAAGCTTTCCTCGGAAAGGGATCTTGCAGCAAGATTCAGTGTAAGTCGGATTACCATCCGCTCAGCAATCTCAAAGCTTGTAAACCTCGGATTTGTCCAGACCATGCCGCAAAGCGGAACCACCATCAGGGACTTCTGGAACGACGGAACCCTCGACCTGCTTATTGACGTGGTTTCGAGCAGTGGACCCGTTGACCGGAACATACTCCTGTCGCTTCTTGACCTCCGGAAGATTGTTGAAGTCTATGCTGCAGGACGCGCCGCCCAGGCCATGGACGAGGAGGATATAACACACCTCTCCGGAATCATAGACTCGATGGAAGCGGCAGAAAATTCAGTTGCAGCGCTCGTTGAACTCGACTACGCCCTGCACGCTCACTTCATTCGTAAAGCAGGCAACCGCGTTATTCAGCTCATCTTCAATTCATGCAGGCCCGTGTACATGTTTTACCTGGACTTCTTCTACCGTATACCTGACAGCAGGGAGTTGATATTCCCCTATTACAGAAAACTTATCGAAGCAGCCAGGGCAAAGGATGAGATCTATGCCTCATTCATTATGGAACAGCTGTTACTGGCTGCGGAAAACGCTGTAAAAATGAAACTGGATCCGGAACAGTCAGTAATTATGTTGCGGTCACTGTTTCCGGCATCCGGAATAAAAATTCTATGAACAAAATTCTTAACCACTCAAGAATTGTCCCTCCATCATCGCACCTTTCCCGTTAAGAGCGTATTCTCTAGCATCCCGGGCTGAATCTTCCCGGCCGGCGCATTCATCACTTCTGAAGACCCTTCTGCTTGCGGATGGTCTTTCTCCTCATGAGAAACGCCGGCTTTGTCATGAATATGACCACCGGCAGGATGGTCAGAGTGCTTATGATGCAGGCGAAGATGGAAAAGGAGACCAGGAAGCCGAAAAAGCGCATGGGTATAAAGTTGCTGAAGAAGAAGACAAAAAATCCCACCACCACGGAGAATCCGTTATACATGATCCCTTTGCCGATGGAGGTCATGGTGTCGACATATCCTTCCTCCAGGTTGCCGCGGATGCGGGACCGTTCCCTGAGGCGCCAGAGAAAATAGGCCGTGTAATCGGTTCCTGCGCCGATGCTGATGCCTGTGAGGGTGGCCGTGATGTAATCCAGCGGAATATGCATGACCCCCATGATTCCGAAAACCAGCACGATGGCGCACAAAAGAGGCACCACCGCCACCATGCCGGCTGCAAAAGACCTAAAGAAGATCATGTAGCAGATAACGATAAGGATGACGCTCAGCGACAGGCTCCATAACTGGCCATCCACGATCATGTTCCCGACCTCGGCATTGATCTCCGCGGGTCCGCTGAAGGATACCCGGATGTCCGGGTTTGGATGATCCTTCAGGTAAGTTTTCAACTGGTCGGTAATGGCTTTTAGCCTGGGCGTGCTCATGTCGGGTAGCCGGATGACCATCTGCGCATTGTTGTACTTGTAGTCCACAAGCCCGCCGAATTCGCCTGAGCTTTGATTTTCATAAGAGAGCAGGTATTGGGCAATGAGATTGCGGGTGTCCGGGACCCGGTTTTCTTTAGGATCGTTTTTCATGATCCTGTTCATGTAGGAGACCAGATCGGACATGGATAACGCGTCTCCGACAAGCTTTTCGTTCGTGTGCGGGTCTTTCTGCTCCATGACATACTTCTCGAAACCTTCCATCCATTTGAGTATCGCGGGATCCTTCATGGGCCCGTCTTCCGGGGAATCGGCGGCAACGGGATGAACAGCCTCGATGAGGATGTTGAGCGTGCTGTATCCGCCGAAGTTATCGGTGATGAACTGGGCATCGCGGTAGGTGGCGGATTTCTTCGGGAACTGGTTCATCATGTTCGCGTCCACTTTGATTTTCGGGATGAAATAACCGCAGCACAGAGCCAGGATGAGCACGGCTGCCAGCATCCCGTATTTTCTTTTGATGGTGTACTCGGCGACGGCCTTTAAAAACCTGTCGGTTGCGGCCCCGTGATTCTTCTTGAGGAGCATTTTGGGGACGCTGATATAGGAGAGGATCGCGGTATGAAACAGGATGGTGAGATTAAATGCCGCGATGATGCCGAAGGCGCAGAAGAATCCAAGCAGGGCAAGGCCTCTGATGGGGTGGGAGATCATGGTGACAAAACCGATGATGACCGTGATGGCGGAGATGAAAACCGGCGCGCCGATAGAGATGATGCCGTGACCGGCTATCTGTTTTACGGCGTCTTTGGTCAGATGGCCATGGGCGGCCTGGACATCCTCATAGTACTTGGCAATGAGTTGTGTGCCGTAATTATGCGCGATGGCAATGAGCATCGGGCCCATAATCACGAATGGAAGAGTAATCTTTTCCTTCATCCATCCCATGAACCCGAAGGACGCGATGACCGAGAGCAGCACGACGATAAGCGGCAGGAGCATGCCTCGCAGCGTGCGGAAGCTCGCGTACAGGAAGCCCAGCATGACCACGACTCCCAGAATCAGGAACACCTTCAGGTCCGCAGCCATCTGCATCCAGAGGTTGTACCTGATATACGGAAAACCGGTGACGGTGATCTTGTAGGCAGGATCTGCAAACTGATTCATGATATTGACGAAGGTGGGCTTATCCGGATTACCCGGCGTGGGCTCGCAGAATTCCTTGTCCTGCACGACCCGGTTTATCTTTGTCCCGTTGGGTTTTGTTTCTTCGACATGCATGTTGATCTGGGCAACAATCAGGGCTGATTTTTCATCAGGGCTGATCAGGCGTTTACTGGCCAGATCGTTTTCTTCGATCTTGTTGCGGATGCCGGCCACATCTTCGGGCCTGATTTCGGCGGCATTTTCCGGAACAATGCTTGAGACTTCCATCATATTGTCTTTGTTGGTGATGGATTTCATTTCAGTGATGGAGAGGATCCTGTCCACATTCGGAGAGGTTTTAATTTTCTTGCTCATTTCATGGATGCGGGAAAGGATGTGCGCGTCCCAGATCGTGCCGTTTTTCGCGGTGATGCAGACATAGACGGTTTCCAGACCGCCGAACAGCTGCTCGATCTTGTCGAAGGACTGGACGGAGGCCATATTATCCGGAAGCAGCACTTTCATGTCAGGCTCGAGGGTAAGGTTTTTGATTCCTATTCCCAGAACGGCCACGATGATCAGTGAGGTGGCAATGTAGAAGACCGGCCGCGCCGTAACCATGGCGGCAATCTTTTTCACACCGACCTTCAGAAAGACGTAAAACGTAATAAAGCTCAATATAAAGACAGTAGAAAAAATGATGATTTCATTGCTTAAACTCATAGACTGCACCTCTGCTATTTCAATATGGAAACCATTGTATCATCTGTATCCAATCAGATCATATAATGAAACCTGACGCATAATAGCAGAATGAAAAGATTTTAGCATCCGGAATTTAAGCGCCTTGTGATGAAAATTAATTGAGATGACCTCACTCCCAGGTTAATTTCATCTTTTAATCGGTTTTGTCTAATCAGAAACAAAAGAATCTGATCTTTTTTACTTTTCATCCTGATTTAAATGGAGTATCATTATACGCATAATCGAAGAAAACCAACCTGGTATATTAATTGTTAGATTGAGCAATAAAACGAAAGTAAAAAACATTATTTTCAATATAGAAGGAAATCAATATGCCTAAAGTAATTGCCACCATTCAAAAGATTCCTTACAGAATCGAAATATTATCTGCAACTAAAAATGTAATCATAGCTGATGAGTCCCTTGATAAAGGTGGAAAGGACACGGGGTTTTCCCCAAAAGAATTATTGGCGGCTGCCTTGAGCGCCTGTACAGCCGCTACTCTTCGAATGTATGCGGAAAGAAAAGGATGGGAAATCGCCGAAATAAAGGTGGAAACAGAATTAACCGAGGCAGATAACAAAACTACATTCAGTCGGAGGATTGAATTCAGTGAAAAAATAGATGAAGAAAAAAAGATGCATTTACTTCATGTGGCTAACGCATGTCCGGTTCATAAGATTTTATCAAACCCGATCGAAATCAAAACAGAGATCTTATAATTCAATGGATGGTAGCGTCATCCATTATTATCTTTACATGATATTTTAAAAAGATCAGCCGGATATAATCGGCTTCTTCGCATAGGAGAAGAACAACGTGACGTTGCAGACTTTCCCGGCAGAAAAGCATTCTATAGCATTGACAATCGTAAATCAGCCTTCAAAAAATAACCGGTGAATGAATTGTTGAACCATACAAATTCAAGTAAAAGACCAAAAGTTGTAATCATCGGCGCCGGTTTCGGAGGACTGTGGGCGGCGCGCACACTGGCCAATCAGTCCGTGGATGTTGTGGTAATCGACCGCAATAATTATCACACCTTTCTGGCGCTTCTTTATCAGGTGGCGGCTGCCGAACTCACGGCCGAAGACATTGCCTATCCGGTCCGCAACATCTTCTGGAAAATATCGAATATAGATTTTATTCTGGCGCACGCACAGCGGATCGATTTGCAGAATCGTCAAATTGAAACGGATGGTGAAGCCGTATCTTATGATTACCTGATTCTGGCAAACGGCAGTGTCACTTCAACCTTTGGTGTGCCGGGTGTTGAAGAGCACGCCTATTTTCTCAAAACACTGGAAGAAGCCGTCGCCCTGAAGAATCATATCATCTGCTGCTTTGAGGCGGCGACGAGAGAAAAGAATGCCAAAAGAAAAAAAATGCTGCTGACGTTTGTTATCATTGGCGGCGGGGCGACCGGTGTGGAATACGCGGGAGCCCTTGCGGAACTCATTCACAGTCCACTGACAAAAGATTACCCGGGTATTGATTTTTCCGAAACGCGGATAATTCTACTGGAAGCGGCACAACAACTGGTTTTGTCCATGCCTTCGGCCATCAGAGATTATACAGCCGGACAACTGCGGAAAATGGGTGTGGATGTGCGCCCCAAGGAGGCTGTATCCGCGGTATATCCGGACAGAGTCGTTTTAAAAGATGAAGATAATATAGAAACCGGCACGGTTATTTGGACGGCGGGCGTTAAAGGAGAAGGACTTGCCGCCGCTTCAAATATTACGGTTACACATGATGGCCGCGTGGCCGTTAAAGAGACGCTGCAGATTCATGATCAGCCCAATATTTATGTGATAGGTGATCTGGCGGCCATCCATGAAGGTGGGCGAATCCTGCCAATGGTCGCACAGGTGGCCATTCAATCGGGCGTTGCATCCGCGCAAAACATATTAAGACAGATGGCTGGGCTGTCGCCGAAACCTTTCATCTATAAGGATCGCGGCTCAATGATAACGATCGGTCGAAAGGCTGCCGGAGTCGCCATCGGTTCGCGGACATTTACCGGATTTCTTGCCTGGCTGATGTGGCTGGTCATCCATCTTTTTAATCTAATCGGTTTTCGCAACCGGATTATGGTTTTGATTAACTGGGCATGGGATTACCTGCTCTATGAACGGGCCGTGCGCTTTGTTTTTCCATCAGAGGCTGTCTCTGATTCCAAATCATCTTCCTGTTCTTCCGGAAACAATAGTGACAATGATTTATCCGGAGGAATATGATCATGAGCATGCAATATTCTTTCTTTCAGCCGGACTTTGGAAACAGCCGGATTTTGGAAATAGAAGGATAAGTCCGGTCATATTTTTTTAACCTGAACATTACTCTCTTTTTGTAATCATCAATTCGGACAACTGCCCGCCGCTGAAACTTTGCAGACTCAACAAGGACTTCTTCCTGTTATCCACAGTTTTCAAAAGTGTAATTCGGTGTGTCCACTATATCGGGGGAAATGCAACCATTAATAATTGCGATCCACACCGACAGTTTGTGATAAGTATTTTCTTGACATGCAAGATTGAGTTTCCTATAGTTTAAGCGTTCAAAAAGCAATACATTATCAAAGTGTCCCTATTCCGGTATTCGCTGTACCGCGAACAAGCTTCTTCAAGGACAGTCGCAACATCAACATTCAAACAGGCACGTGTAAGGAGAACTGACTATGGCATGCGAAAGAAAAGATAAATGGACAGCGACATGTTTAAGCTTCGTAGTTTTTGTTGTGTTTATAGTTTTATCGGCAGGCGTCAGCCTCGGACACGCGGATGAGACGGCTATTGCCGGCAACAAAATAATGAATTCCTATAAAGACGCTGTGGTGAAAGTAGAAGTGGTGATGCAGAGCAAAATTGTGATGAACGGCAACGAGATAATGAATAAGGAACTTAAAGATGAAATCACGGGAACAGTTTTGAATGAATCAGGGCTCGTCCTTGTGTCGCTTACAACGATTGATCCATCCAAATTAGTGGATAGTCTGATACGCGGGATGAAGGGTGACAAGAAGATGGAAGTGAAACTCGACATCAAAAGTGTAAAAGTGATATTGCCCGACGAGACTGAACTTGACGCGAAAGTTGTTTTACGCGACAAGGACCTGGATATGGCGTTTATCCGGCCTAAACAGAAGACAGCCAAACCGATGGTTTCAGTCAAGATGGCCGAGCAGTCGAATCCACATATCATGGATGAAATTATAATTCTAAACAGGCTCAGCAAAGTAGCCAACCACGTGCCGAGTATAATGTCTGGTAGAATATCCGCTATAGTGAACAAACCGCAGACATGTTATATTCCTCAAGTGGAAGGGAGCGGTATGGAGGATATCGGAACACCTGCCTTTACGCTGGATGGTAAACTGGCTGGCGTTATTCTAATGCGCGTACGGACCAGCGAAGGTGAAGAGAGTTTGAGTTCCATGAAGAACGGAATTAAGGCCGTTATAATGCCAGTGTCTGAAATTGTTGAAGATTCAAAACAGGCGATGGACGAAACGAATGTAAAGGAATAAATTGCGTTATGAAGCTGCTTAAAATCATTAGAATCACTATATGTGCGTTGTCAATTGTTTGCGGTTTGGTTACGGTGGCATTTGGCGAGGATATGCAGGATCCTTTAAGAAAAGCGATTGAAGATGCTGTCTCTAAAGTCAAGCCGGCACTTGTTCAGATTCGGGTTGTAACCGTGGCCTATGAAGATGGCCGTGAAAAGAAGAGCGAAGCGTACGGCAGTGGTGTCATAATAAACAAGGATGGATTTGTCCTGACCAATCACCATGTGGCCGGTCATCCGGCAAGACTGTTTTGTATTTTGTCAAGTAAAGAAGAATTTGAGGCGGAACTGGTTGGAACAGACGCTTTATCCGACATAGCCATCGTCCGCATTAAAACGGAAAACAAGCGGGAATTTCCCTACGCATCGTTTGGCGATTCCTCCAAGGTAAAGGTGGGGGATAGTGTGCTGGCTATGGGTAGTCCGGTGTCCATATCCCAGTCAGTGACGCACGGCATCGTAAGCAACACGGAAATGATCTCGCCGAAAATATTTGATAAGTATGGCATTCGATTTTTACTTGACGGAGAGGATGTCGGTTCATTGGTACGCTGGATTGCGCATGATGCGGCTATATATGGTGGAAATTCCGGTGGACCATTAGTCAACATGCATGGCGAAATCATAGGCATTAACGAAATCAGTCTTGGACTCGGCGGCGCGATTCCATCAAACATCGCACAGGTGGTAGCTAAGCAGCTTATCGAGAAGGGTATTGTAACGCGAGCATGGCTGGGACTGGAAATTCAGCCGCTGCTTAAGAATTCTCAGCAGAGCAATGGTGCTCTGGTGAGCGGAGTGATCAATGGATCGCCTGCTGATAAGGCAGGCTTTCAGTCCGGCGATCTGCTGTTGCGTCTTGACGGCAAGGACGTGGACGTACGTTTCCGTGAGCAGTTGCCCTTGTTTCAGCAAATGATATCCGAATTGCCGATTGGCCGCGAAACGCAAGCCGTTGTTTTGAGGAACAACGTCGAGAAGGTTCTCAAGGTGACGGCAGTTGTACGCCAACCGGTGGAATTGAAAATATCCGAATTGAAACAATGGGGCATTGCTGTTCGCGATATATCGTTCATGGCCGCGAAAAAGATGAAACGAGACAATTGCGACGGCGTGCAGGCGACATCGATACGTCCCGGGGGACCTTGCGGTGAAGCTAAACCTCAGATATTGCCGAATGACATTATTATTGCCCTTGATGGAAAGTCCGTCAAGAATGTCAAGGAACTTGCTATGATTACGCAGCAAATAACTGAAGGCAAGAAGGAACCCGTGCCGGTTTTGGTGGAATTCGAACGAAACGCCGAGAAATATCTCACGGTCATAAAAGTGGGGATTCAGGAGATGGAAGATCCGGGATTGGAAGCTAAGAAGGCGTGGCTGGACGTGGCAACTCAGGTAATTACCCGTGACATGGCAGAAAAACTGGGTATACCTGAACGTACCGGTGTCCGCATTACCGAAGCATATAAAGGTGGCAGCGCTGAAAAAGCCGGATTACGTGTCGGTGATCTTATTGTCGGAATTGACGGGGAGAAGATTGCCGCCGCAAATCAGCAGGATAACGAAGTATTTCCAGCCATGCTGCGTCAACATAAGATCGGGACAACAGTGGAATTGGCAATAATTCGCGATGGCAAAGAGTCAAATGTGAAGGTTGAACTTGTGCGTGCACCGATGCTTGAGCGCGAGATGAAGAAGTATCGTAGCGATAATTTTGAGTTTGCAGTTAGAGATGTTGCTATGTTCGATAGGACGAATAATAAATGGGGTGACGATCAGCGGGGAGTTTACGTTGAGACCGTGGATCCCGGCGGTTGGGCTTCGATAGCAAATCTTAATGGCGGGGATTTGATACTGGAAGTGGCGGGCGACAAAATAGATGATGTCGTATCTTTCAAAAAAATAATGAAGCGTATAGAAAGCGAAAAATCAAAATCGGTTGTTTTTCACGTACTGAGAAGAATTCACCACATTTATATTGAAATTGATCCTGATTGGGAGGCATACAAGGTTAAGGGCAAGAAGTCTTAAAGCAACTGCGTCCTGATTTCATTGTCTGGTACTTTGACTATGCTTTCAATTTGTGTGAAGTCTTCCTTATTTGCCAAACCGTTGATAGGTTGCCAAAACCAGCTATCACACGGATGGATATAAGGTTTATCCGCATTTTGTGCAAAAGCATTAGCGGCAAATGGTAATCCTCAAACTCCGGGGGAATGCCTGCTTGCGAATTCAAGCGGATTATCACCAAATCGTAACCATCATGCCTTAATTTTGTATTTTGAAGCCTTGCGGACAATTGTCGGCTGGCTGATTCCTATGGCTAGGGCTGCTTTTCTTGATGTGCCGTAATGGAACAGGGCATTCTGGCGGGAATCCCGGCGTACCGCGAACTCGTCAGGTGCGTAACCGTCCTTAAGGGAATAAAACGTCACTTTACAAAATAACGATAGATAAATCTGATAATTTAGCCTGGTATTAATTTTAAGAGGCTGAAGCAATATTTTTTTCTTGACATTATATCTACTAGTTGGTAGATTACATGCCATGAGAAAACTAACGGATAGTACAAAAACCAAAATTATCGACACAGGAGAAAAGCTCCTGCTAAAAAATGGTTTCAACGGCTTTAGCTATGCCGATATAGCCTTGGCTCTCGGGATAAAAAAATCTTCAATCCACTACCATTTCCCCAGCAAGGCCGATCTCGGGCTTGCCGTTATTCAACGGGCCAGGCAACGTTTTAGCGGGTGGTGCGAACGTCGGGAGACAGCAGCAATGGCCGACTGGGATAAACTGGATCGCTTCTTCGAAATCTACAGGCATTATCTTACCAAGAGCGAATCTGTATGCCTGAGCGGCGCAATGCAAACGGATTTCACCACTCTGCCCAAGCCAATGCAGGAAGAAACAAAAGGTCTGGTGTCCGACCTCCTGAAGTGGATGGATAATTTTCTGGATAAAGGCAGAAAAGGAGGCACCTTCTCGTTCCCGGGAACATCCCGCGATCAGGCTGTCGTGGTGCTTGCCGTCATGCAGGGCGGACTGCAGATGAACCGGGTGTTGGACTCTCCAATATTTGATATGGCGGCAGCACAGATACACTGTTTGTTAAAATCATAAACTAAAGGGGAGGACCCTCTGATTTCTTTTTCTTGGCAAGTCCGATCTTGGGTGCACCGTCAGACAAAGTTTTAGTGGCTGCGGCAATCGCAGGGAAACTATATCGGTATCATCTATAGTATTTGCAGACTAAAGGAGTAAAAATATGGATATCAAAAATATTATGATTATCGGTTCAGGTCTCATGGGATCAGGCATTGCGCAAGTTTCCGCGCAAGCCGGATATAACGTTATCATGAACGATGTAAAGATGGAATTTATCGAAAAGGGCTTCAATTCCATCAGCAGGATACTCGAAGGAAAAGTGAAGAAGGAAAAAATAACCGCCGCCGACAAGGATGCTATTTTATCCAGAATCAGCAAGGATCCTTCTTTTGAAAACGCAACAAAAGCCGATTTGATTATTGAAGCAGCTTATGAAAATTTTGAGGTGAAAAAATCCATTTTCCAGAAGTTGGATTCTCTTTGCCATGAGGATGTAATCTTTGCCACAAATACATCTTCCATCCCTATTACTACTCTGGCGGCAACAGTGAAACGTCCGGAAAAGTTTATCGGCATGCACTTCTTCAGCCCGGTTCCGGTAATGCGTCTGGTTGAAATCATTCCGGGATTTAAAACAGCTGAAGAAACAACAAAAATAATTGAAACGGTTGCAGTCAAACTGCAGAAAGAAACAGTCCGGGTGAAAGATGTTCCCGGATTTCTTGTTAACCGGGTTAATGCGGCATTCAGAGCAGAGATTTATAATTGCCTGCTGGAGGGTGTCGCAACTATCGAAGATATAGACAAGGCCATAAAACTGGGACTCAATCATCCTATGGGACCATTCGAATTGGGTGATTTTGTAGGACTCGATATAGGCCTCAGTGTTTTTAGAACGCTTTATGAGGGATATAAAGATCCGAAATTCCACCCCGCTTTAATTTTGGAGAAACTTGTGCAGAGCGGGGACTTGGGAAGAAAAACTGGAAAAGGTTGGTATGATTATACTTCAGGTGAAATGAAACCGAGAAAAGACGTAAATTTTTAAAATAGAAACTATTGAGGGATGAAACCATGGAAAATGTAGTCATTTTAAGTTGTGTGCGCACCCCTATCGGCGCTTACGGCGGTTCTTTAAAAAACATCCCCGTTTATAAACTCGGCGCTATAGTTCTGCAGGAATTAGTTAAACGGGCGAAAATAGATCCGGCGCAGGTTGAAGATGTGATTATGGGAACGTCTTATCAAAACGGTGAATGCTCCAACGGCGCGCGCATGGCAGTGCTCGAAGCCGGTTGGCCGGACTTTGTTCCAGGCGTAGTTCTTGACCGGCGTTGCTGTTCCGGTCTGGAAACCATTTTTTTCGGTGCCATGAAAATACAAACGGGGAATGCCGATATTATCATCGCCGGGGGCATGGAATCAATGAGCCAGACCGAACTGTATATTCCCGGTGATATCAAGTGGGGATTGGGGGGCAAGAATCATGAAAAATACGGATTCATGCCCAGAGGGCACGGCGCCCTGGCCATGTGGGGAATTCCATTCTACGATCGTCTCCAACGCGGCCGGGTCATGTCGCAACCCATTGCCAGATACGGCGAGCTGAGTTCGATGATGACCTGGGCCGAGGCTGCAGCCAAAAAAGAAAAAATAACCCGGGAAGAAGCCGACAAGTGGGCATTGAGAAGCCATCAAAGAGCAATTGCGGCGCAGGATGCCGGAAAATTCGCTGAAGAAATCGTTCCCGTTCCGGTCGGCAAAGATAAAAACGGACAGACGACTTTCTTCAGCATAGATGAGGGCCCGCGAAGAGAAACTACTCTGGAAAAACTGGCCAAACTAAAGCCTGTTTATCCCGATGGTGTCTGCACAGCCGGCAACTCTTCCTCTGAAAATGACGGCGCGGCGGTTATCATGCTCGCATCCGAAACAAAAGCGAAAGAGCTGGGAATAAAGCCTCTTGCTTATTTCCGTTCTTGCGCGATTGCGGCAACTGATCCAACCTTGACCTACCCGGCTGTTCCAGCGTCTGTTCAGAAAGCCCTGCAAAAAATTAATATCACCATAGATCAGATAGACCTTATCGAAGTTCAGGAAGCCTTTGCCGTTCAGGCGCTGGCTGATGCAAGACTTTCCGGCATCAACGACAATGTAATGGATGAAAAAGTAAATGTTAATGGCTCCGGAATTTCATTGGGGCATCCTATCGGCGCTACCGGCGTAATGCGCCTGACAACACTTATCAACGAAATGACCCGAAGAAATTGCCGTTATGGTCTGGAAACCATATGCGGCGGAGGCGGTCAGGGCATCTGCATGATCGTGGAAAGAAAATAGTTTGAGGAAAAAATCGGGAGGACTATAAATATGGATTACGCATTAACCGAGGAACAAAAAATACTTCAGGATATGGCAAAGAATTTTGCCGAAAATGAAATTAGACCCCATGTGGAAGAAGATGAAAAAAACCACTATTGGCGCAAGGAAATATTCGATAAAATGGCAGAATTGGGTTTCTTCGGTTTCTGCATTGATGAGAAATACGGCGGAAACGGCATGGGCTTTATGGAAGGAACTCTTGTCATCGAGCAAATTGCCAAAGTTCATACTTCCTGGCGCATGGCTTTCAACATGCAATGCTGGGGGCCTTCCCTGACCATTCAAAAATTCGGAACAGAAGAACAAAAACAGCACTACATTCCGAAATTCGTCAGCGGCGAATATATCGGCAGTTTCGCGATGACCGAAGCTGATGTCGGGTCCGATGTCGCCGGCATGAAGTGTCTGGCTGAAGACAGGGGAGATCATTATCTCCTCAATGGAAATAAGATGTGGATTACGAACGGAACCGTTTCCAATCATGGTTTATTATATGTAAAGACGAATAAGGAAGCGGGAGCAAATGGCATAACCTGTTTTATCATGGATTACAGCCTCCCGGGAATCACCCGTAAAAAGATTCATGAAAAAGTAGGACTGCTGGCTTCCGATACGGCGGAAATAACTTTTGAAGATGTGAAGGTGCCGAAAAAACTTGTTCTGGGAACCGTCAACAAAGGATTCCAAATGTGCATGACTCAATTGAATTCCACGCGTCTCGGTTGTTCGGCAGGCGCGCTGGGGCTTTCCGGGGCTATTCTGGAGGCTTCAATAAAATACGCGAATGAAAGATCTCAGTTTGGACAAAAGATCGGCAAATTCCAGTTGATTCAACAACAGATCGCGGAAATGAAAATGGGACATGAAGCAACGGCTGCTCTTGTCTACAGGGCCGCATGGTTGAAAGATAAAGGCCTTCCCAATGTGATGGAAACATCGATGTCCAAACTTTACGGAGCCAAAGAAGTGGTGCACGCCGCCAATGAATGCATGAAACTTTTCGGTTCATTCGGCTACTCCGATGAATATCCCTGCGGCCGCTTCCTTCGGGATTCAAAACAATTCGAAACTCTGGAAGGAACTTCCAATATGCATACAATGATCGTGGCTAATGCCGCGCTCGGTTTCGCCGCCAACAGAATATAGGATTATTTTAAACACAGCACAAATTTGCAGCGGTAAAATAAAATGAACATACATGAATATCAGGCCAAAGAGATTCTGAAGGCATACGGTATTTTGGTGCCGAACGGACGAATGGTGAAAACCGTCCGGCAAACACGGAAGGCTGTTGAGGAATTCGGCCGTCTTTGTGTGCTGAAAGCGCAGATCTACGCCGGCGGGCGCGGGAAGGCCGGAGGGGTAAGAAAAGTGAAGGACTCTCCGCATGCCAGCCAGGCAGCCGGTGATCTTTTAAAAAATAAGTTAGTGACTGTTCAGACCGGAAGCAATGGTCTGGCCGTCAAGTGTCTTCTTGTTGAAGAAATAATTGAAATCGAAAAGGAGTTTTATCTTTCCATTACTCTGGACAGACGAACATCGCGCTATTGCCTTATCGCTTCTGCCCAAGGAGGAATGGATATTGAAGAAATAGCACGCGTGTCACCCGAAAATATTCATACTCTTTATATCGACCCTTTCATCGGAGTGCGATCCTACCACGCTCGCGGAATTGCAATTCTCTTGGGACTAAAAGGCAAAATTGTCGAAGATTGTGTCAAATTAATTCAAAACCTGTATAAAATCGTTTTAGAAAAAGATTGCTCATCAATTGAGATTAATCCTCTTGCTGTCAGCAAGTCCGGTAAATTGATCGCGATGGACTGCAAAATTAATTTTGACGATAACGCCCTCTTCCGGCATCCGGAATATGAAAAAATGATCGATGTTTCCCAATTGGATCCTCTGGAAATTCAGGCTAAAAAACTTGACCTCGCCTATATTAAATTAAATGGAAACATAGGATGTATGGTGAATGGCGCCGGTCTGGCCATGGCTACACTGGATGTTTTGAAGGAATATGGCGGCGAACCTGCCAATTTCCTTGATGTCGGCGGCGGAGCCAGTAGAGAAAAAGTGGCCGAAGCTTTCAGAATTATTTTAAAGGACAGAAATGTAAAAGGAATATTTGTCAACATATTCGGCGGTATTATGCGCTGTGATATAATCGCACAAGGCATTATTGACGCCACAACCGGTATCGCTGCTTGTAATCTTCCCATCGTGGTGAGGATGGATGGCAGCCGCCTTGTCGAAGGAAAAAACCTTCTTTCCCAATCGGGACTTAAAATTGAAACGGTTGATAATCTCGGAGACGGCGCAGCTAAAATTGTGCAGAGGGCGATTAAAAAACGCAAAGTCATCGCCAATTGAGAAATAACTAAAAGCCAACGGATAAAGACATGGCCATTTTGATCAACAGTGCTTCTAGAATAATTGTTCAAGGCATCACCGGTAAAAGCGGACTTCTTCACGCTTGGCAGTGCCGTGATTACGGAAGCAATATTGTCGGAGGAGTCACTCCGGGAAAGGGCGGCACGACAATCGAGGGATTCCCTGTATTCGATACCCTTAATGAAGCCATTTATGCAACGGGCGCCACCGTTTCGATGATTTTGGTTCCCGCCCCATTGGCGGCGGAGGCGATTCTGGAAGCGGCAGAAGGCGGATTTGAACTGGCCGTTTGTATAACCGAGGGCATTCCTATCCGCGATATGGTTGTTGTAAAAAGATATCTTCAGGAAAGTAAAATGAAGCTTGTTGGTCCGAATTGTCCGGGAGTCATTACTCCCGGTGAATGCAAAGTGGGAATCATGCCCGGCGCCATTCATAAAAAAGGAAATATCGGCGTTGTCTCGCGCAGCGGCACGCTCACCTATGAGGCTGTCAAACAATTAACAGACGCCCAACTCGGCCAGTCTACTTGCGTGGGCATCGGCGGCGATCCGATCATTGGCTTGAGTTTCATTGATGTACTGAAACTTTTCAATGAGGATCCGGAAACAAAAGCAGTTTTTATGATCGGCGAAATCGGCGGCGATGCGGAAGAAACAGCGGCCGAATGGATCAAAGAAAATATGAGAAAACCTGTTGCCGCCTTTATTGCCGGACTTACAGCCCCCCCAGGCAAACGCATGGGACATGCCGGCGCAATTATTAGCGGCGGCAAAGGACGCGCCGCGGACAAAATCGCTACTCTTATCGAATGCGGTATCACCGTAGCAAAAAGTCCAACTAAGATAGCCGAGGCGATGAAACAAGCCTTAAATATGAAAAGCTGATCACATCATAATTTACGGAGTTAAAAAATGAGACAATATTTTGAAAAAATGGATCCTTTGGGGAGGGCCCTTTCGCCGGAACAAATAGATAAAATGAAGGACAACCTCAAACAGGCGGAAGAAGTAATGAAGCAAATCGATGCTGAAGCTCAGAGGATTAAAAATGTCGGCGTGCCTCTGGAGAAAATGCATGAGCGCGATGAAATGAGCGTTTGGGAGCGTATCGATTATTTGGCCGATCCGGGAACATTTTGTCCGTTGCACACCATCTTCGATCCGGCAAATGAGGAATCGGGCAGTACCGGCGTTGTTGACGGTCTGGCACGCATCAACGGCAAATGGTGCGTTTTGATCGGCTTTAATAATAAATGGATGGCAGGAGCCTGGATTGCCGGGCAGGCGGAAAACAATCTGCGGGTGACGGATATTGCCAAAATTCTTCACGTTCCACTCGTCTGGCTTGTAAACTGCTCCGGTGTCAAACTTCCTGAACAGGAAAAAATTTATGCCAGTCGCCGCGGTTCGGGAGCATGTTTTTTCCGTAATGCCGAACTGGAACAGATGGGCATACCCGTTATTGCCGGCATCTATGGAACCAATCCTGCAGGCGGCGGCTATCAGTCCGTCAGTCCGACTATTCTGCTGGCTCACAAAAAAGCCAATATGGCTGTGGGCGGCGGCGGTATCATGAGCGGTATATTCCAGAGAGGTCATTTCGATGAAGAACGAGCAGAAGATGTCATTAACGCTGCCAAACATTTCAAATCGGTTCCTCCGGGAAGTGTAAAAATCCATTATGATGTGACCGGTTTTTTCACCGCTGTCTTTGATGAAGAGAAGCAAGTTCTCGACGCCATTAAAGATTATGTGGCGGATATGCCTGCGTATAATCCCCGGTTTTTCCGGGTATCCGAACCTGCGGAACCTAAATATTCGCCGACGGAAATTATTTCCATTATACCGATGAACAAAGAAGGCGTGTATGATTTCGAACAGGTTCTGGCCAGGTTGGTGGATAATTCCGAACATATGGAATTCCGTCCTGGATTCGGCCCCGAAGTTTACACGGGTTTGGTAAAAATCAACGGCTACCTTATCGGCGCTATCGGCAATCGCCAGGGCACTCTGCCTGATTACCCTGAATACACCAATGAATATAACGGTGTCGGCGGCAAGCTTTATCGTCAAGGATTAATCAAAATGAGCGAATTTGTAACGCTTTGCTCCCGCGATAAAATTCCGGTAATCTGGTTTCAGGACACTACTGGAATCGACGTGGGTGATATCGCGGAAAAAGCGGAGCTGCTGGGATTAGGTCAATCATTGACTTATTCCATTGAAAATACGGATCTTCCGATGATGCTCGTTGTTTTACGCAAAGGCACTGTTGCCGGGCATTATGTCATGGGAGGTCCTCAAGCCAATAATAATAACGCTTTCTCACTGGGTACGGCGTCGACCGAAATCAATGTCATGCAAGGCGAAACAGCGGCTGCCGCAACTTACGCCCGACGACTTGTCAAAGAAAAAGATTCGGGGAATCCTTTAGCGCCCGTTATCGATAAGATGAATGAGATGGTTGAACATTATGACAAAACGTCGGGGCCTTTGTTTTGCGCCAAGAAAGGTTTTGTGGATGAAATTGTGCGTTTTCATGAAATCAGAAAATACCTGGTGGCATTTACCAATTGCGTTTATCAGAATCCGCAGGCGATTTGTCCTAAACATCATATGATATTACCACGCATAATTCGCTCAGAAATAGTGAAAGGCCTGGACCGTCCGTAAAAAGAGCGGCACAGATGAACGCAATAATACCGGCCTCTAAAATATGGCTGCTGATCCGAAAACTTCCAGCAGGGCTGAAATATGGAATTGCTCGCTGATATCTATGAATGAGATATTAAAATACAAGGAGAGTAAAAAATGGAATTTAAATACGACATAAGAGATTTAAAATTCATTCTTAAAGAATGGCTGCCCACGGAAGAAGTGCTTGCCTGCGACAGGTTCAAGGAAAATTTCAGCCTCGATGATGTGGAAATGCTGCTGAATGAAGGATATAAGGTTGCGCGTGAAATCGTGAATCCCATCAATGCCCCGGGAGACAAGATTGGCGTTAAGTTCGAAGGCGGCAAGGTAACGCCCGTTCCCGGCTTCAAAGAAGCGTACCGGTTTTTACAGCAAAACGGCTGGGGTTCAAGCAGCGAATGTATCAAGGTAGAAACAGGAATGCCCCTGATTCTGTACAAGGCCATTGCTGAAATGAATACCGCCGCCTGCCCTGCCCTTACCTCCTGCGTGAAATTAACCAGCGGCGCCGCCAATCTTATCCTGCGTTTTGGCACACAGAAAGAAAATGATATGTTTATCCCCAAAATGCTCAACGGTGACTGGCAGGGAACCATGTGCCTCACCGAACCGAACTTCGGCTCGGACACCGGTGATATTATCACCCGCTCCTATCCCACGGATGATCCCCGCATCTGGAAAATCAAAGGAACCAAAATGTTCATCACTGCCGGAGATCAGGGAACATGTGAGAATACAATCCATCTGGTGCTGGCGCGTCCCGAAAAAGGAGCACCGGGTTCGCCGGGCATCGGACTTTATATCGTTCCCAAAATCTGGGTCAATGATGACGGCTCGCTTTGTAAACCTAATGACGTCATCACAGTCAGCGTCGAGCACAAAATGGGACTGCACGCGCAGGCGACAGCACTACTCAATTTCGGCGATGACGATAACTGCCGCGGCATTTTGCTTGGTTCTGCTCCCGATGCCAAAGGTTTTTCTCAGGGTTTGTCCATGATGTTCCATATGATGAACGAATCGAGAATCGGCACCGGCCATAATTCGAATACTCAGGCGGCGGCGGCATACTATTTTGCCTCGCAGTACGCCACGGAACGAATTCAGGGACGACCTTTCGGTATCAAAAACGCGGAGCGTGTTCCGATTATCAAGCATGAAGATATTCGCCGCATGCTTCTCGATATGAAAGCCACCGTCGAAGGCATTCGTGCGATGATTTTCAAAGGTTTCTATTATCTGGATATTCAGGGCAGTTCCAGCGATAAGGAGAAAGCGAAGAAATTCGGTGAATTTGCCGAAATACTCACACCGCTGGTTAAAGGGTACGGCAGTGAGGCGAGTCTCGGTATTATCGCTCAGGCCATTCAGGTCTTGGGAGGCGTAGGCTACTCGACGGAATATCCCGTGGAGCAGTATCTGCGTGATTCAAAGATATTGACCATTTGGGAAGGCACATCTTTTATTCATGCCAATGATCTTATCGGGCGTAAAATGCGCATGAAGGAAGGAGCATCTTTTGCCCGCTGGCTGGCTTCAATCAGGGAATTTATCGATGCCAATATGAACGCCAGGGGTTTGGAGAAGGAAATGAAAAATCTGGACAAAGGTTATCAAGCCCTGACCGAAGTTAAATCCACCTATGATTCCTGGTGGGGTAATTTAGAAGCCAAACGGCAACTGATACCGCTTAATGCCCTGCGGGCTTTATTTGTCTGTTCTCAGGTCTTTGTGGCCCAATGCCTTGCGGAGCAGGCGTTGATTGCTTATCAAAAACTAACGTCGGTGAAAAAAGGGACAAGCGAAGCGATATTTTATGAGGGCAAAATCGCGTCCGCCAGATATTACTTAAACAACATACTTCCCCAGGCATTTCTCACTACAGAGTTGATTAAGAGCGAAGAAAATATTGTTTTGACTTGTCCGGAAGAATCACTAGTGGTTCATTAAATCCAGAAGGAGAATTTCCATGAGCTATACTACTATTATTGTCGAAAAAAATACCGAGGAGAAACTAGGCATCATTACGTTGAACCGTCCTGAAGTGCGCAACGCGATCAATCAAACCATCAGAGCGGAACTGGCCAAGGCTATCGCCGATATGGAAACTGACGTTAACGTTCGCGCCGTCATCCTCACCGGAGGCGCAAAGGTTTTTGCGGCCGGGGCCGATATTGCGGCTATGGTGCAAAACACCGCTATGGAAATGTTTTCCAATTCGGAGTTATGGGATATCACATTAAAAATGGAGGAGTCCAGAAAACCGTATATCGCTGCGATTGCCGGTTTCTGCCTGGGCGGCGGTTGTGAATTAGCAATGGGCTGCGATATCCGCGTGGCCGCGCAAAGCGCGCAATTCGGTCAGCCGGAAATCAATATCGGCATCATTCCCGGCGCCGGCGGAACCGTGCGGCTTTCCAAACTCGTCGGTCCGGGTAAAGCCAAAGAGCTTATCCTTACCGGAAAAATTATTTCTGCCGAAGAAGCGCTTTCCATTCATCTCGTAAACAAAGTAGTCCCTGATGATAAATTAATGGAAGAGGCTTTTGCCATGGCCAGGATGATTACCCGGCACAGCCCCGTTGCCGTTGGTTTGGCTAAATTCTCCGTACAAAATTCGCAGGATCTTAGTAACTATACCGGTAAAATCATTGAACGGGCATCATTTTCTCTGGCCTTTGCCAGCGAAGATCAAACAGAAGGCATGAAAGCATTTCTGGAGAAGAGAAAACCAAGCTATAAAGGGAAATGATAGATTTCATTCTTGACAAAGAAATTTTTACTCCATAGTCTGGTACTATAATTCTGGGGGAAACATATGTTCATCTGGCTTTTTCACCGCATTAGCGGCGCGACTCTGATCGTTTTGATCGGCATCAAAATTTTAACCGGTTATTTTCTTTTACCCAAAGATAACAGACCCGACTGGGCTTTGAGTCTTCACAGGCATCCGGTTATTGATATTCTTATCCTGATTCTTTTCACTTTTCACAGCATCTACGGTATCCGCACGATCATTATCGATTTTGGTTACCGCAAGGAAAAACAGTTGTTCTGGATATCAAATATTGCCGCGGCGGCTGTTTCGGCCGTCTTAATTTATTTCTTTGTCAGGGTTTCGTAATTATGATTACTCACGATATTCTCATCGTTGGCGGTGGATTAACCGGACTGCGGGCGGCCGTCGGTCTTTGCGATAAATACGATGTGGGATTGATTTCCAAGGTCTATCCCTTGCGTTCACATTCTATTGCCGCGCAGGGCGGCATTAACGCGGCTCTTACCAACAATCCCGAAAGCCGGGATGATTCATGGGAGAAGCATACTTTCGATACGGTAAAAGGCAGTGATTATCTCGGTGATCAAAATGCCATCGAAATTATGTGCAGGGAAGCCCCGGGAATTGTTTATGAGATGGAACATTGGGGCTGTCCCTTTAGCAGGTTTTCCGACGGTACTATCGCCCAGCGGCCCTTTGGCGGCGGCGGCTATCCGCGCACCTGCTATTCCGCCGATGTTACCGGCCATTCGCTTTTGAACACTCTTTATGAAAGAGCCGTGTATAAAAATGTTAAAATTTATCCCGAATGGTTTGTTACCGGTCTCTGCGTGGAAGACGGCCAGTGTCACGGCGTCATCGTTCTTGATATACACAGCGGTGAACTTATTCCCGTTCGCGCCAAAATAACTGTATTCGGCACGGGTGGCTACGGAAGGGTTTACCGAAATTCCACCAATGCTCTGATTAATACAGGCAGCGGTATCGGTATGGCTTACAAGGCCGGAGTGGGCTTGAAAGACATGGAGTTCGTCCAGTTTCACCCCACAACACTTATCGGCACAAATATCCTGATGACCGAAGGCTGCCGCGGAGAAGGCGGTTATCTTTTTAACAATAAGGGCGAGCGGTTTATGAAGGATTACGTTCCCACGGCCATGGAACTTGCTCCCAGAGACATCGTTTCCCGCTGCATCCAGACGGAAATTAACGAAGGCCGCGGTTTCGACCATCCGCTGGGGAAATACATTCAGCTTGACCTGCGGCATCTGGGTGAAAAGAAGATTCTGGAGCGGCTTTGCGGTATCCGTAGCATCTGTATTGATTTTATCGGCATTGATCCGGTGAAAGAACCGATTCCCATCATGCCTTCCCAGCATTATTCGATGGGCGGAATCGATGTCAATGAAAAGGGCGCATCCGAAATAAAAGGCTTTTACGCTGCGGGCGAATGCGCCTGCGTGAGTGTCCACGGCGCCAACCGTCTTGGCGGAAATTCGCTGCTCGATACCATCGTGTTTGGAAAACTCGCCGCACAGGCCATTGACCAGGAATTATCCGGACATGATTTAAAGCCGGAAGAAAAATATCTGCTGAAATTAAAAGAAGACGTAAGAAAAAAGATTAACCGCCTGACAAAACCGGGCGGTGAAAGGCCTTACAAACTGGCGGCTGATTTAGGCGCTGTGATGAGTGAAAAAGTAGGTATTTTCCGTACTAAAGATGAATTAGCTCAAGCGTTGGATGAAGTCATTAAAATAAAAGAAAGATATAAAAATGTCAGCGTTTCTTCCACAGATAAGCATATGAATTATGAACTGCACAATGCGCTGGAACTGGATTATATGCTGGAAGTTGCTCATACTATCGTTCTGGGAGCGCTCCTGCGGCAGGAGAGCCGAGGCGCTCATTTCCGGCGTGATTTCGACACCAGAAACGATACGAATTGGCTTAAGCATACCATCGCCCAGATGGGCAAAGATTTAGAGCCGGTCATCTCCTATAAAGATGTAGTAATTACACGTTATCAACCAATGGAGAGAAAATATTGATTAAGAGCGATACCTATACATTCAAGATTTTACGTTATGACATCAAAGAGCCGGATAAAGAACCGCGCTTTGAATCTTATAGTATCAAAGTTATTCCCGGTCTGACCGTCCTGGCGATGCTTTTACGCATTCGCGATGAAATTGACGGAACTTTATCTTTCAGGTGTTCCTGCCGTTCAGCCATCTGCGGCTCATGCGCAATGGTCATCAATGGAAAAATAGACCTGGCCTGCCGGACACAGGTCGCAACTTTCGGCACGGACACGATCATTCTGGAGCCTCTGCCCAATTTCGAGATTATCAAAGATCTCGTCGTCGAGATGACTCCTTTCTGGCAGATGTATGAAAAGATACAACCGTATCTTATACGAAAGAGCCCCGCTCCCGAAAAAGAAATTTATCAAAGCGAAAAAGACCGGAAGAAAATCGATCAGTTTGTCAATTGCATCCTTTGCGCCTGCTGTTACGGCGCCTGCCCTGTTTTAAATAGAGACCCGCAATACGCCGGGCCCGCCGCGCTGGCCAAATTACAGCGTTTCTCATCCGATTCCCGCGATGAAAGGCCTGCCGAGGCGCTGGACATTTTTAACAATGAAAAGGGCGTCTGGGGTTGCGATACTGTATTTCGCTGTATTGACGCTTGCCCGAAAGATGTGCGTCCTACCGACGGCATTGTCGGCTTGCGCAAAACAATCCTGAAAAACAAATTTAAAATAATGTCGGCTGGTGGGATAAAATGAAGCTTAACTATTCACTCATTTCTCGCAGACAATTTCTCAATACGCTCTTCGGCGGTTCTCTTATTGCTTTCTTCTCCGGCGTTATTTTTCCCCTGGTGAAATTCGCCTTCCCTACTCTCGGCAAAGAACCGGATTTTGTTGTTCTCGACAAAAAAGATTTTACCGGTATTCCTAAGAATTCAGCCAAAGCATTCGCCTGGGGAGGAGTATTGGGGCTCTATTTAAAAAAAGATGACGGAAGTGTTACCGCTTTGAAAGGCGTCTGCACGCATATGGAATGCAATGTCGCTTACCGTCCGGCGGAGAAAAAATTTTACTGCGCCTGCCATAAGGGGTGGTATGACGAGACAGGTAAAAATATTGCCGGACCGCCGCCCAAACCACTGGAATTTTTTGAAATCATGGAAAAAGGCGAAAAGCTGATTATCGCCAGGAAGGGAGCTAAAGTTGATCTGGCCAAAGTTTAAAGATTGGATTGATGAGCGTTATGATATTGCCGAATTGAAGAAGTTTGCCAAAAGCAAACTGGTTCCTCAACACCGGTACGATTTCCTGTATTATACGGGCGGCATTACTCTTTTCCTTTTTATCCTGCAATTTATAACCGGAATGCTGCTGGCTTTTTATTATATTCCGCATATCGACTTTGCTTATGAAAGCATTATTGATATTGTCACAAAAATCAATATGGGCTGGTTTTTTCGTTCGTTGCATCACTGGGGCGCACAACTCTGCATCGTTTTTGTTTTTATTCACCTCTTCGGCACACTGCTGGTTAAATCATACCGCAAACCGCGGGAGTTTCTCTGGGTTACCGGATTTATTCTTCTGGTCATCTCCATTTTCTTCGGCCTGAGCGGTTATTTACTGCTCTGGGACGAACGGGCTTTTGCCGCGGTACGAGTAGCCACCGGAGGCGCCGGCGCCTTACCTTTTGTCGGAAGTTTTATCAAAATTTTCTTAAGAGGAGGCGTTGACGTAACAGGCGAAACCCTAACCCGCTTCTATGTTTTTCATGTATCCATTCTGCCGGTGTTATCGCTGTTGCTCATCGGCATACATCTGCTTTTTGTGCAATATCACGGCATGAGCACACCCGTTTCTCTGGAAAAGAACCAACACAAAGAAGAGCCCTTCTTCCCCAATGTTTTTTACAAAGATATGATGATCTGGCTTGTCGTTCTGGGCGTTGTGGTGACATTGGCAATTTTACTTCCGCCGGAAATCGGCAAAAAAGCAAACGCATTGGCTGCGCCTCCGGAAGGCATTAAACCCGAATGGTATTTTCTCTTTATGCTGGAGACACTAAAACTCTTTCCCGGAACCATTCTGGGCTTCAATGGGGAAACCATAGCCATTTTATGCGTTTCCATCGGAATATTCTTTTTCTTTCTTATTCCCTTTCTGGATCGCAAATCAAACAGAAACGAGAGAAGCCCCGTCTTCACAGTCATTGCTGTTGTTTATCTTCTTTATTTTATAACCATGACTCTTGTCGGCTTTTTTAATTAGGTGAACTTATGAAATATTTTATCAGGATACTATTTGCCGCATTAACAATCTTCTTGTTCAGCTGTTTGGCCTTTGCGGAAGAAAAAATTCCCGTTTTCCCTGACAAACCTGTCGAGGTTTACACAATCTACACGAGCCTTGCTGTTTTCTGGTTTGCCATCGTCGGACTTATCGTAGTTATCAAAATGAAGCTCAACGAAATTGAACGGATTCAGAAATTGGGTATTGACAAGGAAGATCCTCATACTCATCTGCTGGAATAATATCAAATTGAAAAGATAGCGAGGCAAAGAGACAAAGCAATTGGAATGAAAATCATGCTAGGACAAATTCAAGATAAAGAGCAATATATAAAGTAACAGTATTTGAAGACATCGCCGGATATGTTTAATTGTTGAACATACCCGGCATTTTATAAATTAACTATGTTCAGGTTAGGAGAAAAATCATGTCAAACCGGATAATTAAAGACCGCTCAATAAAAATTATCAAAGGAAAAGCATTGCTTTGCGACCCCGTCTTGAACAAGGGAATGGCCTTTAACGAGACTGAGCGCA
>Ga0187851_10000878_pt1 | contig 29871 bp, 25 predicted proteins | sample June2016WEW_6_10_FD_132997 | JGI IMG/M metagenome (GOLD analysis project Ga0187851, IMG submission 132997) | Peatland microbial communities from SPRUCE experiment site at the Marcell Experimental Forest, Minnesota, USA - June2016WEW_6_10 | ecosystem: Environmental > Terrestrial > Soil >...
ATTGCAATTCGGTTTCGATTTCAACCGCGCATGGGATGCGGATACGAACGATGGCGGCGCGGATCCGAACGAGGCTGTGGACTTTGGGTCGCCACTCGGCCTCTACGAATTTCCGAACCTCGAATATTTTGCGCTCGGGGAATACAGCAATTTCAGCCAGGCAGCGGGGAACCCGACTTTTTCCTTTGCCGTGCCTTATTACGGTTTTTACGTGCAGGACACATTCCGCGCGCTGCCGAGTTTGACGCTCGAAATGGGCGTACGTGAGGATTTCCAGATCTACCCGCAGCCCAAGGAGAATCCACTATTTCCACTCACCGGGCAATATCCAAACCAGTTTCGACGTATAGCTCCGCGCTTCGGATTCGCCTGGCAGCCCGAATCGAAGACCGTGGTCCGCGGAGGCTTTGGGATGTTCTATACGAATATGAACGGCCTGAACTACCGGAACGCAGTTATCTCGAACGGTCTGCCGTCGCAGCAGTCTGAGGTCGGCGCGGTTTTCAATCCGGCGCTTGCACCAGGTCAACAGTCGCCCTCGGTCGACCCAGTCACCGGGACTGTTTATGGACCAATGTTCCCGACTGTCCTCGCAGCGAATTCTTCGTTGTTCTCGGCTTCCGAAGACATTTCCCTGATTTCCCCGCAGTTCCGCGCGCCCTATATTATGCAAGGCAGTTTGCAGATTGAGCGCGAGGTATTAGAGAACACAACTCTAACCCTCGGCACTATGTGGAATCACGGCGTGCATTTGATTTCCGGTAGCGCCTACGATGCGAATCTGCAACCGCTGACCGGCACGACCACGTATATCGTTTGTCCTCCCAGCGCGCAGACTCCCTCGGCCTGCAACGGGCCGACCTACACCCTGCCGACGATGGATAATGGGCTGCTTGTGGACGGTCTGCCTGGGAATAGTCCCCAACTTGGACAGATCCAGGAACTCATCAGCCCGGGCCAAAACCATTACAATTCTTTCTTCGCGCAGGTTCAGCGCCGCATGTCTCACGGTATCGCTCTACAATTTTCTTACACCTGGGCCAAGAGCATCATGCTCAATGGCATGGATTTCAATAATCAATTCGACTTCAGCAATACCCACGCCCCCTCGCTTCTGGACCAGAGGCACCGGCTCACGCTGGCTGCGGTTTATCAACCCGGGTTGGAGAAACTGACGTCTTGGGGGCCGGGCCGCGCATTTCTTTCAGGCTGGCGGCTGAGCACAGTCACGGAGTTCTCTTCCGGCCGTCCCTACGCGGGGTTGTTGAGCACCGCCTGCACGAGTTCCGTCGCCCCGGGCACACAATTCGCCACGGCATTTCAGAATTGCGGCCCCATCGTCCCGGGGAACCCTCCCGGCAATGACAACCTCAACGACACCGCCTTTAACGAGGACACGGCGGCCACCGCCGGTGGCATTAACCAAGCAGGCCCCACGCCGGGCATTGGCCTGAATTCCTTCTACGGGCCCTGGCTGGAGCGAATTGACCTCGGCATGGGACGCAGTTTCGAAGTCAAGGAAGGCAAGGAACTGGAATTCCAAGTGCAAGCGTTCAATCTTTTCAACCACGCCAATTACTACGTACAGAACGGCGGCGGGGTCAACCAACTGCAGTACAACCCGGTCGGTAGTACTTGCGGTGATGGCATGACGCCGAACCAGACCTGCTATCTGGTGCCAAACTCCGGTCCGGGAAATTTTGGTGCGCTGCAGGAAATCAGTCCTAACGGACTTCCGCGCGTGCTGCAGTTTGCGTTGAAGTTCAATTTCTGAAAGCTTCGGTCGCCGAAGATTAGAAGCAGGAAGTTAATTCCGAAGCGAACAAGATGTGGGTTGCCGGACCGATTCGAGTTTCATGGGTGAGTGCTGGCGGTCAGTTCAGAGTTGCCTAATGTCCCTGTGCTACCTGCGGAGTGCGTTCTCCCAGCGTGAAGTGCACTTCGACGTCGCCATGCGGGGGGACCTTGACTGATTTGCTCCAGAGTACGGAGTTGGAAAAAACAGGGCGCTTCACACGCACCTGAGTCATGACGTCATACAGCGGGCTCTCGCCGACTACTCTCCAACCTTCATGCCAGGCGGCAATTTCATACTGGCCGGGCGGCACATTGGTGAGTTCGAAATTTCCTTCGCGGTCAGTTATCGCGTAATAGGGATGCGACGCGACCACCATTTCACCATTCATCCAGACGTGTCCGGCGTTGCAACGCAAATCGACCATGCCCTCGCGGGTCATCGGGCGGCTGATCTCCTGCCCCTCGCTAACGAAAGGAAGGTTGTAGTCAGCACTGCCAGACATGTGTACGGTGTGCAGCAAGGGATCGCTGCTCTTGACGGTCAGAATCGCCTGAACCGGCACGAGCAAGATGTGGGGCTCGTAACGGCAATGTTTTTGATCCAAAAAGCGACGCTCGAGAGGAAGGTCCATCGCTTTTCCGGCGGTGATGTCCTTGAGAAAGACCACCGTGTTGGCGACGCCGCCATTGGGGGCGACCAGCAACCGCTCAAGGTCGCGATGTTTCTGCCCCAGTGGATCGCAAATCTGTGGGTCTTTGTTGATCTCCGAAGCGACCAGGTGGGGAAGTGGCCCTTGCCATTTCACAGTACCCTTGATGGTTCCGCCGTCCGGGACAGAGATGACCTGATAGCCTGACTGCGCGACACACAGGACTGACGTTAGAGCAGTGAGAAGTACCGCAAAGACTCTTGAGACCCAGCGCATAAAGACCCCACTTGAAAAACGAATGGCTTGGGGAGGAGTAAGTTGCAAAGGAATCCCGGACAATTGTGATCCCCACGACCGGGCCTATTTGAGTGAAGAGTATTCCTGAGGGTCACAATTCGCAAATAACGATGGTCCACGGACTATCGAGGAAACTGCGGGGGAAGTAGTGACTAACGTCCCGCGTTCACCATCATCAGAGCGAACAGCGCGGGCAGGTAGACGATGGTGGCCTGAAGGAGGCGCCGGGCGGGACGTTTGGAGGCAGCCGCAGTTGCGGGCAATTGCGGGAACGCCATGCCCATCGAGACCCGGAACAGCATCGCGCCCATCAACACCGCGCCCACAAGGTAGACGCGCCCGGCCATCCCTAACGCCACAGGCAAAATGCTGACCGGAATCAAGGCAGCCGAATAGGCCAAAATGCGCCAAACCGTGGATTTCCCGTTTGAGTCCACGACCGGCAACATGCGAATCTCTCCTTGCGCGTAGTCTTCCCGATAGAGCCACGCGATGGAGAGAAAATGCGGAAACTGCCAGATAAACATGATGGCAAACAAAATGACGGTTTCGATTTCAATCCGTCCACGGACGGCGGTCCATCCCAGGGCGACGGGCATAGCTCCGGGAAATGCGCCTACGAATGTGCACAGCGGAGAGACTTTCTTTAGCGGGGTGTAAGCCGCGAGGTACACGAGAGCAGTCAGGAAGACCAGCAATCCGGTGAGGAGGTTTGCGTAGATCGCGAGATAGACGGATCCGCCCAGAGTTAACAATAAGCCTACGGTGATGGCGTGGACCAATGACATGCGCCCGGACGGCAACGGACGCGAGGCCGTGCGCCGCATGCGCGCATCCACGCTCGACTCCATAACCTCATTGAGGGCGGCTGTTCCGCTGGAAACGAGAGCTATCCCAAGCAGGGAGTGCAAAAGGCCAAACGACCATGAAGATACCCCGGCCCGATGCGCGCCGAAGAAGTATCCGCACCACGCCGTCAGCACGATGAGGGTGGTGATTCGTGCTTTGGTCAGTTCTGCGTAATCACGAACCAGACCCGACACCCGGCGAACAAAATTTGTTTTGACCATGTACCCCACACCTGAAATTTTTCTCTCCGCCCACCAGCGGCTTAACAGAGATTTCGAACAATGGCAACGGACAGCATTCGTATCGCGTCATCCGTCCAATGTCAAGCCAAAACTCAAAGACGACAGGAGCTAACGGCAAATGTTATCGCAAAAGCTGGCCCCTATGCTCGCATCCGCAACTGTCTTTTGGCAACCTAATGGCCCACCGCGGTACTCGACAAACTAAAGGTCTCGGGAGGATCAAAGTAGCACTGATGCCAAAGCGCGGCGTCGGAAAGGGAACCCGCTTTCCAACGCTGGATCGTCGGGAGAGTGGCCGCGATCATGCCGCCATCAACGGCATCGAAGATCAGTACAAGTCCGGCGAGGTCGCGTGATTTCGCTAGACTTTCATAGCTCTGATCGAGTAAGGATTTGGCGAATTCCAACTTGGCGGTGGCTCCGCTATCCTTTTCATTTTCCTGAATTTTCTGCACGGAGATGATCTTCACGTTCTTGCCGCGCAGAGGTTCCCAATCTCCAGGGAAGGGAGCCGTCTCCTCGCGGCTAACTTGAAACAGGTCGGCGATCACGGGAGCGGAATTGGCCGCGGCCGTTGGGACATCGGAAATGCCCTCCGGCATCTCCAGGCTGGTACGCCAGATCCAGCCCCGGGACAAGCCCGAAATGCGCACGTGCACCCAGTCGGCGTTGAAGTCCAACATCTCAAACTCGTCGTGCGCGTCGGCCAGAAAAAGAGTCTTGCCAGTCAAACTGGGAGAAGCAACTACGGGAGTCCCCGACTTCTTGATCGCTACCAGGTTCTTAGGGCGCGACTGGTTTTTCAGCACTTCTTCAAGGGTGGCGGCTTCGGTCTGAATGTCACTCGCCTCTTTGGGCGTGGGGCTGAAGTCGGTCGACACTCCGGCGGCGGATAAGGGGACCGGCGCAGCTTTGCTCATGGAGTATGCAGTGGGCCCTGCAGCCTCCGGTAGCCTGGGCATGGGGGCCGAGAGCGTGGGTTCACCGGAGCCAGCCTGACTTTGGGGAGAAGCTGGAATCGTCACGGGAGATGTCGTCGCCCTGTTACTTTCGGTAGCCGAGAGCAGGTCGGATAGCTGATCGAGAACATCGGACTCGATCCGGCCATTCGAGTTGAGCAACTCGTAACCGGATCGCGAGGGGTTCGCATCCGCAAACCATGCGGTGATTTTTGCAGTTACCCGCACCAGGGTACCGGCAGGCGTAGCGCTAACCTGGGTTGTGCATTGGTAAAATGCCCGCTGGTAACGGGTCAACGGGTGATCGCCTACCAAGCTGAAGCCTTCCAGAACCGGCAAGCGTCCACTCATCGCGGGCTGCAGCTCTTTCAGTGCTTTTTCCACCGTTGCTTTCGATTCCCGAAAGGTCCTTTCGACCGGTCTCGCCTGGGCGCTTCCGCGAATGGCGCACGAGAGGAGCGCGGCCCAAACGGCCACTGGGATAAGGACGGAGGTGATTGTGATTCTCCGGCGCTTCAAGGCAACGGCTCCAATTCATCTCGTCGGATCCAGCCGTGTTCTCCACCATGAGTTTCTACGCCAAACCAGTACGGAGATAGAACGACGATCAAAACTTCGGTGCCCGGTTCAAGCGACTTCATTGTGCTCGCCGTATGGAAAGGAGCGGACTTCAATGGAGCCCCCGGCTTTTTCACGATGCGTTCTACCTGGTGGCGAAGCCGGCTGAGACGCTGTTCAGGTGTTTCGTTTGGGTCAAACATTCCCGCGCTGGACCCGCCCACGAGGTTGGTATTCGGGTTGGAGATGTTTGCAGGATTATCGTCCGCCTCCAGGGATTTCGGGGAGGGTGTGCTCAGCAGTTCCGTGGCGGTCTCGTTGCTTTGGCTGCTGGTGCTCCAGTCGAAGTTCTTCTGTGTTACGTGTTCCTGTTTTTCTCTTTGAGCCTCGGCGGTTTCCTTCTTGAGCAACTCCATCTGGCCGAGGTGTTCCTGAATGTCCTTGTACTCGCTGCTTTCTACTGAGCCGTTGGACTGGTGGACGCTGTGCCGGAAGTCCTCGACGAAAAGGGCGTCGATGCGAAGGACGGTATTTTTCTCGCCCTGTGATTGAACAATATAGCGGACGGCCAAAGTCCCCACGTCGGCGCTGTCTTTGAAATTCCATGGGTTAATAGCAGCCGTGCGCACTTTGTAGAAAACCTTGCCAGGATCGGTCCATGCGGGAAAGATGGGAGTCGAGGTAACCACGACGGCGCGGGTTACGTATTCGTCCTTGTTGTATTCCTTGGTTCCCCGGATGATGCCGTTGCCAACTACGTCCTCAACTGCCTGGCTGACCTCCGCTACCGGCAAGGGAATGTTGACGATCAATCCAGCCCCATATTGCAGAACATCCTTTTCGCGAGCGCGTAAAGGGGAAGATGCCCCTGCGAGAAGCAATAGCCCAGTCAAGAGGTAAATCAGTCCGTGCCGGGGCTGAGTGGTCCCCGAACCCGGGTGGCGCTTATAGCAAAACCTTCGCTCGCTGTTCACGTCGGGCTCCATCTATTTTGATTCAGAGTTTCATACGGAGGACGCTCGGTGTCAACCCGGTCCCACGAGCCGCGAACGCGGGGTGCCAATGACCTCGGATCAGTTGTAAATATTCTGTAACTTTTTTTAGACAAGCCTATTGCGCTTTTACGAAGGTCGGTAGTAGTATCCTCCCCGGACCGGCGGAGTGGTCGGACCACTCAACTGGAAGATTTTCGCAATCACTCCCGATTCAGTGGTGGCGAAAGTGTGATCTGGAGGTTGTGGATATTCCGGTTTTACTGGTCGAGTGTCGTGGGACGAGAGGTTTAGCAAAATTTGAAAAGAGTCTGAGGAGTGCAGCATGCGTATGTGGGCGCAGTCTCATCTCTGTCAGAAGTCGCGGCGGGCAGCTTCCTTTCTGGCCGCCGCATTGACAATCGTTTTCGTTATCCTGGGTGCAAGCCAGCCGGCGAATGCGTTACCGGCGTTCGCCAGGAAATATGGTTTGCGTTGTTCAGCATGTCATGAAAGCTGGCCGATGCTGAATTTCTTTGGCCAGAAATTTAAGGACAACGGCTACCAACTCATGAACGATCGGGATTCTCCAATCTGGCAAAATCCCGGATACTGGCCAGTCACCTTCCGCATCACTCCGATCTGGCACCGGGTGAGCACGAATAAAGTGACGACCGATCAGGCTGCGGACGGGGAGCAAAAGATTACTTCCAGCGGCTTCGACCTCAGTGGTCTCGACTTCCACACTGGCGGCACCCTGGAAAAGAATTTCTCCTTCTACGTGCTGCCTTCCTCCGACTCCACGGCTTCCTTCCATTTTGAAACCGTGATGGCCCGCATGGATAACATCGGCAACAGTCCATGGTTCAATGTCAAGTTCGGAAAGTTCGAACTCGACAACCTGCTCTCCGAGAAGCGCATCCTGACGCTCACGGGGAACGGCGGCATCTACCAGCTCTATCACTTCATGCCGCAGAACGATGGCAACATCTTCGGCCAGATGGGAGACAACCAGCTCGGCCTCGAAGTCATGGGCCACTCGGCCAATGATCGCACCCGCTATTCGGTGGCATTACTTAGCTCCAATGATGGCCAGGTAGGACTTCCCTACGGCGCCGAATCCTATTCCACATTCATCACCGGCAGTCAGGCCTTCGATGCTGGCAAGCTCGGTGTGGATCGGGTTGGCTTCTACGTCATGGCGGGCGAAGCTCCGACCAGCTGGCTGACTGGGCCCTCTGGCGGCGGTCCGAATGGAGTGATCGCCGGCTCCGGCGGAAACAACAAGGGGTACAGCCGCGAAGGCTTCGTCGGTCAGTTTTACTTTGGGGAACACGCCGATGTAACGGTTGTCACGCAGCATGGATCCGACAGCGCGTGGTTTGGCCAGGGCTATGGCGACTACGCCGACGGGGTTGCCGCGAACAACTACACACCGGGAGTTAGTGTGCTGCCTGCGGGTTCACGCAATCCAACGTGGAACGGCGTGCTGTTCGAGCCCCACTATGTCGTCAGCCCGCGGATGATCCTGCTCGCCCGTTACGAAACGATCCGCATGTCACAGCAGTCCACTCCGGGTACGGCTTCGAACCTGGGCAACATCTCCACCTACACGGTGGGCTACCGTTACAACCCGTTTATGACGAGCCGTGCGGGATGGGCCTATCACGCCGAGTACAACTGGTTCCACCAGAATGGAACCGCGCCTGATGGCGGCAACCTGACCAGCAGCGAGCTGCTGGCGGGAATTGACTTTGACTTCTAGAGAGGGGACATCGATGAACTCGCGATTGCTCAAGAAAATATGCCTGTTGGTGATTGCCTGTTTCTTTGCGTTGCCCGCTCTGGTTCATGGGCAAATCACCGAATACCAGGAGAAGCAGTGGCTCACCTCACCGGCGGCCACTAGCCACATCGGGCATCTCACCGGGGACGCCCGCGCCGCCGACGAGCCTTACCATCGCTACTGCGTCGGCTGCCACGGCGAACTCGGCGATGGGAACGGCGAAAATGCCCAATGGCTTGATCCCAAGCCGCGCGATTTCACCTTGGGTGTTTTCAAGTGCCGTTCCACACCTACCGGCACTTTACCCACCGACCAGGATCTCTATAACAGCATTGAGCGAGGCCTGGATCGCTCGAACATGCCTCCCTGGAATACTTTCACGAGCCAGATGCGAGCCGACCTGGTGGCGTGGATCAAGCACTACTCACCCCGCTGGCAGACGGAGAAGGCAGGCGATGCGCTTGTGATTCCGCCCGAACCGGAAGTTACTGCCGAGAGAATCAAGGCGGGCCAGGACGTCTTCAATCGGGTGCAGTGCTGGAAATGCCATGGCGTGGAAGGCAAAGCCAATGGCCCGTCCGCGTCGACGCTGCAAGACGATCTGGGTCGTCCGATTCTGCCCTATAACTTCTCCGAGGGCGGGCGCTTCAAATGCGGCACCACGGACAGCGACCTGTACAAGATTTTCATGACCGGACTGGATGGCACACCGATGCCGTCGTACTCCGACAACATTAAACCGGAGGAGGCGTGGGATCTGGTGTTTTTCCTGCGCACGCTCCAGCCATTTCACACCAAGGCGAAAGAAATCGCGAAGGGGCTTAATTTGAAGCCTCTGAATCCCAATGCACCCGCTCCCGCGCAGGAGAGCAAATAGAACTGGAAGAAATTGATCACTACCAGGAGAACTCCATGAACACTCGGTACCAACGCACCTTCGCAATACTCTCGGCGACCATCATCGCCGCCGTATTGGTTGCAGTTGTCGGCGAGCGCGTCAAGGCCGCGGGCGAAGGCACCATCACCGGCTCGGTGAAACTCAATGGAACCGCCCCTCACATGAAGGGCATCGATATGTCAAAGGATCCCTACTGCGTCGCCCAGCACAAGGACAATCCCGCTAAACTCGAAAACGTCGTGGTGGGGGCGAATGGTGGACTTCAGAATGTCGTTCTTTATATCTCCGAAGGACTGCCCGCCGGCGCCGCCAGCGCCGTCCCTTCCCAGGAGCCCGAATTCGACCAGAAGGGTTGTATGTACACGCCTCACGTGATGGCGGTCGATGTCAACCAGAAGTTCAAAGTCGTCACCAGCGACCAGACCACGCATAACATTCATCCGTTGCCGGCCGCCGGCACGGGCAACATCGGCTGGAACAAGTCGCAACCGCCGGGCGCTCCCCCGATCGAAAATAGCTGGAAGGCGGAAGAAATCGCGATTCCTGTGAAGTGCAACATTCATCCCTGGATGCACGGCTGGCACGTAGTGGTGAAGGGTCCATATGCGATTACGGATGACAACGGCAACTTCACCATCAAGAATGTGCCCCCGGGTTCGTACACCGTGACCGCGTGGCAAGAGGAGTACGGTACGCAGACCGCAAAAGTGACTGTGGCCGGCGGACAGGCGGCAAAAGCGGACTTTACCTTCAAGGCAAAGTAGATTGCGTTCGGGAGCCACGTCCGCGTGGTGTGGCTCTCGACCTTTTTTTTTCACGACCTGAATTGGTTACTGGCGGCGAAAAAATTTAAAGAGGCGACATGGCGAAATTATTTGCGATTACCATCTTCGTGATTGCAATTGTCTCGGCAATTCCGATTGCCCGGCACACATGGTGGCTTGCGCCGGATATCTCCACGCACGGGGCCCCCATCGACGAACAAACGTCGGACACAATGTGGGAGGCCGGGATTTCGTTTCTCGCCTCACAGATCCTGCTGGCCTGGTTTATCTGGAGGTATTCTGGCGACCGTCCCGGGGAGAAGATCAAGAACTTTCCGGGGGGCGCGAAGGCGGTAGTTTGGGCTGCCTTTCTTCTGGTCGGAACCGAGGTGATGGCCCTCGGCATCTTCGGAGTAAAAGCCTGGGCCACCGTCTATTTAACGCCGCCTGCTGCTAATGCCGTGCCCGTCCAAGTTCAAGCGGGCCAATTCGCGTTCTACTTCCGCTATCCGGGGCCGGATGGGACGTTCGGTCCAACGCATCCCGAGATGATCAGTGAATCCAATGAGAATTTCTTTGGTCTCGACCAGACTCATGACGCGGATTCCAAGGATGACATCGTAACCGCGGAGATGGCGATCCCCGTGAACCGCGAGGTTCACTTGCTCATGCACTCCAAAGATGTTGGGCATTCGTTCTTTGTGCCGGAGCTAAGAGTGCAACAGGATTTTGTTCCCGGCCTGGATCTGTCGGTGCACTTCACGGCTACAAAGATTGGCAGATATGAGATTGTCTGCACGCAGCTTTGCGGGCTGGGCCACTACAACATGAAGGCGTATCTCAGCGTGATGTCCCAGAACGACTTTGATGATTGGCTGAAGAAGCAAGCGGCGCTCCAGTAAGGAAATATCTCTTTCGAGGTTAGACCATGCATGACGTGGCAGGGCATGCGGCGGCGGTGCATCATCCGCCGACGAGTTTTATTCGGAAGCACATCTTCAGTATCGACCACAAAGTCATCGGCAAGCAGTACTACGCTCTGGCATTGGTGGCCGTACTGGTGGGGATGGTGCTTTCCTGGTTAATGCGCATCCACTTGGGATGGACTAACTATCCCATTCCCGGGCTGCACTTTCTTTCTGCTAACGGCGCCCCCGGAAACATCATGACACCGGAGTATTACCTGCAGCTGATGACCATGCATGCGACGATCATGGTCTTTTTTGTGCTGACCACCGCTCCATTCGCTGCCTTCGGAAACTACTTCTTGCCGATCCAGGTAGGCGCGGAAGACATGCCTTTCCCGCACTTCAACATGATGTCGTTCTGGGTGACATTCGTCGGATTTCTCGTTCTAGTCTCGTCATTCTTCATGAGCGACGGGCCGACACTTGGCGGGTGGACGCAGTATGCACCCCTTAGCGCAATTGGATCCGTTGGCGGCCCCGGCGAAGGAACCGGCGTAGTTCTCTGGGCGGCTTCGATTGCGATTTTCTGTGTAGGACAGTTGCTGGGTTCGCTGAACTTCATCACGACGACTCTTGACATGCGCACACGCGGGATGAGTCTCTGGCGCCTGCCTCTCACCGCATGGGCATGGTTCATCACGTCTTGCATGGGACTGACGGCGTTTGCTGTTCTGATGCCCGCGTGCATCCTGCTTATCCTCGACCACGTGGCCGGAACGAGCTTTTTCGTACCGTCTAATACGGTCGTCAACGACCAACTGCAACCACACTCCGGAGGGTCGACGCTACTTTGGCAGCATCTTTTCTGGTTCTTCGGCCACCCCGAGGTCTATATCGCGATCGTACCCGGCATGGGAATTGTGTCGCACGTGCTGATTACGAACATACGCAAACCCCTGCTCAGCCATCGTGTGATGGTCTACTCGATGGGCGCGCTGGCCGTTCTTAGTTACATGGTGTATGGGCACCACATGTTTGTCAGCGGGATGAATCCGATTTCATCCCTCGCATTTTCCTTTCCGACCCTGGTAATTACCATTCCTTCGACGATCGTGGTGCTGATCTGGTTATGTAGCCTTTATGGGGCCAAGATACGCACCAACACAGCTTGTCTGTTTGCGTTGGGGTTCATCTCGATGTTTATTACTGGGGGCGTCAGCGGGTTTTTTCTGGCTCAACCTTCGGTAGATATCATGCTGCACGCCACGTACTTTGTAGTGGGACACTTTCATATGGTTATGGGGGTGGCGGCTATGTTTGGAATATTTGCCGGAACCTACTTCTGGTTTCCCAAGATGTACGGCCGCATGATGAATGAGACCCTTGGCAAGGTTCATTTCTGGCTCAGCTTCGTTGGTGCCTATGCCATCTTCATGCCGTTCCACTATCTTGGCTTGGCCGGGAATGTGAGACGCTACCAGGCATTTACCCCTGACTACATGCAGCCTCTGATTCCGGTGCACCGGTTTATCACGATTGCTGCGTTGTTGATGGGTGCCGCACAACTGATCTTTTTGTATAACCTGATTCACAGCCGCTTCTGGGGTGAACGTGCGACCGATAACCCGTGGCAAGCGACTTCACTGGAGTGGAGCACTCCGACGACTCCACCACCGCACAACAACTTCGGTGACAAGCTACCCGTCGTCTACCACGATCCGTATCAGTATGGAGTGCAAAGCTCGGTGGGCGATTATGTAATGCAGGCGTCCCCCGAGCAGGTGAAGTCGGAGCAGGACGAGGCTTAATTACTGGAAGGCTTCCGGAAGGGAAGTTAGCGACAAATGGCAACTACGGCTCCTGAGTCCCCGAAGATCGACGAACTTCGTGATCCCTCGCGACGGCCCAGTAACTCGGGCGGCGGTGGCTGGCGGAACCTAATTCCCGCTGGTGCTAACTTACCAGCGGTTAAGGATTATTCTCCGCCCCCCGCGTCAACCGGAATCTGGGTGGTGCTGGCATCCATCAGTATGAGTTTTCTGGCGTTCACCAGCGCCCTGGTCGTTAGGCAGGGGTCGTCTAATGACTGGCGACATCTCACTCTTCCCTCGATTCTCTATCTCAACACGGTGGTGCTTCTAGCCAGCAGTATTACCTTGGAGCTGGGGCGGCGCCAAGTGGGCGCCTTCATGGGCGGCCTTAGGACAGCTAGAAAACCGACGCGCTGGCTATATGTAACCCTGTTCCTCGGCTTGCTGTTTGTCGCTGGCCAGTACGTCGCCTGGATGCAGTTGCACTCGCAAGGATTATTCCTGGCCACCAATCCCAACAGTTCGTTTTTCTATGTGCTGACCGCGGTGCACGCTCTGCATGTCTCGGGTGGACTGGGAGGGTTGATCCGAGTGATTCGCCGTTTGGATAAATCCGTTCTTACCAAAAGTACGCTGGATGCGACCTCGACTTACTGGCATTTTATGGGGGGACTGTGGGTATATCTCCTGTTGTTGCTGTGGATAAAACTTTAGCGACTTAGCTAACTAGGAGGCTCTGTGAGCCAAGCGGACATAACGATGGCAGGACACTCGGCCCTGATGGAAAAGCCGGCGTTTTCTGTCCCCGCCAAGAAAATGGCGATGTGGCTGTTCATCATTGCGGACACCGCGACGTTTGCCGGTTGTCTAGTCGCTTATGGATTCCTTCGCAACGCCACGCCGAATTGGCCACGACCGTTTCACAGCATCACTAACGTCGCCATCATGACCTTCATTCTGGTGACGAGCAGCCTCACGATGCTCCTGGGGATCGATGCTGCAAAGATAGGGGACAAGGCCAGAGCGCTGCGCTGGACATTGATTACGGCTGCTCTGGGAGCTGTGTTTGCAATTTTGCATATACGCGAGTGGCTTGCGCTGATTGAGGAGGGGATGACGCTTTTCAAGAATCCCTGGGGGAGCCCGCTCTTTGGTTCGGCGTTTTTTAGTATCACCGGCTTGCACCTGCTGCACGTGACTGGCGGCGTTATCGCACTGCTTGCGGTTGGTTTCCGCTATCAGGGCGGGCGCTACAACGCGGATGATCTGGAAATTACCGGACTCTACTGGCATTTTGTGGATCTGGTGTGGATGTTTGTTGTGCCACTCCTCTACCTTCTCAACCTCGCACGCTAAGAAACTATATTTGGAGCACACCATGGCAATGGCCGACGGACACCGAAGCAACACGGGGAAATATGTGGCGATCTACCTGGTCATTCTTGTGATCGCGGCCCTTCAGTTCGTAATCGCGTATTCCAATATTTCAGCATCGCAAATGTTCACTCGCATGCTCGTCCTGGCATGTATTGAGGCTGCATTTGCGCTTCTGTTTTTCATGCACCTCTCGGACAATCGACCATTGATGTGGTTTGTTGTGATTTTCACCGTGGCTGTAATTTTGGGCATGCAGTATGGCTGGACAGACAGCTTTCGTCTGGCGGACGGCGTACGGTGGGCCAAATGACGACGAGTGGTGGTGAAAACGGGTGGAAGGCTCTGCGCTTTGGATCGATGTTGGCGGTGTTGCTTTTGCTGACCGCTCTGCCCGCGTTTTCCCAGAGTTGCGCGCTCTGCTACACGCAAGCGGCTCTTGCAGGCGCGAAAATGATTCAAGCGCTCAAGAGCGGGATCCTGATCCTCGTCGTGCCTCCGACGCTCGGATCAGTGGGCGTGATTTTTGTCATGCATCGCAAACGCAATCAAGTGCGTCACGGAAAATACAACGGTCATGACTGGTAAACTGGCTACTGTCCGCGGCCCTGAGGCATGGAAGTCATGCATTAATCTAGATGTTCACTCCGCCATTCGTTAATAAGGGTTTCGATCTTCCCCGCGCTTTCCTTTTCCTACTTGTGGGGTTATGGGCTATCGAGTCGGCTGGGGCGGCGCGATTGTTTGCCCAGACAACATCGCCCTCCTCAAGACGATCTCTTACATTGCCCATCAGCAAGTTCTACGATGTTTCCACGCCTTTAGCACCTGGCAGGCCCGGTGAACTGATACGTTCCTCTTCTGGCGATGATTACTATCTGGCGACTGATTTTTCCGCGCGTCGCATTCTCTATCGCTCGCGTTCCGCTACTGGACAGGATGTGGCTGTTTCGGGGGTGGTTCTGGTTCCCGCCGGAAACCCGCCGGCTGGAGGCTGGCCAGTCATCGCGTGGGCCCACGCTTTTACCGGAGCAGGCCGGCAATGTGCGCCGTCACTGTGGAGAAACCTCTACTACGGAACTTTTCTGTCGATGTATGTCAATCTGGGCTACGCGGTGGTCGCAACTGATTATGCCGGATTGGGGACGAATTTCCGAAGCGCCATAATGGATGTGCGGTCCAATGCAACCAATGTCATCGATTCGATTCCAGCCGCGCGCTCCGCAGTGCCTCAACTGGGTTTAAGATGGGTGGCGATAGGCCTGTCGCTCGGCGCCAATGCCGCGATCGGAGTGGCGGAACTGGAAGGCCAAATACGCGATCCCAACTACCTTGGAGCTGTGGCCATCGCTGGGGTAGCTGATTTGACGGACGTTTACGAGCGTTTGCCCAAGACGGAATCGATGGGTATATCGGAATTGTGGGCCTACGCGATCAAGACGGTCTACCCGGAATTTGATGTACGGGACATGCTGAGGGAAAAGGCGCTTCCGGCGTACGAGAAGATCGACAAGAGCTGCGGCATCGTGGCGAGCCAGCCAGAAGTATCGGCCGGTGAAGCGTTCAAACAAAATTGGATCACGAACAAGTTCGTTGTAAGCTTTGTAGACCGAAACAGGTTAGGGAAGAAAACAGCCTACGGCCCTCTCCTTATTATTGCCGACGAAACAGATTCCGCCATCCCACCTTCGGTGACGGCGCCGGTTGTCGCGCGAATGTGCAAGCAGGGAGATCATGTTCAGGTCATCAAATTCACCGACTCCGAACCTGGACGGGTTCTTGGCGGATCGGTTAGAGATCAGATGGCCTGGATCCAGGATCGTTTTGCCGGACGCCCGGCGCCGGACGATTGCCACTAGATCTGCGTGGCAGTGTGACGAGTCTGCGGGGAAGAATAGCGCTTGGATTTCCCGGATGCGGATTTCCACCGAACTACAATGGCAGCTTGTCCACCGCGGGGTAATGGTGTTGTTCACGCCCTATCTTGCCGTCGTATTTGGTCGACGTTTTGAAAAGCTCGAAACGTCCATCCTCCGCAAACTGAAGGTGTCGCTGGCGAAGTTCCAGCATTTCTGCGGTTGTCAGGGGCTGGAAGTTTACGGCAACGGCAAGATTTTGATCGAGCACTTCCATCGAGTCCACACCGCTGATCGTGGTGGCGACCGGGAGGCTCATCGCATAGCGCAGGCCTTCCTGGGCCGTGATGATCCCATGGCGAACCATTTCTCCGCTCCCGCCCAAGCTCTTCATCCCCAGGGCAGCGATGTTGCGGCGCTGGAGTTCAGGAAGCACTTGCGTTTCGAAGCTGCGGAAGCCCGGGTCAAAGCAATTGAGCGGCATCTGCACGGTATCGAATGGATAATCATGCGAAAGCATCTTGAGATGAATCCGCGGACTCTTGTGACCGGTGAAGCCTACGAAGCGGACTTTCCCCTGTTGCCGGGCGGCGGTGAGGGCCTCGATCGCGCCCTCCGGGGCGAAGATCAGGTCGGGATCGTTCTCGTAGATCACTTCGTGGATCTGCCAGAGGTCGAGGTGATCGGTCTGCAGGCGGCGCAAGGATTCTTCCAGCATGCGCATGCCGACATTTTTGTCCCGTCCGTGGGTGCAGACCTTGGTCATCACAAAAGCCCTATCCCGCTTGCCTCTTAAGGCTTTGCCAAGGCGTTCCTCGCTGACGCCGTCGTGATACTCCCAGCAGTTGTCGAAAAACGTTACTCCGTGATCGAGGGCTTTTGCAACGATCTCAATTGCGGCCTGATCGGTTTCCGCCGAGCCAAGATGGTAACCGCCAAGGCCCATGGCAGAAACCTGCGCGCCGGTTTTACCCAAGGGACGTTTCGGCACTTCGCCGGCCGGAATTTGTTTCGCTTGGTTGTGTTTTTCCTGTTCCATTCCGTTTTTGCCTATGAGGGGCGTCGCGCCTAACATCACCGCCCCTTTGATAAAATGCCGACGATTGAATTGCTGGTTGAGCTCCACCCCGTTCTCCTATTTGTCGAATGAAGGAAATGGATGCCCGTTGTTTTCGACCGCACCCAGCATGTCCTTCACCTCAGCCTGCTGCAGATCAAGCGGAAAGCCGTGAGCGATGCGAGCTTCCGGATTATCAAACTTGAGCGAGACCTTGTAGGCCTCGAAACGCGCGTCACCCGCGTACTCCTTGCAACGTGAGCGAAGCGCATCCATTTCTGGGGGCTGCATGGGCGTGAAATTCTGCGCGATTTGCAGGTTCTGGCGCAGCACTGCCGGGCTATCTATCCCAGTAATCGTGGTCGCGACCGGAAGACTCATCGCATACCGCAAGGCCTCGTCCGCGCCCAGCACTCCTTGCTTGATGGGATCCCCGTGCCCGTTCAGCGGTTTCATGCCGAGCGCGGCAATGCCGCGCTTGTTGAGTTCGGGCAGCACTTCGCGCTCAAAACTTGTGGCGTAATTCGCATCGAATGCGTTAAGGGGCATCTGCACCGCGTCGAACGGGAAACCGGTGTTGAGCATCGCCATGTGAACCTGCGGATCCTTGTGCCCGGTGAATCCCACAAATCTTACCTTGCCGTCTTTCTTGGCGCGGGCCAGAGCTTCGGCGGCGCCGTTAGGGCGGATGAAGAGCTCGGGATCATTGGCGAAGCCCATGCCGTGAACCTGCCACAAGTCCAAATGATCCGTCTGCAAGCGGTTCAACGACTCCTCGAGCATTTGCAAAGCGAGGGAGGCGTCTCGACCGTGCGGGCAGGTTTTGGTCATAAGGAAGATGCGATCGCGTCGCCCTTTCAGACCAGCACCCATCCAAAGTTCCGTCTTACCCCGCCGGTATTCCCAGCAGTTGTCGAAGAAAGTGATGCCGCCGTCGACCGCTTCCTGGATCATGCGGACGGCAGTTTTCTGGTCGGCCGCATCGCCCAGGTGGTGGCCCCCAAACCCCAGGGCGGAAATTTGCGCGTCATGTAGTCCGAATTTGCGAAGAGGAATTCCGCTGCTTGCTTGCGACATCACTTACCCTGGAGAGCAGGTTTTCTTATCCAACCAAGCTTGGATGCCGAATAGCAAACAGCGTTTGGTTGAGTCCAAAAAGACGGGCGATGGACAACGCCCAGGGTCACAGGGACATCCCAAGGTTCTTGCGTGGAATGGCGTGGCAGCCCAGTCACGGGGTCTCTGAAACCTATGCCGATGACACTACCTGTGGCCGCGCAGATCGTATGGTTGCTCGTGCTGGCAATCCCGATCGCGTGTGTGGCGTGGACTGCCACTCACGAGGAAATATTTCGCGAACCGCGGGAGTACTGCAATGCTCAGTGCAGGGAATCGCGAACTCTGGTACGACGCAAGTTTTTCTATGTGTTCACGTGCGAATACTGTTTCAGTCATTACGTCACCATCTTTTTCATTGCCATCACACGTTTCAAATTGCTGTATCCGGACTGGCGGGGATACCTGGTTGCGCTCTTTGCCCTGGTCTGGGTCGCGAATCAATACATGAGCGTTTATAACCGTCTGCGGCTCGACATCAAGCACGAAGGGATTGAGATCAAAGCCACGGAGGAAAAGGTATCGAAGAAAAGGGCTGCGTGAAGATTGCAGCTAAAGCAGCTTCTCGTATTCGGCTGTGGCTTGTTTGAGAATTGGGATATCGGAGTCGGCGTCTCTCCAGAGGTTGAAGAAATCCTTGTAGGCGGCGAGCGCTCTTACCCGTGCAGCATCTGCTTCCGCTCCCTTTAATGCCTTTGCCTGCCGGGCGTTCGCGCGGGCCACACCTAGATGCGCGAGAGCGCCCGTCCAGCAGTTCCACACGATTCCATTGTGGTCAATAATTTTCTGAAATTCGGCGTTCGCAGATGTGGGGTTTCCGGCGGCGAGTTCGGCCTCGCCGCGTATGTAAATGTCGTAAAGGCAGGAGAGATTGGTCACGAACGTAATCTGTCCCAGTTCGATGCTGGAGGCGGCCTGCAGAGCATTCACTGCCCCAGCAGGATTGTTCTTGTCCAGTTCTAACTGTGCGTGAATTGCGGGCAGCCAAAGGGACTGCATTTGCGTATCCAACGGATAACGTGAATTCAGATCTTTCGCCAGCGATTCAGCGCGCGTTGTTTCACCTGCCATTGCGAATGTCAGGGCGGCTTCGCTCTCGACGCCCTGACTGGCCGGAGCGAGTTTTACGCCATCCTGAGCGCCGTGGATCGCTTCTGCGAAGTTGCCGTAGGCCGCTTCGTGGAGCGCATTATTTTCCAGCCAGATCGCGCCATTCTCCTTGCTGTCGGCGCGAATTGCGGAGTCTGCTGCCTGTTTAGCCACTTCGCGCGCCTTGGCCATGTGACCGGCGTAGGCCTCTGTGTCTGAGGCGAGTGCAAGCCCGTAGTTCTCTTCTGGCTTACCCGCGAACCATCTTTGCTCCTCTGCCATGGCGGCCGAATCACCTGAGAGAAATGCGAGGGCGTAGATCGCGTTGCGCGTGATGTAATCGTCGAGCTTTTTTGCCTGTGCCTCTCGGATTGTCTGCCTCGCGTCGTCGAACCGCTGCAATGCCAGGTACGAATTGGCCAGATTGTCATACGGAGCGACATTTTCAGAGTTGATCAGCAGTTCCTCACGGGTTAGCTCGGCGGACTTCTCGTGCTGTCCTAGCTCCGCGTAAACGACCCCCAAATTCATCCGGGAGGCGAATTGTTTCGGATAGCTCTCGATCTGCTCTTCAAAGGCCTGAGCCGCCTTTCCGAGCTCTCCGGTGACATTCAGATAGTAGGTGGCCGTGAGGGCGAGCTTCTCCCGCTCGGTGGCATGGTCGCGCAACTGGAAGGCTTTGCTCAGATATTCACTAGCGCGCGCGGGTTGGGCGAGACTGAAATATTCTCCACCCACTGCCATGTAGCCCATCGCAAAATTGGGATCGAGCTGGATAGCGCGCTGATTGTAGGGCAACGCAGCCCCCGGACCTTTCTCGCGATCGGCTTTCTGCCCAAGGCTGTACGCCTTCAATGCTTCGAGCGATGACGTCGTGGCTTGTGCCAGGGGAACATCGAATCTCTGAACGGTCGCCAACGATTCGCCCAGTTCGCCGCGCAGTTTGCGGACGGCTCCACCAAGTACGTCGAGAACCCTTTCTTTAGCCGCGGCTGTGACCTGCTCTTGGGCCAGCAAATCTCCATTCTGGCAATTCACCGCCTTCAAACCGAGAACGTAGTCACTGCCGAGGCTGCCAATGGAGCCGGCGATGTAGGCCTGGCTGCTGGCGCGCTGGCAGACTTCGCGCGCCAGTTCCGGTGTCAGCCTGGTGCCGGGGGGCCGGGTCATTTGCTGTAACGTGTCGGCCACTTTATTTTCGGAGAGTACGTTGAGGAACGGCGACTGGTTCAGCGCGACGCTGAGCGCGGTCTTGAGGGTATCGTCGAAAACCGGATCGCCGGTGCTGTTGGAGAAATCGGCAAGGACGACCGTGTCCTTATCGGTCAATTGCCGGGGATGACGGGGGCGATAGAAATAGAGACCGGCCGCAATCAGCAACGCAATCAGCAAAGCGGTCAATGCGTATCGGCCGAACTTTGCGCGCTCGAACTTTGCGCCACCTACGGCGCTCTCCGCGGAAGCAGGGACTGAAGTCGCGAGCGATGTTGCGGGGCGCGCGGTTGACGAACCGACTGCCGCCGATATGTGGGACTCGGTGTCCCGCTTCAGGCGCTGCAAGTCCGCGCGCATCTCCGCGGCGCTCTGGTAGCGCAGATTGCGGTCTTTTTCGAGCGCCTTGTTAACGATTCTCTCGAGATCGACGGGGGCATCCGGGTTCAGCCGGACAACCGGAGTGGGGGCGGCGTCGAGGATGGCCTTGAAGATTACGGCCGAACTCTCGCCGCGAAACGGCAGGAGACCGGTGGCCATTTCGTAGAGCACGGCGCCGAACGAAAACAAATCGCTGCGCGCGTCCAGTTCCCTGGCGCGCGCCTGTTCGGGCGACATGTAGGCCACGGTGCCGAGCGTCGAACCGGGGCTGGTGAGATGGGACTCTTCCTCGGCCGCGGTGATTCCGCTCGATGAGACCGAAGTGGTTTCCACCTTCGCCAGGCCGAAATCCAGAATCTTGGCATGTCCGCGCTTGGTGACAAAAATATTGGCGGGTTTGATGTCGCGGTGAATGATGCCTTGGGCATGGGCAGCATCGAGCGCGTCGGCGATTTCGATCGCCAAGCCCAGCAGAACATCGATATCAATGGGCCGGCCGGCGATGCGGTGCTTCAACGTCATGCCATCGAGAAACTCCATGACGATGAAGGGCTGGCCTTCTTGCTGACCAATCTCGTGAATCGTACAGATGTTCGGATGATTCAACGCGGACGCGGCCTGCGCCTCGCGCTGAAAGCGAGCCAATGCCTGTGGGTTGGCGGCCACTTCGTGGGGCAGGAACTTCAACGCGACGAAGCGATGAAGAGTGATGTCTTCGGCCTTGTAGACGACGCCCATGCCGCCGCCGCCGAGCTTTTCGACGATGTGGTAGTGCGAAATGGTCTGGCCGAGCATGGCGAATCTTACGTCGGTAAAACCTTATGAGTCAATGAAAAGCCAGGTGGTTGCCGGACGATTCCGGAGGCTGTCCTCGGTTGTTGTTTGGGCTCCCCTACTCTTGTCGTTTATCGATCGCGGCTAGTATGCTTTCTTGACGAAGGAATGCGCCACTGTGCATGCGACTCCCTCGCTCTGCACTGGAGTCGGCGAGGCGTGGGTCGGGTGTCTCTTATGAAGCGACATGTCTGGAGAGCGGCGGTTGAGATCGCTTTCATCATCTTCCTTTTTTACTCCAATCTTCTGATGGGAGAATTCGAGCGCTCGGGTATGGGAGGGAAGCGAGGCTTTGTGTGGGCCATTCACGATGTCTTTACGACCGCCAACCTGGAAATCGCGACCGTCGCCGCAGTCATCGCTTATCTCCTGTTTGAGTTTCTTCGACAAAAACTGTAAGGACGCGGTTCTCGGAGACTCTGGCCCCACCGAGAACCTCGGCACGATAATCGGAAGACGCGTCCGAACAGCTCTACTTTACAACCAGGTTCACCAGTTTCTTTGGCACCACAATCACCTTTATTACCTGCTTGCCCGCCAAGGCCGCCTGTACTTTCTCTTCGGCCAAGGCCGCTTGCTTTACCTGGTCATCGGAGGCGCTGGCCGGCACAACCACCTTGCCGCGTAACTTACCGTTGATCTGCACCGGAATTGTAATTTCATCTTCCGCCGCCGAATTCGCATCGTATTTTGGCCAGGGAGACTTTAGCAGAGTGCTTTTCTCGCCGGCCATTTCCCACAATTCGTGCGCCAGATATGGAGCCATCGGCGCCAACAACAAGGCAATCGTTCTCTGTACCTCCGCGATCAGCGACCCGGGGACTCGTCCGGCGATTATCGCCTCCTCCGCGCCGTACAGTTCGTTTACCAATTCCATGATCGCGGCGATACAGGTGTTGAAGTGCCAGCGTCCCTGAAAGTCGTGCGTGACGCGCTCGATCGTCTGGTGCAACTTGCGCTGGATGTTGCGCGCCTCGGGCGTCAACGCCTCGTCATGTGCGCGAGACGCGGCAACCCCCGGCTCCACGATGGGATTACGCACATAGAAGCGATACACGCGGCTGAGGAAGCGCTGAATACCCTCGATGCCAGTGTCCTGCCAGTCCAGGTCGCGATCGGGAGGGGCGGCGAACAGGGTGTACATACGCACGGCATCGGCGCCGTAGCGCTCGACCATTTCGTCGGGAGAGACGGTGTTGCCGAGGCTCTTCGACATCTTTGCGCCTTCCTTGATCACCATGCCCTGCGTGAACAGGCGCTGGGCGGGTTCGTCATTTTTCACCAGGCCCATGTCGCGCATGAATTTTGTCCAGAAGCGCGAATAAATCAGGTGGAGAATGGCATGCTCGACGCCACCGATGTACTGATCGATCGGGAACCAGTACGCGATCTTCGCGGAATCGAACGGCGCCTTATCGTTGCACGCGTCGGTGTAGCGGTAAAAATACCAGGACGAGTCGACAAAGGTATCCATCGTGTCCGTCTCGCGGCGCGCGGGACCGCCACACTTTGGGCACGTGGTGTTCACGAACTCCGGAACGTTTCCCAGCGGAGACCCACCGGCCAGCGTTACTTTGACGTTGTCCGGCAAAATTACCGGGAGATCTTTTTCTGCGACCGGCACGACTCCATCCTTCTCGCAATACACCATGGGAATCGGCGTGCCCCAATAGCGTTGCCGGGAGATACCCCAATCTTTCAGCCGGAAGGTGACGGTTGCCTTGCCAAAACCTTTCTCTTCGGCCAAGGCCGACATCCGGCGGATCGCTTCTGCGCAGCTCAACCCGCTGAACTCTCCCGAGTTCACCAGGATGCCATCCTCCGCGGTAAATGGCAGCGGCGGCGCAGTCATGGTCTCCTCCGGGTCGGTGGTCGCGGGCAGAATCACCAGGCGGATGTCGAGCTTGTATTTAGTCGCGAACTCGAAATCGCGTTCGTCGTGCGCGGGCACGCTCATGATCGCGCCTGTGCCGTAGTCCATGAGGATGTAATTCGCGACCCACACGGGAATCGCCTCGCCGTTGTAGGGGTTTTTGGCGTAGCGCCGGGTAAACACACCATGCTTTTCGATCTCGCCAATATCACCCGCCTCTTTTGCGCGACGCTGCTCTGCGATCAACTGTTCGACCTGCGCGCGCAGTTCGGCATCGCGCGCGATCATGTCGGAGATGATGGGATGCTCGGGCGCGAGGTTCAACGAGGTTGCGCCGTAAATCGTGTCGACGCGGGTGGTGAACACCGTGATCGTCGATCCCGCCGGGCCGACCGTGCCGCCCAGGTCGAAATCAACCAGGACGCCCTCGCTGCGGCCGATCCAGTTCTGCTGCATGATCCGGACCTTTTCGGGCCAGCCATCGAGCTTCTGCAGGTCGCGCAGCAGCTCATCCGCATACTTTGTAATCTTCAGGAACCACTGCTCCAATTCCCGTTGTTCCACCGGGGTATCTTCGTGCCGCCAGCAGTTGCCGCCCACCACCTGTTCGTTGGCGAGGACAGTCGCGCATTGCGGACACCAGTTCACTTTGCTTTTTTTGCGATAAGCCAACCCCGATTCGTAAAGCTTCAGAAAAAACCACTGGTTCCACCGGTAGTAATCGGGCAGGCAAGTCGTGACCTCGCGCGACCAGTCATAGGCGAAGCCGAGGCGCTTCATCTGCTTTTTCATCGCCGCGATGTTGTGCAGCGTCCACTCGCGCGGCGGCGTATTGTTCTTGATCGCGGCATTCTCGGCGGGCAGGCCGAATGAATCCCATCCCATGGGATGCAGCACGTTGTAGCCATTCATCCACATGTACCGGGCGAGCGCGTCTCCGATCGAATAATTCCGCACGTGCCCCATGTGGAGCGCGCCGGATGGGTAGGGGAGCATTTCCAGCACGTAATACTTTGGCTTGGTCGGGTTGGCGTCAGCGGCATAGAGCGAAAGGTCGCTGAGCCACCGTTCTCCCCATTTCTGCTCGATGCGCTGCGCGTCGTAGCGCTCATCGCGAGTGGTCATTGTAGATTTGTCTTCTTCGGCCATAGAGAAGTTAAGAGATGAAGTGATAGTCCTTTATTTTACAACGAGGAAAACGGCGTTACGCCACGCTATCAGGTTCTTCGTCCGCAGGTGACAGCAATACTTTTCGCAGAGCCGTTTATCGATACGCCTCTTTCCGATGCCCGACCCGAAGCAGCAGCACCGTGAGCCGCTCGTCCTGGATGTCACAGATCAGACGATAGTCGCCGAGCCGGTAACGCCAAAGCCCTTTCTTGTCACCCCGCAGTGGTCTGCCTGATAGACGCGGATTCTGAGCGGTGTGAAGGCGTCCGCGCAGGAAATCGAGGATCCGTTTCTGTACTGTGCGGTCCAGCCGTAGGATTTGTTTTTCCGCGGTGCGGGAGATCTCGATCTGCCAGGTCTTAGCTGGAGAAGCCAAGTCGCCGCTCCAGTTCATCGAGCGTGATGGTCGGCTCGCGCCGTTCGAGCGCGGCGATGCCTTTCAAGTAATCCTCGCGATCATCCAAATATTGGCGGATCGCCTCGCGAGCGTAGTAGCTCTTGCTGCGCCCGGTCTCCTTCGCGAGCGATTCGAGTTTTTTTTCAAGTTCGGGTTCAAGCCGTATACCGAGCATCGCTCACTCCAGTGTTTAACATGTTTAACATAGCAGGATTTGCGGCCCGCGAGCAAGGGAAAACCCGCGACCCCAGGCCAGCCCACAGCAGAACAGCCGGCAAGGCGCCAGCGCTACCCGCGCCGCAAACGCATTCGAAAGCCGTTGCCAATGGACGATGTTTCGCGTACCATCCTCGGGTGCGTTAGACCGAGTCGGTCGTGAGCAGTTCTTGCCTTAAAAGCTAGTAACCTGCCAGCAATACCTCCGAGTCTCTCCAGCGTAAATCGATTGAAAGGAATACCAGTATCAACATGGCAGAACAAGGAACAGTAAAGTGGTTCAATGACGCCAAGGGCTACGGCTTTATCAGCCGTCAGAATGGCGAGGATGTTTTCGTGCACTTCTCAGCAATCCAGGCAGGCGGCTTCAAGAGCCTGCAGGAGGGCCAGACCGTGCAGTTCGACGTCACCAAAGGGCCCAAGGGCTGGCAGGCGGAAAACGTCCAGGCTCTATAAGGCTGCTCACGCACCCATAAAGGCGATCTCTCCGAGGTCGCCTTTTCAGTTTGGTTCTAGGCCTGCGCTAACCTTCCGTGCTGACCGAGCACCGGACGCAATGGTTCCCCCAGCCCCTGCATCACGCGTTCGAATTGAGCAATGTCGAGCGATTGCGGCCCGTCAGATAGAGCGCGTTCCGGACAGGGATGCACTTCAATGATGATGCCGTCCGCTCCGACTGCGACCGCTCCGCGCGAAACCATGCCGATCAAGCTCTGCTTGCCCGTCCCGTGAGAGGGATCGGCGACCACCGGCAGATGGGATAGCTCCTTGGCCAGAACGATGGCGGCCAGGTCCATGGTGTTGCGCGTGCCGGTTTCGAAGGTCTTGATGCCACGCTCGCAAAGTACGACTTCCTTATTTCCGCCTGAGAGAAGGTATTCGGCTGCCAACAGCCACTCCTTTACTGAAGCCGAGGGGCCGCGCTTGAGGAGGATCGGTTTCTTGACGGTGGCGAGTCTACGCAGCAGCGCGAAGTTTTGCATGTTGCGTGCCCCCACCTGGAGCATGTCGGCATACTCGCAGATCACGTCCACGTCTTCCGTACCCATGACCTCGGTGACCACAGGCAGGCCAGTGAGTTCGCGCGCTTCGCGCAGGATCTTCAACGCCTCGATTCCGAGTCCTTGAAACTCGTAGGGGGATGTGCGCGGCTTGTACGCTCCGCCGCGCAGCATGGTGGCTCCGGCGCGCTTCACTCCGTTGGCTGTCTCCAGCAATTGTTCACGCGACTCGACCGAGCAAGGTCCGGCGATGACGACGACTTCAGGGCCGCCAATTTGGACACCGCCGACGTTTACGACGGTGGGCTGGGGCTGGGTTTGGCGGCTGACCAGTTTAAAGGGTTGAGCGATGGCGACCACGTTGTCGACTCCGGGGGCGACCGAAAGAGCCTCAATTTCGTGCCGCCGACCGCCGCTGCCCACGGCAGCCACGATGGTTCGCTCGGTGCCGCGCGTGACGTGGGGTTGGAATCCGGCCTCGCGGATGCGCTGGATGATGTGCTCGATCTGCGGCTCGGTAGCGTTGTCTGACATGTTTACGATCATGGTGGGTGGTCCTTTCTCTGGGTTTATGCCCCAAAATGAAAAAGCCGCGATCGACTCGCGGCTTGGGAGAACTTGAGCTGTCTTGATCTGGTGGCTAGCTCCGGTCCTGCACCTCCGCCGCGCGTATAAACCAATAGCGGCCAAAAAAATTAAAGGTGCTAAATCGTGTCATTGCTTCCTCAAATGAGAGCTTGAACTACCTTCCTAAATCTGGTTATTGGTTCGTCTGCAGGGCATTGGCCACACTGGAAAATGCAGTGTTGGCATTGGTTCCGATGAGACGAACGGTGCCAATTACCAAAACCAATATGACCGCCAGCATCACGGCATATTCGGCAATGTCCTGGCCTTGTTCGTCGCACCAGACCCCACGGAAAAACTGAAACATATTACCCTCCGAATGCCGGAAATTCTTCGGCCAGTCGTGTACCCAATAATGCCGTCTGGCGCGTTGATTGTCAAACGCATCCAGCACAGGTTTTCCACCGACGAAAACGGCTGTCAGACGCGCCTTTGACCGGTTTTCAGACCCTGTCGCCGCAGCCTTCAAGAAAGACATTACTGGGCTGAGGGCGGGGCTATTGGAGGCACGGCAGTCCCGGCCAGTTGCGTCGCGGACTGCGTAGTAAACTCCAGAATGCGCCCGGGAAATACTCCTAAACACAGAGTAGCAAGCACGCAAATTGCGATCGCCAGGGTTGCACTGAGGGGCACGGCGGCAACGGGAACGTCGCCGCGAGGCTCTCGCATATACATCATTACTATGACTCTAAGGTAGTAGTAGGCCCCCAACGCGCTGTTGAGGACGAGAATGATCGCCAATCCTACCAGGCCGGATTTCAGTGCGGAATTCAGCACATAAAACTTGGCGAAGAAACCGCCCGTGATCGGGATGCCGATCAACGACATCAGGAAAAACGTGAGCGTTGCGGCCAACGCGGGCGATTTTCTCCCCAGTCCGGCGTAGTCCTCAAGGGTTACATACTTCTCGCCGAGGCCCGCCAGATGGCTGACAACGGCGAATGCGCCCACGTTCATCGCGGCATATGCGGCCGTATAGAACATTGCCGGAGATGTGCCCATGCCGGGGTTGGCCACAAACGCGACCAGCAGGTACCCGGCATGCGCGATCGAGGAATAAGCGAGCAACCGCTTGACGTTGTCCTGCAACAGGGCGCCCAGATTCCCCAGCGTCATTGAAAGCGCCGCTGACACCCAGACCAGCCAGAACCAGCCCGGTGCTTTGGTTTCGATCAAAACCCGCAGCAGCACGGCGAATGCCGCAGCTTTGGGCCCAGTTGACATCAGCCCGACAATAGGCGCCGGGGCACCTTCGTAGACGTCGGGAGTCCAGATATGAAAAGGAGCAGCCGCGACTTTGAACCCGAGCCCAATAAACATAAGCGCAACCGCCACATAAGGAAGCAGATCGTTGTGGCCAGCGGACAGCGATTCGCGGATGGCCACGATGTTCGTAGATCCGGTGGCTCCGTACATCAGCGCTACCCCATAGAGGAAGAAAGCGGTGGCGAAGGAGCCCAGCAGGAAATACTTCAGCGATGATTCACTGCTGGCCGCGTCACGCCGCCGGTATCCAGCCAGTACGTAGGTGGAGATCGAAGAAATCTCGAGCGCGATGAAAATCAACACGAGCTCGACCGCCGAGGACATCAGGCACATGCCCACCGTGCAGAATAAAACCAGTCCGTAGTATTCTCCGGCGCGGATGCGTTGCACCGCCATGTACTCGTACGAACTGAGAATCACTACCGTGGTAATCGCAATCACGACCACGTGAAAGAAGACACTGAAGCTGTCGACCTGCACCATGCCTGAGAACGCTGTGCCCGGGTGTGCGGCCATGACGAACGCGGAGGCCAGCGCTGCCAAAGCGCCGACCAATGCAATCGCGCCCAGCGGTTTCTGGTTGCGTTCCGGGTCCAGCAGGGGATCGACCACCATGACGATCATGCCGAAGATCGATAACACCAGCTCCGGCAGCAGCCGAAGGTAGTCCTCAATCGGGGGCGCTGTGAAGGTTGCGGCGGCGAGCTGCAGAGCTGGCACAAAGTGAGAGGGCAAGGGAAGCAGGGCGGCGAAAGTCGTCATTGGCCCACCACTCTGGCCGCCAATTGAGTGTAGGGAGCGAGCGCCGATTGCACCGCGGGGTCTATTGCGCTGAGCCACAGCAGCGGTGCGACGCCCATGACCAGGGCCGCTACTGCAATCGGGAACAAAGCGGATTTCTCGCGCAGATTCAGATCCGGCAGCGTGTTGTTGATTTCGTGGGTCACCTTGCCGTAGAAAACGCGTTGGTACATCCAGAGCAGGTAGCATGCGCTCCAGATCACGCCGGTAGCCGCCAGAATGCCGTATATGGGTTTGGCCTGAAATGCGCCACTCAGTACCAGGAACTCGCCGATAAACCCGTTCAGCAACGGCAAGCCGACCGAGGCCAGCACCGTGATCAGGAAAAACATCGCATACTTGGGCATGGGAGTTGCCAATCCGCCAAAGTCGGAGATCGTATAGGTGTGGCGCCGTTCGTAGAGAATCCCCGCGAGCATGAAGAGCCCCCCGGTGGCCACTCCGTGCGAGAGCATTACGAACATGGCTCCGTTCAAGCCCGCGGTCGTGAAACTGAAAATTCCGAGCACGACGAACCCGAGGTGACTGACCGAAGAGTAGGCGATCAACTTTTTCATGTTCGGCTGCACCAGCGAAACCAGCGCGCCATAGATGATGCCGATCAGCGCGAGCGCCATGATCCACGGGGCGTTGCGCCGCGCCTGGTCGGGAAACAGCGAGAGATTAAACCGCAGCAAGCCATACGTTCCCATTTTCAAAAGCACGCCCGCCAGCAGTACCGACCCCGCTGTGGGCGCTTCTACGTGCGCGTCCGGGAGCCAGGTATGAAGCGGGAAGAGCGGCACTTTCACCGCAAAGGCGATAAAGAATCCGAGGAATAACCACTGCGCGGCGGAACCGAACCCTGCGACATGGCCGCTGCGAATCGCCTGTTGGATGACGACGAAATCGAAGCTCCCAACCTTGGCATAAAGCCAGATGATGGCGGCCAGCATGAACATCGAGCCGATCATCGTAAACAGAAAATACTTGACCGCGGCATATACCTTTCGTCCGTGGCCATACATGCCAATCAGCAGCGCCATCGGAATCAGCGTTGCTTCCCAAAAGAAGTAGAACAGGAACAAATCGAGCGCGGTGAAAACGCCGATGAGCGCCGTCTCCAGCAGGA
>Ga0187851_10000880_pt1 | contig 29828 bp, 23 predicted proteins | sample June2016WEW_6_10_FD_132997 | JGI IMG/M metagenome (GOLD analysis project Ga0187851, IMG submission 132997) | Peatland microbial communities from SPRUCE experiment site at the Marcell Experimental Forest, Minnesota, USA - June2016WEW_6_10 | ecosystem: Environmental > Terrestrial > Soil >...
CCACGGGCACACCTGCGGCCGTACTGCTGGACGAAGAGTGCCGCGTAGCTTCCGAAGTGGGTGTGGGAGCCCAGGAGGTTCTCGCACTGGCGCGTGCGGCCTGCGACACCGTGGCCATAGCTTAGCCGGATGCTGAAAAAGGCATAAACATCGCTCATTCGGGCCACAGACTAAAGTCTGTGCCACCGGTTCTCAATGACTTAGCGGCAGTTGGTGGCACGGCTTTAGCCTGTGAGAGCCTTTTTCAGCATCCTGCTAGACTAGGCGGAAGTCTTGCATGACCGCACTTATTGAGGTTCGCACAATACAGTGATAACCACGGGTGGGGCGGGCGCCTCCGCCCGCGTCGGACCCCTGGTCCGACGGCCGAGCCAGGAGGCTCGGCGCGGTCGGGTGACCCGCCCCATATTACTTGCTTGTGACACGAAACTGTCACCGTATTAGGCGAACTTCAATAGGAAGTCAAACCCGCCGGCTTTCCTGTGTGTCACCGGATTACTCGTTCCAGGTGCCACTTACCGGCGGTCGCTTCCGGCGCCTGCGGTGCGATACTCGCGGGTTGGTACAGCCGTCCGCCTTCTGCTGGTCGAGATGGGTGACCGGCGCGCATTTCGCCGGGAAGTATCTTCGCTGCGAGAATGCTCCAGAGTCGGCTTTTTTTTGTGCGGCACTGATTTCGAAGCAAGGCACGCCGGCAAGCGGCAGATGAGACTGACCCGTCGCTTACTGGCCGGCGTTCGAGCACTCGATTGCATCGGCGTCGCTATACGTGCGTGAAACCACGCGCCGCTGTCAACCACCGTCGTGCATTATTTGCCGTCAAGTGCGCCGTCAAACGCAAGGTACGATACCACTTAGCCTCGGTGGCGGACCGAAGCCCCGGACCAGTTTTAGAACTATCAGTACCAAACTTTCTTAGTGGGAAATGCAGCCTGGTGTTGACAAATGTATTCCATCTCGCTTACAGTTCCATATTACCCGTCTCGCTGGTGCGGTTTATATTTCGGGTTTGGGACCCAAGGGGCGGTAGCCTGCGCGTTCGATCGAGCAACACCCGAGTGAACAAGTGCCGGAGCAAGTAACCATCCTTCCGTGGTATGCGCTGCAGGTGGCATCTCGCTGCGAGAAGGCTGTGTCGTCAGGTCTGGCTTTGCGCGGCTACTGCGAGTTCTTGCCATTGTTCCGCAGCAGGCAGCGGTGGTCGGATCGCCTTCAGGACGTGGATCTTCCTCTCTTTCCTGGCTACGTTTTCTGCCGGCTGGACGTAACCCGTCGTTTGCCGATCCTCCTGATACCGGGTGTCGTTCGCATTGTCGGATTGGGAAAGAGGCCCATTCCAGTGGATGCGGACGAGATCGCGGCTGTCCAGGCCGTCGTCAGATCGGGACTCCTGACGCGACCCTGGCCTTTTCTGAAGGCCGGGCAGACAGTGACGATCGAAGAGGGACCGCTTCGCAACGTCACGGGCATCCTCACCGAAATCAACGGCTCCGAGCAGTTGATCGTATCCATCACTCTGCTGCAACGGTCTCTGGCCGTCGCCATCCCGCGACGTTCGGTTCGGCCGGCTGGCGATGCTGGTCACAAAGCGGCGCGTCGGCAAGCGGCCACCGCTTAAGCCCGCTCCTGCGCTGGCCAGGCTCCGTCCTGGCACAATCCCGTAATAACAGTGGAAAACAATCAGATACATCTGAAAGGAAGGAGGTTCCCGTGTTCAAGACCCGCACGCGGATGGTGAGCTTTCGTCTCTCAGAAGACGAATACGAGCGCCTCAAAGATCTCTCTCTCATGGAGTGCGCGCGCAGCGTTTCCGAGTTTGCCCGGGCTGCCTTGTGCAAATTGCCCAACGGCAACGGCGATTCCGCCACCGCGGCAGCACCCAGGATGGAGAAACTGGAAGGCGCCGTAAGGCAACTGAGAATTGAAATGCACCAACTCCGCCAACTGGTGGAGACCACCAGGGGGCAGGTTCTCGGAGAAGCGGAGACAGCCAGTCTCCAGGAGAATAACCAATGAAGCGCAAGGCGATCGTCATCCCGATGCTGGGTGCGGCTGCCCTGTTCTGTGGCTTTGGCGCCGCGGCTCAGCAGCCGCCGGCTGCCACGCCAGAGGCAAACCAGGCTCGCATCACCTACCTGCTGGGTCCCGACGACACGGTGACCATCCATGCCCAGAACGCCCCCGACCTCAGCGAGAAACCGTTCCGCGTGGACGCAGCCGGCGAGCTCAAGCTGCCTATGATCGGGCATGTTCACGCGGGAGGTCTGACCGTCGACCAACTGGAGACCGAGATCGCCACCCGTCTGAAAGTCTATCTCGAAGAACCGGAAGTCACCGTCGGCATCACCGAATTCCGCAGCCAGCCGGTTTCGATTGTGGGCTCCGTCTCGGCCCCGGGAGTGCATCAGTTGGAAGGCCGGAAAACGCTGGTGGAAATGCTGGCCGTGGCGGGCGGACTGCGGCCCGATGCCGGCCCCACGGTGAAGATCACGCGGCGCCTGGAATTCGGACGCGTTCCCTTGCCCGGCGCGGTGGACGATCCCACGCATCAGTACAGCATCGCCGAGATCAATCTCAAATCCGTGATGGAAGCCAAGAATCCGGAATACAACATCGCCATCCGTCCGCACGACGTGATTTCCGTGCCGCACGCCGACGTGGTTTATGTAATCGGAGAAGTCGGCCACGCCGGCGCCCTTCCGCTGAACGAAACCGATTCGCTTTCGGTGTTGGAGGCCGTCTCCTCCTCGGGTGGCATGTTGCGCACCGCGGCCGTTAGCCACGCGCGCATTCTCCGGCCGGTACCCGGACAGCAGAAACGCACCGAGCTCGTCGTGGATTTCAAAAAGATTATGGCCGGACAGTCCGAGGACATTCCGCTGCTGGCCGGCGACGTCCTGGTGGTTCCGGGGAGCACCGGGAAACATGCCGTATACCGCGCCCTTGAAGCGGCCGTTACGGCAGGCACATTCATCGCCAGCTACGGGGTCTATCACTAGCAGGATGCTGAAAAAGGCTCTCACAGGCTGAAGCCTGTGCCACCTAATGCCGCTAAGTCATTGATGAGCAATCTTTATGGCTTTTTCAGCATCCTGCTAGTCTAGATAGTCCCTTATAGAATTCTGGCAGTTCGGTTGCGCCGTGGGGCGGCCAATCTTGGCCGCAGCCGCCTTTCAGGCGGCCAAGCCTGCTGAACGCCGGCCGCGGGCGGGAGTTGTCAGCCGGCGCGGACATGGCGTCTCGGCCGCACCGCCAATCTGTAAAGAACTAACTGGACGATGTACTAGAGCGAACATCATGGATGAACTTCAGCATTTACCCAACGGCAACAGCCGGGAACTCGCCCACCTCGCGCCCCGCGCGGATATTGCGCTCCCGGCGCCCATCGGCTCGGATACCGCTCGCGGCGGCCTCAAACGCGAGTACGCCGGCGTTCTCGAATACTGGCAGATGGTGCGGCGTCATAAAGTCGCCGTCGTCGTGGTCTCCATGCTCGGCGCCGTAGCCGGCTTTCTGTACACGCTCCCCCAGCCCCGCATCTATCAGGCGCATACCACCATCGAGGTCCAAGGCCTGAATGAAGACTTCCTGGGCTTGCACAATGTCAGTCCGACCGTCAGCCCGACCAGCAACTACTATCCCGACTTCGACATCCAGACCCAGGTCAAAATCATGCAGAGCGACTCTCTGGCCAAGAGCGTGGTGGCGGATCTGGAGAAAAGCAAGCCGCCCGAGAACATGCTTCCGCCCGATCGCCTCACCGTTTGGAAAAAAGCCTTGAAAATCGACCCTCCCAGTCAGCATGAGCTCTGGGAACTGGCGCTCGGCACCGCGGCCGAAAGCGTGCGCGTGCGCGCCTCGGGAACCAACCGGATTGTGGAAATCACTTGCGACTCCACGCAGCCCCGGGTGGCCGCGTCTTTCGCCAATACGCTGACCCGTGAGTTCATCGAACAGAACCTGGAAGCCCGCTGGAAAAGCACCGAGTATACCGGCGAGTGGCTGACCAGGCAACTGCAGGACATCAAAGTTAAGCTGGAAAAGGCCGACGAAGAACTCAACAACTACGCCCGGTCGTCCGGCCTGACCTTCACCGACGAAAAGACCAGCGTGGAAGAGGAGAAGCTCCGCGCCCTGCAAAAGGACCTGTTGCAGGCTCAGTCCGACCGCGTCTCCAAGGAATCCAAATACGAGATGGCGGCCACCAGCCCGCCCGAAGCCCTGCCCGATGTGCTCGACGATTCCGCCCTGCGCGATGACGAGACCAACCTGACCGAACTGCGCCGGAAATACGCCGATCTGCGCATTGCCATGACTGCCCAGAACCCGGAAGTCCGCCGCATCCAGGCGCAAATCACCCTGATGGAAGCCACCGTCAAACAGGAACGCGCCAATATCCTGACCCGCATCAAGAACGAGTACGAAGCCGCGCAACACCGCGAGAAGCTCATGACCGCCTCCTACCTGGCGGAGGTGAAACTGGTCGCCGACCAGTCCGAAAAGACCACCCACTACGGCATCCTGAAGCGTGAAGTGGACTCCACGCGCTCGCTGTACGAAACCATGCTGCAGCGCATGAAAGAGGCCAGCGTAGCGTCCGCCCTGCGCGCCAACAATATCCGCGTGGTGGATCCCGCCGAGCCGCCTCCGATTCCCTACAAACCGAACGTCCTTCGCTACATCACCATGGGACTGCTGGCTGGCATCTGCCTGGGCGTCAGCCTGGTCGTGCTGCGGGAGCGCTCCGACCGCACCCTCCACGACCCCGGCGATATCGCCTATTACCTGCATCTTCCCGAGTTGGGCGTGGTTCCCACCGCCAACATCGAACTGACCCAGCGCGGCTTCAAGACTGCGCGTGCTCCGCAGCCCCGCGCAACGGCGGTCCTCGATTTGAACGGCCAGCCCACCATCGACGAAGACGCCCTGGACGACCGCGTGGAATTGATCACCTGGTCGCGCAAGAAGTCGCTGATCTCGGAGTCGTTCCGCACTACCCTGACTTCGATTCTGTTCTCCGGGCACAATGGAGACCGGCCGCGCGTGCTCGTCATGACCAGCGCCAGCCCCAAGGAAGGCAAGACTACAGTAGTCTGCAACCTTGCCATTGCGCTGGCCGAGATCAATCACAAGGTGCTGGTCGTGGACGCCGACCTGCGCCGGCCCAGAATGCACAACGTGTTCGGCGTGAAGAACGATAACAATGGCATCAGCGAGCTTCTGCTGCTGCAGGAGCCTTTGGACGAAGCGGCCTTTGCCCCGGCTGTCCGGGCCACCCACATTCCTAACCTCTACGTCATGCCCGCCGGCCGCTCCCGCTTCAACGCCGCCAGCCTGCTGCACTCCGAGCGATTGCCGGAGTTGCTGCGCGCCTTGCGCAAACAGTTCGACACCATCCTGATCGACACGCCTCCCATGGTGAACATTCCCGACGCGCGTGTGCTGGCCCGCCTGGCGGACGGCGTGATTCTCATTCTGCGCTCCGCCCGCACCACGCGCGATGCCGCCCTGCTCGCCAAACAGCGCTTTCTCGACGATGGCATTCCGGTGATGGGCACCATCTTGAATGGTTGGAATCCCAATACGCCCGGCTACGGCTACTACCGGAATTACTATGAGGGCTATTTCCACTACCTCGGCGACGGGACCGGCAACGGCGGCAGCCGGAGCAACGGCAAACGCGGCAGCGGCGCAAGCCCCAACTGCAAAAAAGACGCCGTCCATGTGGAAGCCGACTGACATCTCCCCTGGCAGGGTGCTGAAAAGGCCCTCACAGGCTGAAGCCTGTGCCAACCATCTGCCGCTAAGTCATTGATGACCGCTGGCACAGACGTTAGTCTGTGGCCCGAGTGAGCGATATTCATGCATTTTTCAGCACCCTGCTGCTAGGTCCATTTGCAACCATGTGCGGTATAGCTGGACTCTTTCGCACCGGCGGTGACACCACCCCCGCGGACCGCTCCGCCGTAGAGCGCATGGCCGCGGCCCAAACCCATCGCGGTCCGGACGATGGCGGCCTGTTCCAGGACGCGCGCGTGGTCCTCGGCCATCGCCGTCTCTCCATCGTGGATCTCACCTCCACCGGCCACCAGCCCATGTCCAACGAGGATGGCGCCGTTTGGGTGACCTATAACGGAGAAATCTACAACTACGCGGAACTGGCCGCCGAGCTGCCTGGCCACCGGTTCGTCTCGCGTTGCGATACCGAAGTCCTGGTCCATGGCTACGAAGAGTGGGGCATGGAAGGGCTTCTCCGCAAGCTGCGCGGCATGTTTGCCTTCGCCATTTACGACGCCCGTGGCGCGCGGCCGCTCTGTCTGCTGGCGCGCGACCGCCTCGGAATCAAGCCTTTGTACTACGTCGCGCGGCCGGATTCCATCGCCTTTGCTTCCGAAGTGAAGGCCCTGGTAGTGTCCGGCTTGGCGCCAGACCGGAAAAACACGGCGGCCATGGCCGGCTTGCTGCTGCTCGGCTCCGTCCCCGCGCCCGCGACCGGCATCCAGGGAGTCCAGTGCCTGCTGCCGGGACACTATCTGCTGGCCGGCGGAACGGGAGTGACGACTCACAAATACTGGGAGCCGGACGATACCGAGCCGCGACCGCTAGGGAGCGGTCTCCGCGAATCCCTCGCCGACGCCGTCAACCGCCACTTGGTCAGCGACGTCCCCCTGGGCATCTTCCTGAGCGGCGGCGTCGATTCCGCAGCCTTGGTCGCCCTCGCCAGCCGCGCCAAGCCTGCGCTCACCACATTGACCGTGGTCTTCGACGAGCGAGAGTTCAGCGAAGGCGCCGAAGCCCGCCAGATCGCCAAAAAGTTCGGCACCGACCACCGCGAAGTCCGCGTCACCAGCCAGGACTTCATGCACGAACTGCCCAACGTCTTGCGCGTCATGGACCAGCCCACCAACGACGGTGTCAACACCTACTTCGTCTCCCGCGCCGCCCGCCAGGCCGGACTCACCGTAGTGCTCTCCGGCCTCGGTGGCGATGAAGTCTTCGGCGGTTACAAACACTATCGCTGGCTGGCGCGCCACGGCGATTCCATCCGCCGCTTTTCCGCCCTGCCGCGCTTCCTCCGCCAGACCGTGCTCTCCACCGCCGTGGGCTACGGACGCATGCGTGGCCGCGAAAGCTGGATGCGCCTCTCCAGCCTCCAAGATGGCGTCAGCGACGCGGGCCTGTACCTTGCCTTCCGCGGCTTCTTCGCCCCCCAACAGGTGCGCGCCCTGCTCGACGTGCATTCGAGCGAAGTCCGCTTGGCCGCCGGCGAGTACCTGGACGCCCACGGCGCCACAGAAGCACTCGCCACCGGACCGGCCTTCCGCCGCCTGGAAATGCGCCGCTACCTCCACGACCAACTCCTGCGCGATACCGACGTCTTCAGCATGGCGCACTCCATCGAAGTGCGCGTCCCCTATCTGGACCACATCCTGGTAGCACAGGCTTCAGCCTGTGAAACGGTGGGACAGGCTTCAGCCGGACTAAGCAAGCCCCTGCTCACCGAAGCCGCCGGCGATCCCGCCGTCTTCGAAGCCGCCCGCCGCAGCAAGCGCGGTTTCGCCTTCCCCTTCGGCAAATGGATGCGCCTGCACAGCGGCGAGCTGCGCGAGATGGCCCTTGCCGGCGGCTGCCTCAATCGCGGCGCCATCGGTAACCTGTGGAACGAATTCGATCGCGGCCGCCTGCATTGGTCGCGAGCCTGGATGCTGGCCGTAATCGGAGCAGGGAAGTGACCAGCGGTTTTCTTCCGACTTCTGTCTTCTGTCTTCTGACTTCCGTCTTTTGACTTCCGTCTTTTGACTTCCGTCTTCCTGTCTTCCCGATGGCCACCCAATCCACCCCCGTCCTCATCCTGCGCCCCTCCACCGGGTTCCTCCGCCTCCACTTGCGCGACCTCTGGGAGTACCGCGAGCTCCTATACTTTCTCGTCTGGCGCGACATCAAAGTGCGTTACAAGCAGACCGCGCTTGGCGCGGCCTGGGCCGTCCTGCAGCCCGTCATGACCATGCTGGTCTTCAGCATCTTCTTCGGCCGCCTGGCGAAAGTGCCCTCCGATGGCGTCCCGTATCCCATCTTCGCCTACGTCGCGCTGCTGCCCTGGCAGCTCTTCGCCTTCGCCCTCACCGAATCGAGCAACAGCCTGGTGGCCAGCCAGAACCTGATCACCAAAGTCTATTTCCCGCGCCTGGTGATTCCCATCTCCTCCGTGCTGGCCGGACTGGTGGACTTCGCCATCGCCTTCGTCATCCTGCTGGTCATGATGCTCTATTACGGCATCGTGCCCACCGCCGCCGTGGCCCTGCTGCCGCTCTTCCTGCTGTTCGCCGTCGTCACCGCGCTCTCGGTGGGACTCTGGCTCTCCGCGCTCAACGTGAAGTACCGCGACGTTCGCTACACCATCCCGTTTCTGACCCAGTTCTGGATGTTCGCCACCCCCGTCGCCTATCCTGCCAGCCTGGTCCCGGAGCGCTGGCGCGCCTTGTACGGATTGAACCCCATGGCCGGCGTCGTAGAAGGCTTCCGCTGGGCGCTGCTGGGCAAGGAGCACGCCCCGGGTCCGCTGTTGTGGGTCTCCGTCGCGGCGGTAGTCGTGTTGCTGATCGGCGGGCTGCGGTATTTCAAGAAGACCGAAAGCACCTTCGCGGACATCGTATGAGCGACATCGCCATTCGCGTCGAAAAACTGGGCAAGCAGTATTCGATCGGCAAGCGGGAACGCTACCATGCCCTCCGCGACACAATCACCGACGCGCTGGCCGCCCCGTTCCGTTGGCTGCGCCGCGGAGTATCCGCGAACGGAGACGGAGCGCCGGAACACATTTGGGCGCTGAAGGACATTTCCTTCGAAGTCCCGCGCGGCGAAATCGTCGGCATCATCGGCCGTAACGGCGCTGGCAAATCCACATTATTGAAGGTCCTGTCCCGCATCACCGAGCCCACCGAAGGTTACGCCGAAATCCACGGCCGCATAGGCTCGCTGCTGGAGGTTGGCACCGGCTTCCACCCCGAACTGACCGGACGCGAGAACATCTACCTGAATGGCGCGATCCTCGGCATGCACAAAGCCGAGATAGCCCGGAAGTTCGATGAGATGGTCGCCTTCGCCGAGATTGAGAAGTTTCTCGATACCCCGGTGAAGCACTATTCCAGTGGCATGTATATGCGCTTGGCGTTCGCCGTGGCCGCGCACCTGGACCCGGAAATCCTGATGGTGGACGAAGTGTTAGCCGTCGGAGACCTGGCGTTCCAGAAGAAGTGCCTCGGCAAGATTGGCGACGTCGCCAAGGGCGGCCGCACGGTTATCTTTGTCAGCCATCAGATGAACCAGATTCGCAGGCTCTGCGGGAAGTGTCTTTGGCTGCATGGCGGCGAGGTCAAGATGTTCGCGCCCACCGTGCAAGCTGTCGGTGCCTATGAGGCTGCCTTGACTTCTGGCTTCCTCACTGCGGGCGACCCAGCCAAAGGCGCTCACATCGATGCGCGATTCATCAAGTGGGAGATAGCGGAGCCGCGCGGCATCGACCCGCATGTGCTCACCACTGCGGGACCCGCCAAGGTGCGCTTCCTCGTTCAGGTGAACAAACCGATGCGGGACATTCACCACGGCATCGCCCTCTTCTCCAACGAGAACCAACTCATCTGGTCCACCGCCACCGACTTTCGCGAACTGGAGCCCGGCCTTCGCGAGTTTGTCTACTCGATCCCTACCTTGCCGATCCGGCCCGGTGTGTATAACTGGCACGTCACCATCTGGCACAGTAACCATCTGACCGACGAATGGTTCTGCACTCCCAGCCTGGTGGTCGGCACGCAACCCCTAACCCATCCGAACGACGCTTGGATAGGGATTCTCAATGTCCCGACGGTGCTTGAAGTCAGGTAGGTAACTATGCCGCTTCTCCGCAGGATCACCCGACGCCTCCGGCGCGAGCAGGCGAGCATTATTTCTGGGGCCAGAGCGCGGTTGATGCGCTTGTCCTGGGATCTGCCGGCAACCGACCTCGGAGATCTGGTCGATCCAGACGGAGTCGACTTGGCGCGCGCCATCCTCGAAGACGCGGGCGTACCGCCCTATGCGGGATCCAGCAACCATGATGATCTGCTGCCAGTCCTCACGATTGCCAGATCACGGCAACCTCGAATCATCGTTGAACTCGGTACCTCATACGGCAACTTGACAGCCAATTTCTGTCGCCAGTGTCCCAAGGCGAAGGTTTACACCGTCAACGCGTTGCCCGAGCAACAAACCGGCGGAATTACAACCCACTCGCTGGGAGCGGAAGAGATCGGCAGAGTCTACCGCGCGAACGGATACTCCAATCGCGTCGTTCAGATATTAGCAAACACTCGTGACCTTGCCCCCGCATCCATCCTCCAGGGATCGCTCGTGGACCTCGCGGTCATCGACGCATGCCACGACACGGACTACGTCGTCGGCGATTTCCAGAAACTAAGGCCCCACATGAGGCCAGGCGGGCTCGTCCTGTTCCACGACACACATCCAAGCATGAAGCGTCACCTGGCCGGTAGCTACGTGGCGTGCATGTTACTCCGCCGCGAGGGCCACGATATCCGGCATCTGGAAAACACGTGGTGGGGCCTTTGGGAAGCCCCAGACAATGAGCGCCCAGGAACGCTAGAGGCCCGCATGGATAGCCAGCGACGCGCCGTGTCCATAGGCGCGCCAACACCGATGTGACCTGTAAGTTAGTCCCATGTCAGACCGCCACGCGATCTTGTTGAATCCTGGGTTGTCCGGCTTCGAGTACGGGATGCTCCAAGATTTTCAGGACGAGATCGCGAGACTGACCGGGGCGACGATTATTCCAGCGCCGATGGGCGGCACACTTCCAACGCGTTTCGGGCTTGGCACACGATATTCCTGGCTGCGTCGATTTATGTCTCAAGGTGGCTTTCATCCGGTTGCCGACGTGTGCTGGGCCGTGCTCATGGGGCCGGAAGACTTCGCGCCCCTCGACGTCTTCAAGCGATGGGACCGCCGTGCCGGATTCAAAATTCTATACCTCTTCGACACGATGGAACGCCAGCTTTCGAGCATCAGGGCTGTTCTCCGGTCGGCAAAGTGGGACTTGACGATCACGTCATTTCAGGGTGCCGTGCCATTTCTCGAGGAACACACGCAGCGGCGGTGGTTCGCCGTCCCCCAAGGGGTGAAATTGGATCGCTTCCTCCCTGCCGCCACACACAACCGGCTTATCGACTTCAGCGCCTACGGGCGGAGGGCAAGAAAAGTCCATGAAAGCGTGAAAAACTTCTGCGCTGAGACCGGCCGTTACTATGACTACACGACAACGACCAAACTGATGCCTGGAATCGACCCCCAAGAGCAGTACGCCCACTATGCCTGGCGCTTGGGGCACAGTGTTTTTAACTTCTGCTGGCCTGTAGAGTTGACCAGTCCAGGCAGAGTTCGAAGTTTCAGCCCCATCACATGCCGCTGGTTTGAGGCGGCAGCCAGCGGAGCTGTGGTGGTGGGTCAAGCGCCGAAAGACCCCGGCTTCTCGGAGATGTTCGGCGAAGACTTCGTGGTACCCCTGGACCCGGGGCGCAGAGACGATGACTTACTCCGGTTTTGGCCCCTGCTGATCGAGGCGCGAGACGCTCACCTCGAAGCCGCCCGCCAACGACACGCGAGGCTTTCGGACAGCTGGAGCTGGGCGCGCCGCGTCAAGGATATCCTGGAAATCGCCGGGCTAACCGCGTCGGGCGACAAATCGGAAACCAGAGAGCGACTTTTGGAAGGCGCATGCCAAAGGTAGCAACGAGGCCGAACCAATGACGGCGCCGACGCCAAATACTGCGGAACACCGGGACGCCGGCGCCTTGCGGCTCGCGTCCAAGCTCTTTCGTTTGCTTCCGGCAGGCACTCCGGGGAAGACCAGATCTGCGAAGCTGGTGCTGGGTCCCTTGCTACAGACAGGGGACGCCACCGTTCACGACCGTGCAGGGTGCAAGTACCTGGTTCCCAGTCTCCGCGAACCTCTCGCCTACCACCTTCTTTTTGACGGGGTCTACGAACCTGAGACGCTCGGCCTTCTGCTGAGCAGGCTCAGCCCCGGCTCGACTTTCGTGGACGTCGGTGCAAACATCGGCGCATTCACGATTCCGGCGGCGCGCAGGATTGGGCCAACGGGTAGAGTCGTCGCGATCGAGGCTTCGCCGCGCGTTTTCGCATACTTGGCGCACAACGTGGAGATCAACGGGCTCTCCAATGTTGGGTTGAAGTGTTGCGCCGCCTCGGACACCGGCGCACAGCTGCCGTTCTATGAAGCCCCCGCCGATAAGTTTGGTATGGGATCTGTCGGCCCGCAGTTTCTTGCCGCGCCCACGCTGGTGCCCGCCCAAACGCTGGACCGCATCCTCGCCGCCGAAAACATCGCCGAGGTGAGCGTCCTGAAGGTCGACGTAGAGGGTTGCGAAGCCGCCGTTTTCAGAGGCGCCGCTCGCCTGTTGAGCGGCCCGCGTCCCCCAATCGTCGTTTTCGAGTTCTGCGACTGGGCCGAAGCCCGCGCACCCGGCGTGAACGTGGGTGACGCCCAGCGACTGCTTCGCGAGTACGGCTACGTTCTGTGGCGACTGCGGGACTTTGGCCGGCGCGGCGCGCGGCCGCTGGACGGGGAGATGCTGCAAGGGTTCGAGATGCTCGTTGCGGAGAACATGCCCAGTAGAGGTGGCCAATCCGGCCCGATTGCGGAATGAAGCGCATCCTCTACATCCAATACACCAACCCGGCCGGGTATCCGCCCCTTGAGCACAGTTCCCGCATCCTGGCCGACGCCGGTTGGCAGGTATTGTTCCTGGGTACTGCTGCCCTGGGTGCCGACGCGCTGCGTTTCCCCCCGCACCCCAATATCGGCGTCCGGCGCCTCGACTTTTGTCCTGCCGGCCTGCGGCAGAAACTGCACTATCTCATCTTCTGCGCCTGGGTTCTCGGCTGGGTCACGATCTGGCGGCCGAGCTGGATATACGCTTCCGATCCGCTCGCCTGCCCGGTGGCCTTGGCGCTGTCCACCGTGCCCTGGCTGCACATTCTGTACCACGAGCACGATTCGCCAGACGGCCCCACCGCAGGCGCCTTTCAACGGCTGCTGATCTGGACCCGCCGGCAGCTTGCCCGTTGCGCCGAGTGCTGCGTCCTCCCAAACGAGGCGCGGCTGGAGCGCTTCAAAGCCGATACAGGCACGCGCCAGGAGTTATTCTGCGTGTGGAATTGCCCATCGAGTCCAGAGGTAGCTCCACAGCGCGCGCCGGTCAACGGCAGTTTCTGGCTTCTATACCATGGCTCGATCGTCCCAGACAGACTGCCCCTCATGGCCGTAAACGCCTTGGCCCACTTACCCGAACGCGTCAAGCTACGCGTGATCGGCTATGAGACCGCCGGCAGCGCCGGCTACGTCCGGCAACTCCAGGACCGCGCGCGACAGCTCGGCCTCGACCGGCGCCTGGAGGTCGTCGCGGCGCTGCCGCGCTTCGAGCTTATGGAATGGTGCCGGCGCTGCGATGCCGGCCTGGCTCTCATGCCCAAACGCGCCGCCGACGCCAACCAGCACAGCATGACCGGCGCCTCCAACAAAGTGTTCGACTATATGGCCTCCGGCATGCCGCTGGTGGTTTCGGATCTTCCCGACTGGCGCGCGGCCTATGTCGAGCCCGGCTACGCTCTCGCCTGCGATCCGCAAGACCCGGATAGCATCGCCCGGTCTGTTCGGTGGCTCTGCGACCACGCGGAGGAGGCCCGCAACATGGGCGAGAAAGGCCGTCAGCGAATCCTGCGGGATTGGAATTACGAAGCCTGTTTCCAACCGGTCCTGCGTCATATCCAGGCTCGCGCCAATTGACCATCGCCTTATGAATCACGTAATGCGCATGAGGCTTGCCAGAGTCGTCCGGTTCTTTCGGCCGCGGCCGTCGAAGATATCGCTGTCGGTGGAGCAGATTCTAGACAACAACTCCGCAGTTGATGCCGTGGATCGGTTTAATAAACTCTATTACGAGAGTGGCACCGCCGGAAACCTCCAGTGGCGCGGCATTGAGATACTGAAGAATCCCTGCGACCTATGGATGATGCTTGAACTTATCGGTAAGGTTCGCCCGTCGGTCCTCATCGAGACAGGAACGCACTGCGGCGGATCCGCCCTGTACTTTGCCGAGATGGCCACCCTGCTCGGCCAGCCCTGCTCCGTAATCACAGTCGACATCAATCCCAAACTGGCCTACAGGCCCGAAGACTACGGCGTCTTTCCAGTAGTCGGTTATTCGACCGACACGCGTGTGGCCGCCGCGGTGTCGTCTATCCTTCGAGAGAAGCTGAGCCGAAAGCCTGGGCCGGTCATGGTCACCCTTGATTCCGACCATACTCAGGAAAACGTGGCTCGTGAACTGGAAATCTACAGTCCGCATGTAACGCCGGGCTCGTACTTGATAGTGGAAGACACCAACGTGAACGGGCATCCCGCGTCACCCGATAACGGTCCCGGTCCTTGGGAGGCAGTGCACGAATTCCTCGCCCGCAACCGCACCTTCGAAATCGATTTGAGCTGTCAACGGCATCTGCTGACTTTCTTCCCGCATGGGTGGTTAAGACGGCTCTCCAACTAGCATGAAGCGCTGCACGTCGGCAAACCCCTACTTCTCCATCTGCATCCCGCAGTACAACCGGACATCTTTCCTTTTGGAAGCCTGCCGGTCCCTGGCGGAGCAGACGTTTCGAGACTTCGAGGTTTGCATTTCAGACGACCGTTCAACGGATGGCCGCGAGGCGGAACTGCTTACATTCCTGCAACAGTCGCCGCTGAGCTTCACCTATCAAAAGCGGGAGACCAACGGCAGGTACGATGCCAATCTCCGCGCCAGTCTCTCCTTGGCATCCGGCAAGTACTGCTTTCTGCTCGGCAACGACGACCGCCTCGCATCGCCCACCGTTCTCGAAGAACTTGCCGCCGATATAGAGCGGCTCGGTCCGGCTGCCGTGATCATGACCAATTTCGAAGACTTCGCCACCGGCGCGCCCGCCGAGCGCGTCCGGCGCACGGAGATCGTGGGCGCGGGGCCTGCCATTGTCGCCGCATCGTTCCGCAATTTCAGTTTTGTCAGCGGTATCGTCCTGGATCGGGAAAGAGCCCTCGCGCACGCCACCTCGCGCTGGGACGGCAGCGAAATGTATCAAATGTACGTCGGATGCCGGATCGTTGCCGAAGGTGGTCCCCTGCTGAACATCCGCCGCGTGACGGTGCGCAAGGATATTCAGATCCCCGATGAGCGCGTGGATAGCTACGCCCTGAAGCCTCGCATCGCCCGCTGTCCGGTGACGGAGCGCCGCCTGCCGATGGTCCAAATCGGCCGGCTGGTGATCGACGCCATCGCGCCCTATCAGGCACCCGGCCGGCTTCTCGAAAAAGTCGTCATGCAACTGCTGCTGTTCACGTATCCCTTCTGGATCGTGGAATACCGGCGCGTACAGTCGTGGCGCTACGCGGTCGGCGTCTGCCTGGGAATGCGGCCACGCAACTTGTTGGAGAACGTGCCCATCTCCTGGGCCGGCAAGCTGCGCCTCAGTTTCCTGTACGGCGCAGTCAGCTTCGCCGGCCTCCTCGTCCCCATCAAGGCATTTCAGGCCATGCAGGCTAACCTGTACTCCCTCGCAAAATCTGGCGGGACAGGCTTCAGCCTGTCAAAGGCAAAGTCCCTTCCATGACCATGACCAGCCCTGCCTGCAACCTCCTGCTAGTCGGTAACCAAGGCGGCACAAACGTAGGATGGAGCCTCTGGCACGCATCTGCCGGCCTCGGCATCGCCGCCCACTTCGCCGACGCGCTCCAGGCATCCAGAGCGCCAGCCTGGCAACGTCGCGTCGCCTGGCGCTTGCTCGGCCACCGGCCCCCACGCCTGGCAGGCTTCAGCGCGGACCTCGTCCGCCTCTGCGGGCAACTGAATCCCTCCGCCCTGCTGGCCACCGGCCTAGCCCCAATAAACCGGAAAGCCCTCCAGGCGATCGGGCAAATGGGCATCACCCGCCTGAACTATCTGACAGACGATCCATGGAATCCGGCCTTCCGCGCACGCTGGTTTTTTGAATCTCTGCCAACCTATGACACGGTTTTTTCCGCGCGCCGCGCCAACATCGCCGACCTAGAAAACCTCGGATGCCGGGCCGTCCGCTACATGCCCTTCGGTTTCGATCCGAACCTGTGCTACCCGCAGCCGGCCGATGCCGCGGAAGCCGGCCGCCTCTCGGCCGATATCTTGTTTGTGGGCGGTGCGGACCGCAACCGCGTTCCATTCATCGCGGCGCTGGCATCTGCGGGCCTCTCCATCGCGTTGTACGGAGCCGGCTGGAACCGGTACCCCGAAACCATGCCCCATCACTTGGGCTACGCCGATCCCCAAACGCTCCGCAAAGCCACCGCTGCCGCCAAAATCGCCCTCTGCCTCGTGCGCCGCTCCAACCGCGATGGCCACGTCATGCGCAGCTTTGAAATCCCTGCCATCGGCGCATGCATGCTCGTTGAAGACACCCAAGAGCACCGCGAAATCTTCTCAACCGAAGGGGAATCGGTCGTTTCCTTCCGCTCCATTCCGGAGATGATCGAGAAAGCCCGCTGGCTGCTCGACCGTCCGGCCGAGCGCCAAAGGCTGGCTGCCGCCGCTCACGCGCGCATCGCCGCCGGCTGCCACACATATCAAGATCGGCTGGCCGCCATGCTCGGCCTCCACACCAAGGACCATGAAGATCGCTATCGCCGTCCACGGCCGCTTTCATGCGTTTGACCTGGCGCGCGACCTGTCGCGGCGGCATAACGTGACTGTCTTCACCAATTACCCGAAGTGGGCCGCCGCGCGTTTCGGCCTCTCGCCCGCCCAGGTGCGAAGCTTCTGGGCGCACGGCGTCGCCTCGCGGGTGGCCTGGTGGCTCCACGAGAACTTGTCAGTCCCGTATCCCGAAGCTTTCTTGCACCGGCTCTTCGGCCGCTGGGCGGCCGCCCGCATCGGCCGCGAACCCTGGGACGTGGTGCACTGCTTTAGCGGCGTTTCCGAAGAGATCTTGCGCGCGAATAGCGGTCACAACGCCCTGCGAATGATGGTGCGCGGCTCGGCGCACATCCGCACCCAGGCGCGCCTTCTGGAAGAGGAAGAGCTGCGCACGCGAACCCGCATGGATCGCCCCAGCCGCTGGATCCTCGCCCGGGAAGAGCGCGAGTATGCGCTGGCGGATCGCATCCTGGTGCTCTCGCGGTTCGCCTGGGATAGCTTCGTCGCCGAAGGGGTCAGCCCCGAACGGCTCTCCCTTCTCCCGTTGGGCGCCCTGTTGGATCATTTTCGCCCTCCCCTCGAAACCGTGGAGGCCCGCTGCGCACGGATACTCTCGGGCGAACCTCTTCGCGTTCTGTTTGTGGGCGCTCTCTCTTTTCAGAAGGGCCTGCTCGACATGGCCTCCCTCCTGCGCACCCCGGGAAACCGGCGGTTTCGCTTTCGATTCGTCGGACCGGTTTCCCGGGAAACCAGGTCGCTCGTCGCAAGTCTGCATCCCATGGCCGAATTCGTCCCGAAGCAGCCGCAACACGACCTGCCGGCCAGCTACGCATGGGGCGATCTGTTCGCCTTCCCGACCATCCAGGATGGATTCGCAGTCGTGCTCACGCAAGCTGCTGCCGCCGCCCTCCCCATTCTGACCACCACCAACTGCTGCGGTCCGGACTTAATCCGCGAAGGCCAGACAGGGTGGGTGCTCCCCATTCGCAGCCCGCAGGCATTCATCGAAAGGCTGCACTGGTGCGATTCGCACCGGGAAGAACTGGCTGAAATAGTGCGTCGCATTTACCATCAATTCCAGCCGCGCACCTGGGCTGATGTGGCCGCCGATTTCGAAGCGATCTGCGCAGAGCATGTCGCCCCGAGCCACGACAGTTCCGTACCGAGCCACGACCGTCAGGGAGTGGTTCAAACCCGGCACCCATAATGGACCCCAGCAAAATATCTGAATATCTGCTCATCTGGATAGGCGTGATGGCCCTGCTCGTCTTTGTCCGCGCCCGTTGGAACATACCGGGCACGGGCTTGACCTTTGCCTACCTGCTCAACCTGTCGCTCATCCATTGGGTGGGCGCAGCCATTTACGTCCTTCCCGCTTTTCAGGATCACGATCCACACCTGACCGAAATGGGGTTCGAGCAGAGTCTCTACGGCGTCGTGGCATTCGCGGTTGGCGGTCTCATCATCACCCCGATTCTGGTGCGCAAAGGCATTTTGCCGCGGGCCAAGGGAACCCACCAGCCGGACCCCAGGCTGCCCAAAGCTTACATCGCTTGCGGCGTGCTCTTCTATCTGCTGTTGTCCACATTTCTTGGACGCCTGCCGACCGCCACGGCCATCATATCCACGGGCCAGCAGCTTGTCGTGGTCGGCCTGGGGCTTTGCTGCTGGAGAGCCTGGCGGGAGCAGAGCGTTCGCAGGCTGCTAGCCTGGCTCGCCATATCCCTGGTGTTGCCCTTCGCTACACTCATCACCGCAGGCATGCTCGGCTATGGCGCGGTCGCGGTCTTAACCATATTGATCTTCGTCTCCACTTTTCTCCGCTCCCCTGTGAAGGTGATCCTGGTAGGCGCGCTAGTGGTCTATCTGGGCCTGTCCGTGTATGTCAGCTACATGCGCGACCGGGTCGAAATCCGGGCTACCGTCTGGGGTGAGCAGTCTTTCTCGGATCGTCTCGATCGTATTTCGAGAACCGTCGCGACCTACGAATGGTTCGATCCCAACAATTTCGAACACCTCCAGCGCATTGACGCCCGCCTGAACCAGAACTTCCTGGTCGGCGCGGCGGTCTATCAGTTGGGTCAGACCCAGAACTTCGCCCGCGGTGACACGCTGTGGGACGCGCTGCTGGCCCTCATCCCCCGCGCCATATGGCCGGAGAAACCCATTACGGCCGGCAGCGGCAACCTGGTCACCCGCTATACTGGCATCGATTTCTCCTCCGGGACCAGCGTGGGCGTCGGCCAAGTGATGGAGTTCTACGCAAACTTCGGAACCCCCGGCGTAGTCATCGGCTTCATCATCATGGGCGTGTTTGTCACCGCTCTCGATTGGCAGGCGGCCGAGCGGCTGGCGCGCAACGATCTGCATGGTTTCGTCCTCTGGTTTCTGCCGGGCATCGCATTCTTGCAGGTTGGCGGCCAGCTCGTCGAGATCACCGCCAGCGCCGGCGCCAGCCTGGTAGTCGCGTTGTTGGTGAACCGGTTCCTGGACCGCTGGCGCTCGTCCCAGGTGGGCCAGACGGTTTCCCCTGCCAGCCCCGCCCCCGCCCAATGAAGGTCCTCGTCTACCAGATCGGTTCGCTCGGCGACACCATCGTCCTGATTCCCTCGCTGCGGGCGATTCGCAAGCACTTCGGACGCGGCGCGCACCTTGCCGTGCTTCACAACGTGGACCGCGCCGGGGTAGTCACCACGAAGGAAGTCCTCCAATGCACGCCACTCGCCGATGAGTTCATCCCTTACCAGTTCGAAGAGCCGGTCGCTCACAGGCTGCGCACAGCCTGCTCGCTGTGGCGGCAACTGCGCGCGCGGCGCTTCGATGCCGTCGTGAGTCTCTTGCCCAGTGAGCGCCCGCCCGCCGCTTTGCGCCGCGACGCCTGGTTCTTCCGCACCTGCGGAATCCCACGCGTGATTGGATTCGAGACCGTTCCCGATTCCGTCGTGCGCCCCCGCCAGGATGGGCGGGCGATGCCGGTCCAGAACGAAGCCCTAATCCTGTTGCAGCGGTTGCGCGATAGTGGCATCCCCGCCGAGGCCAATGGTCATCTCAGAATCCCTCTGCTGCAACCCGGCCGCGGCGATCGAGCCGCTGCCGCCGCATGGCTCGCCGCCAGCCGCCATCATCCCCAACGCGCCCTGATCGCCCTCTGCCCCGGATGCAAGAAACCGGCCAACTCCTGGCCCCTGGAGCGCTTTATCGAATTGGGCCGTCGTATTTTATCCACCGGCAGCGCCGAGATTGTGATACTCGGCGGACCTACCGATCGGGCCGCGGCCCAACGCCTGATGACGGCGTTGAGCGGCGAAGCCCTGAATGCCGCCGGCGAGTTCTCGGTTTCGGGATCGGCGGCGTTGCTGAGCCAGTGCCAGTTCCTAGTCGGTCTGGACACCGGCACCACTCACTTGGCCGCCGCCGTCGGTGTCCCCTGCGTTGTGATTCAGAGCGCCAATAGCCACGCGGGACATTGGGATCCGCTCGGCGAGTCCCACACGGTTCTGCGCCAGTCCGTGCCTTGCGCCGGCTGCTTGTGTACCGAGTGCCCGGTCGCCGGCCATCCCTGCATGACCGGCATTTCCGTAGACGACGTTTGGCAAATTGTGGGGCAGGCACTCTTGCCTGCAGCCGCCTTTCAGGCGGCCCATCGTGCCCGTGCATAGAATCCTCCACGTGATCCCCTCGGTCGGCCCCCAGCGCGGCGGACCCAGCGTGTTGATGCACACCCTCGCGCGCGCACTCTCGCAAGCGGGCATCGAAGTCCATGTCGCCACCACCGACGACAACGGCCCCGGCCGGCTGCGCGTTCCGCACGGCCTTCCGCAACAGGAAGATGGGGCTACGTTCTGGTATTTCCCGCGCCAGACGCGCTTCTACACCTTCTCGTGGCCGCTCACCCGCTGGCTGGCCCGGCACGTGCGCGAGTTCGACCTGGTCCACATCCACGCGCTCTTCTCCTATGCCGCGCTTCCCGCCGCACTGCTGGCCCACCGCGCGGGAGTCCCCTACATCGTCAGGCCGCTCGGCACGCTCAATCGCTGGGGTATCCGGAATCGGCGCCCCTGGCTGAAGCGGCTCTCCTTCCACGTTTTGGAAAGCCGCATCCTGGCCAGCGCTGCGGGCATTCACTACACCAGCGAACAGGAACTCCTGGAGGCCGGTGAATTGGGCGTATCCGCAAACCCGCTGATCATTCCGAATGCAGTGGAACTCCCGGTGGGACATGCCTGCTCCCCTGTCCGGCCCGTCGCAGAACGTAAAGTCATTCTCTTCCTCTCCCGTTTCGATCGGAAAAAGGGTCTCGATCTTCTCCTCGAAGCCTTCGCGCGCGTGCGCCGGCAGTGTCCCGACGCGGTCCTGGTGCTTGCAGGAACGGGCGACCCGCAATGGGTGGCCCGTCTCAAAGAGAACGCCGAACGTCTGGGAATTGCCTCCGGGGTGATTTGGGCTGGCTTCCTCACCGGAGAAAACAAGTGGGCGGCATTGAGCGGCGCGGACGTTTTCGTGCTCCCATCTTACTCGGAAAACTTCGGCATCGCGCTCGTCGAAGCTCTCGCTTGCGGTTGCCCCGTGGTGCTTTCCGATCAGGTCGGCATTCACCGCGAGATCCGCCGCGCCGAAGCCGGGCTGGTCACCCCGTGCCGGGTCGAGGAACTGGCCACCGCCATCCTCAACGTTCTGACCGACGCCGCCCTCCGCCGCCGCATGAGCGAAAACGGCGTGCGCCTGGCCCGCCAGCAGTTCTCGCTCGAAGCTGTCAGCCGTCAACTGGCTTCGGCTTACGCGGCCATCGCCCCATGACATCTCCCACCCTGGCCGTCGTCGTCCTGACTTACAACGAGGAAGTCAACCTGCCGCGTTGTCTCGACAGCCTGCACGGGTTGGACTGCTCCGTGATCGTCGTCGATTCGGGAAGCACAGACAAAACTCGCCAGGTCGCCGAACGCTACCAAGCCGCGTGGCTATCCCACCCCTTCGAGAACTATGCCGTCCAGCGTAACTGGGCTCAGGACAATCTCCCCATAGCGGCCGATTGGATTCTGCACTTAGACGCCGATGAGCGGCTCACTCCCGAACTTGCCATCGAGATCAACCGGACCCTGCCCGCCGCGGATGACTCCATCGATGGCTTCCTCCTGCGCAAGCGGACCATCTTCATGGGGCGTTGGATTCGCCATGGCGGACACTATCCTTCTTATCACCTCCGCCTCTTCCGCTGGCACAAAGGCCGCTGCGAAGACCGGCTATACGATCAACACTTTGTAGTCCCCGGTAAGGTCAAACCTCTAGACAGCGATTATCTGGACATCGTAGCCGCCAACCTCGGCACCTGGACTCTGCGCCACAAGCGATGGGCGGAACTGGAAGCCAACGAAATGCTGGCGCAGGACGATTGCCGCCGCCAGGTGCATCCCGATCTCCTCGGCAATCCCATCGAAAGGCGGCGCTGGTTCCGCAAGGCCTATTCCCGCGGTCCGCTCTTCGGCCGGGCGTTCGCGTATTGGTCCTACCGCTATCTCTTCCGTCTGGGTTTCCTCGACGGCAAAGAAGGACTCATCTTCCATTTCCTGCAAGGCTTTTGGTTTCGTTTCCTGGTAGACGCCATGATCTACGAGCAGCACAAAGCATAACAATTGAGAACTGAGCCACCCCCGTAAGGGAGTGTTTTCAACCACAAGGGGCACGCGCGTGAACATTCTCGGACTCAACGCCTTCCACGGCGACGCTTCGGCGGCTCTTCTTTCCGACGGCCAACTCGTGTCGGCCATCGAAGAGGAGCGGCTGAACCGCATCAAGCATTGGGCCGGATTTCCCAATCTCGCCGCCGCCGCCTGCCTCAACGGATCGGATCGAAACGACATCGAACACGTGGCCATCTCCCGCGATCCGTTCGCCCATATCGCGCGGAAAGTGCTGCACACGGCCGTCCGCCCTGCCTCCTGGCAGCGATCCGTGTCGCGCGTCGCCAACATCGTTCAGGTCGCCCGCCTCAGTCCGGAGCGCCCAGGCACCATTCTCTCCGAGTTGAAGCGCGCCCGCATCCACAAGGTCGAGCACCATCGAGCGCACCTCGCCAGCGCCTTCTTCGCCTCCCCCTTCGACCAGGCCGCCGTGGTCTCCGTGGATGGCTTCGGCGATTACAGCAGCGTCCAGTGGGGCCTCGGCCGCGGCAATCGCATCGACCTGCTCGGCTCCGTGCTGTTCCCGCACTCGCTCGGCATTCTCTACACCGCCTTCACCCAGTTTCTGGGTTTTCCCAAGTACGGCGACGAGTACAAAATGATGGGTCTGGCGGCTTACGGCGAGCCGCGCTTCGCGCCGCAAGTCCGCCAGATCGTCAAGACGGAATCCGGCAATTGCCGCCTCGACCTCGATTACTTCACGCACCATAGCCAGGGCGTCGAGATGACTTGGGATGGCTGCGAGCCAATGTCCGGTAACGTCTTCTCGCGGAAGATGCTCGAAGTGTTCGGCGAGTCGCGCACCCCCCGCGCCGAAATCACCGATCGGCATTCCGATCTGGCGGCCTCCGTGCAAGCCGTCCTCGAAGAGAATTACTTCGCGTTGCTGAATCATGTCTACCATCGCACCGGGCAAAAGGCGTTGTGCCTGGCGGGCGGAGTGGCGCTCAACTGCGCGGCCAACGGCAAGATTTTCGAGCAGACGCCCTTCCGCGATATCTATATCCAGCCGGCCGCCAGTGACGCCGGCACTTCCATCGGCGCCGCGCTGTCGGTCTGGCACGAGCGCCTGAATCAGCCCCGCTCCTTCGTCATGCGCCATGCTTACTATGGCCCGCAATACAGCGACCGCGAAATTCACGCGGAGTTGGAAACCGCCGGCGTTGCCTATCGCCGCTTGAGCGAAGCCGAGTTGGTCGACGCAACCGCCTCCGAGATCGCCGCCGGCAAAGTGGTCGGCTGGTTCCAGGGCCGCATGGAATTTGGACCGCGCGCCCTCGGCAATCGCAGCATTTTGGCCGACCCCCGCCGCGCCGGCATGAAGGATCTGCTCAACAGCCGCATCAAGCATCGCGAACACTTCCGGCCCTTCTGCCCCTCTGTCCTGGCCGAAGCCGCTTCGGATTACTTCGAAACCGGTTATCCGTCTCCCTTCATGGTGACTGCCTATCGCATCAAGAGCGAGCGCCTGCGGGATATCCCAGCCGTCACCCACGCCGACGGCACCGGCCGCCTCCAGACCGTCGACCGGGAATCCAACCCGCTCTACTGGAAACTCATTCGCCGCTTCGGCGACATCACCGGCGTCCCCGTCTTGCTGAATACCTCGTTCAACGAGAACGAACCCATCGTCGAGACCCCCGCGCAAGCGCTCGACTGCTTCCTGCGCACCCGCATGGACGTGCTGGCCATTGGCCCCTATATGCTCCTGAGATCCGAGAATCTGCACCAGGCTCTTGGAGGGCGGACTTTAGTCCGCGCGGGGCTTTAGCCCCGCTCTTTGCCCCATTCGAGGATCGACCATGAAGATACTGCTCCTCAATCAGTGCTTCTATCCCGACGTGGTATCTACCGCGCAGCACGCCAGCGATCTCGTCGCGGCACTCGCCCAACGCGGCCATGAGGTGACCGTAGTGGCCAGCACGCGGGCCTATGACAACCCGCATGTAAAGTTTCCGATCGAAGACCACTGGCGTGGCAGCCGCATCCTGCGCGTCCCCTGTCTGGCGCTCGGCAAAACCACGAAGTGGCGGCGCGTGGCCAACTTCGCCAGTTTCTTCCTCAGTTGCCTCCTCCGCCTCGTCTTCCTCCCGCGCTTCGACGTCGTCATGGCCCTCACTTCACCGCCGCTCATCTCCCTGCTCGGCGCGCTCTACGTCAAGCTCAAGGGCGGCCGTTTCATTTTCTGGGTCATGGATCTGAATCCCGACGAGGCCATCGCCGCGGGATGGCTCAACGAGCGTTCCGCCACCGCCCGCGCCCTGGCCCGACTCCTCAACTTCAGCCTCCACACCGCCGACGAAGTCGTCGTCCTCGATCGCTTCATGCGCACCCGCGTAATGAAAAAAGGAGTGCCCCCGGAGAAGATCAGTACCATCCCGCCCTGGGCCCATAGCGAGGTCGTGCGCTACGATCCGGATGGCCGCCTGGCCTTCCGCGACCGCCATGGATTCGCCGGCAAGTACGTCGTGATGTATTCCGGTAATCACAGCCCCTGCCATCCTTTGACCACCGTGCTCCAAGCCGCCCGGCGCCTGGCCGATCGTCCCGATATCGTGTTCTGTTTTGTCGGCGGCGGCAGCGAATTCCCCACCGTCGCCAGTTTTGCAGCCGAGCACAAGCTGTCGAACATCCGCTGCCTGCCCTACCAGCCGCTCGCCGACCTTTCGGCTTCGCTCTCTTCCGCGGACCTGCACGTGGTCGTCATGGGAGACCCGCTGGTGGGTATCGTCCACACCTGCAAAATCTACAACATCATGTGTATCGGCACGCCAGTCCTGTACATCGGCCCGCCCAAGAGCCATGTCATGGACATCGCCGCCGGCAACGGAATTCCGCTGACCTCCGCCAGTCATGGCGACGTCGGCCAGGTCGTGCGCCGCATCCTCGCGAATGCCCAAACCAGCCCCAACATCGGCGTGCCCGATCGGCGCATGGTGGAGCGCGGCCGCAGTTTCCATCAGGACCAGCTCGTGCCGCGCTTCGCCGACCTCGTCGAAGCCCTGCCGGAGCAGGCCGCGGCCGCCGCAGTCGGCAGCCAGGCCGTCGGAGATTGATTTTAGGATTGCAACAGAACGGTTGCCCAGAATCGGAAACAGCTCCTTTGTGGTATCCTCTGTTCTGCCGGTTTCATCTCGATCAGCCTTAACAAGAGTTAGACCATGACTGGCGATTCTTTGCATTATGCTGGATTCTGGCCTCGGTTGGGTTCACTGCTGCTGGATCTGATCTTCGTCCTACCCCTGTCTGCCTTGGTGTTTTGGGCGAGTAGGCATTACCGTTTGTTCCAGGTGTATTACATGATTCCCGGCACTCTTTTCGGACTGTTTTATAGCGTTTATTTGGTCCGACGCTTTGGCGGCACTCCTGGCAAACTGGTCGGGTATTCGTATTCGCAAGCTTGACGGCGATCCCGTTGGTTACCGGGAAGCATTTCTCAGATACTTGCCGGAGTTTATCCTTGCTTTGTTGTCGAACATCGCCTTCACATTCCCGTTACTGCACATGAGTGATGCCGAATATCAATCGCTGTCTTTTATGGAGTTTTCCAAACATATAACTGAGCTTGCTCCATCATGGTATAAGCCAGTGCAGGTAGCCCAGACCATTTGGTTTTGGGGTGAGCTTATCGTCTTGCTTACGAATCGGAAGAGACGGGCCTTGCACGATTTCATTGCCGGGACCGTCGTGGTTCACGTCGCCTAACAAATCGCTGGAACCAACAGCCACCGCTCCGTGAGCATCCACGTTGGAGCCGGTCCCAGTTCTTACCGCCGCTTCTTCGTGCAACCGCATTGACCACATTTATCTCCAATTACAATAGCTCAGAATCTTCGCAACGCGGTGGGGCAGGCTGTCAACCTGCAAGCCGATTGTGAATCGGCCTTCCGTTTGTCGCGCGCCGCTGTGCGGGGCAGACGCTAGGTCTGCGCTGGCGTTGCTTTCTGCCGTCCTGCTAGCGATGCTTGGTCCCAATTTGCTGACCGCCCGCGCACCCATCCAAACTTTTCTCATCCACGAAGAATTCGGAGTGACCCACCCGCCCCAGATTATCGACTTCGACTTCGGCAAGAGCCTCGATCCGGATCGCACCTGCATGATCGGACCCCAAGGCGTCGAAGTTCCGTTCCAGCTTCTCCACGATGGCAAAATCGCCGTCGAGGCCGCTCTAGCCGCCCACGCCCGCGCCGAATGGAAGCTCTACGCCGCCGATGCGCCCCGCCCGCCCCATGGCTTTCCAAACGCCGTGCGCATCGCCGAAACCCCCGCCTGGTACGAGATCGTCAACGGCCTCACCGGCGTCCGCATCGCCCGCGCCGCCCACCCCGGCTGGGCGCCTATCCAAGGCATCCTCTACCGCGATGGAACCTGGACTGCCGTTGGCCCCAACGCCCTGGAACTCGCCGGCCGTCCCACCAACATGACCGTCCGTTTCGTGGAACGCGGCTCGCTGAAAGTCGTCGTCGAGGTTGCCTACATCATCGACCGCCCCCGCCTTGACTATGGCGACAATCTCCTCATCCCCGCCGGCCAGGGCTTCTACCGCTCCACCATCGAAATTCAGGCGGGCCAGCCATCCATCCTCATCGAAGACGACACCGACACGGATCTCCGCTACACCCTCGACATCTACCTCGGCCTCGAACCCGATCAGGCGCGCTACCGCGGTCATCACTCCACCTCGGTCGAAAACGGCCGAGAACCCGACGGCCGCCAGTACCGGATGTGGCACGAGCGCCCCGCCATGGACGCCATCCGCGACCTCCAATACCGCACCCCCGCCCCGTCCAATTACAACAGCGATCCTCCCAACATCCGGCGCATGGCCGTTTGGGACCCGTGGGTTTATGACAGCGGATGGTATTGGCAGTTGTACAACGTCAAAGCTGGGCCCAGTGCCAATCTCCTCGGCATCTTCGCCGGACCCGCATCTCAAGCCATCGGCGCGGCCCACAATGGCGCAGGCATCTTCACCGCCCCCGGCCCCGCCGCCGGCATCGCCTTCGAAACCCATCGCCGCTCACCCGACGCCCGCGTCTTCCCCCGCGTGCGCATCGCCTGGGGAATCTTCATCGGCACTAAGGGCGCCGCTCTCGGCGACCCCTACCAGGTCCAGAGCATCGCCCGCCAAATGAACCTCCACGGCGGCATCAATCTCAACAAGGTGTATCACTGCGAGACCGATTTCCCCGATCCACCCGCCGGTTACCAGCCGCTCTTCATGCGCCGCGCCGCCGTCGACGCTGTCAGCGCCCGCGTGCGTTCCGATCCCGAGTATTACCATCGCCTCTACCGCGACGAGTCCACCGCCCGGCCCCTGCTGGACATGTGGCGCGACCCCTCCGGCCGCAAGCTCGAAGAACTCGTCGCCAACACCACCGCCACCGCCCACGACCTCCTCGACGCCCTGGTCAATGGCGACGGCATCTACGACTTCCGCTTCCACTACTGGCACGGCGGCCTCGAAATGACCCGTCAGGCCGTCTGGATCAATGCCATCCTCACAAGTGATCGCGCCACCGCCGCCGACCGCGCCCGCGTGAAAGCCGCCGCCGCGCTATTTGCCTCCGTCCTGTGGGATTCCGACTTCGTCCCCCTGTTCGACGGTCACGGTCTGAACCTCGGCACCGCCAACATGCCCGTGCAGCAGAACCAATACCGTGACCTCTACGCGCTCCTGCAAGTGGGGCGGACGCCCTCGTCCGCGCGCGACCCCCTGGTCGCGCTCCGCGCCCTTGCCAACCTCTCCCAAACCGTCGACGATTCCGGCGCCGCCATGGGATCCACGCATTACATCGGCGCCTCCATGGGCCCGCTCCTCACCACCCTCCAGCAATTGCAAACCGCCGGCCTCGCCGATGCCTTCCGCGATGAGCCCCGCCTGGCCCGTTTCGCCGAGTTCTACCTGAACCTGCTCACGCCCCCCGAGCCCCGCTTCGGCGGATACCGCAAGCTGGTCTCCATCGGCGACGGATCCACCGAGTCTTCCGAACTCTACGGCCAGCTTGCCACCGGCTTTGCCGCGTCCAACCCCGCACTCTCCGCCCGCCTCATGTCCGCCTGGTGGCAGTCCGGCGCAATGCACTCCGGCTTCCACGGTTCCACCATCCTGAAAATCGACGAGAACCTGCCCGTCGCCAACGCGCACCTGGGCGATGCCACTTTCCCCGGCTGGTTCACCGTCCTGCGCAACGCCTGGGGCACTCGCAACGAAACCGCCGTCTGGCTCGTCGATGGCGATTTCTACCGCGACCACGCCCACGAGGACAACGGCACCGTCGTGATCTACGCCCTCGGCGCGCCGCTCTCCCTCGATTGGGGCAGCATGTACTCGCCCCAATCTCCCGGAGCTTTCGTGCATTCGCTCGCCCTGCCCGAGGCCGCGCTGCCCTTCGCCTGGGACACCACCGCTACCCCACTGGAACAGATCGGATTCCGCTGGCGCAGCGCCACCCAACAAGCCTTCGAGTCTTTCCCCGCGAGCGCTTACGTCCGCGCCACCTACGAATCCAAAGGCGCAACGCCTACCCGATGGACGCGAACCGTCTACTCCATCCATCCCGACGAAAACAATCCCATCATAGCCATCCAAGACAACTTCGAAGGTCCCGGCGCCCCCCACATCCTCACCCTCAACCTGACGGCCGAACCCGAATCGCCCGCTCCCCCCCTCGCCCCCTCGCCCCCTCACCTCTCCTTCACCGGCCAATGGCTCATCAATTGGGACCTCTACGCCTTCACCGCCGCCAACGCCCCCGCCCAAAGCGTCATCCGCACCTGGTCGCACCACTGGCACCCCGACCGTGAGCAAAGCGAATTCGCCAAAGTCAACGGCCGCCCTTTCGCAGAGCGTCAATCCATCCTCCGCCTCCGCACCACCGGCGCATCCACCGTGCTTCTGCTGCCCTGGCGAAAGGACCGCCCGCGCGACGCCTCCGTCCATCACGACGGCGCACGCACAACCATTTCCTGGAACGGCGCAACCGCCGCCCTTGATCCCGATTGCTATAGCTACACCCAAGGCGCCACCACCATCCTCACCGCTTTCGGACCCGCGCCCTGCCAGTCCGCCGGCATCGCCATCGCCGGTGGCGCAGCCGAGATTCGCATCCAGTCCGGTCGCACCACCGTCACCGCACACGGCCCCGCCGGCGTGCGTAACGTCACTTTACCCGGGTCTCATCCCCGGTCCCTCGATTACAAAGGCGGCCCGCCCATGACCATAATCGTCCGGATTCTAGGGCAGGTTGGCAACAGTTGGCAACCCGCAGGCCGATTGTCAATCGGTCCGGCGCTTGCATGAGACGTGAGCCATCGAACTCAAACCATGTATGACACACGCTGTCAATGTTTACACAACTAACCCATGTCATACAATTGA
>Ga0187851_10000881_pt1 | contig 29814 bp, 26 predicted proteins | sample June2016WEW_6_10_FD_132997 | JGI IMG/M metagenome (GOLD analysis project Ga0187851, IMG submission 132997) | Peatland microbial communities from SPRUCE experiment site at the Marcell Experimental Forest, Minnesota, USA - June2016WEW_6_10 | ecosystem: Environmental > Terrestrial > Soil >...
CCGCTACGGCAAACGCCTGCTCTCGGCTCTCGATGGCGCACGGTCCCGCCACAATTGCCAGGCCCGTCCCACCAATCGTCGCGGCCGTACCCGCGAAACGGATCACCGTGTTGTCTTCTTTAATATCCCGGCTCACCAACTTGTAAGGCTTCGAAACCTTGATCACTTCCTGCACGCCCGGCATTTCTTCCAGCGTGCCCTGTTCCACTTCGCCTTTGTTTCCAGTGATGCCGATCGCGGTGCGCTGCGCCCCCGGCATGGCATGCGCACGATATCCCAGCCTCTCGATCTTTTCGCAAACGCTCCGCACCTGCTCCTCGGTAGCGTGCGCCTTCATGACGACTAACATAATTTCCTCTTAACGAACGATGTGGGGACAGCCGCCCAAGCCTGCCCTGAGCCGAGTCGAAGGGGCTGTCCATGTTGAGCAGAGGCTCGACCGGCTTCCCAAGCCATCTGTACAAAGCCGGCCCACCAAGTCTACCGTTGCCCACGCAGCACCGCAAATGCTGCAGCCTAGAATTCCGTGATCACCGTGACCTAAGAATCGGACCGGCGATGGCGTTCGGACAGCCGCTTTCGCCCGCCTGCCCTTAGCGAAAGCCGCCAAGCGGAAGCGGCTCTTATACTTCCTAAATGCCGCGCTCCATGGCCCGCGAACAAGACATCCTTGCCCGTCCTGCTCCTAAACGCCCGCCCCGGCTCACTTCTCGCCGCATCGGCATCCATACCTCCACCGCCGGAGGCATTCACAACGCTGCCGAACGCGCCTATCGCCTAGGCTGCAACACTCTACAGGTTTTCTCTTCCAGCCCGCGCCAGTGGGCTCCTTATGAATTGAGCGAACTCCAATGCGAAGAGATGACCCGTCTGCGCGCAAAGTACGATCTCAAGCCTCTCGTCCTCCACACCAATTACCTGGTGAATTTAGCCAGCCCCAACCAGCTCTTCCTGCAGAAATCCATCGAAGCCTTCCGCGGGGAAATCGAGCGCGCCCTGGCTGTATGTGCCGACTATCTCGTGCTCCATCCCGGCTCGTTCCGCGGCTCCGATCGCGGAGCTGGATTGCTGCAGATGGCTGCCGCCATCGCCGCCTCCACTCAAGGCCTCGACCTTGCAAAAGCGGGGCTCGTGATCCTGATCGAAAATACCGCTGGCGCCGAATTCTCCCTCGGAGGCAGCTTCGAGCAAGTGGCCGAAGTCATCGACCGTCTCCGCGGCATCGTGCCTGTCGCGGCTTGCATCGACACTTGTCACACACACGTCGCCGGATACGACATCGTCACTCAAGAAGGCATCTACCAGACGCTCCAGCACCTTGACGCAAGCGTCGGCTTGAACAATGTAAAAGTCGTTCACTGCAATGACGCCAAGGCCACCCGCGGATCCAAGCTCGACCGCCATCAACACATCGGCAAGGGAACCATCGGCAAAGATGCGTTCCGCGTCCTGCTGAATGATCTTCGTCTCGCGCATGCCGCTTTCATCGCCGAAACCCCCATCGACCAGCCCGGCGACGACCGCAGAAATGTCAATGCCCTCAAGAAGCTTGTGGCCTGATTAGTACCTTTTTGTTCCCGCGTAGTTCTAATGTATTCTGGCCCCGCCCATGATCCGTCTTCTCATCTGGTTACTGAGCCAGCCGTTATTTTGGGCCGGACTGGGACTAATACTTGGCCCCTTTTTCTTCTGGCGCGGCTTTCGTCTGCTGCAGCGCAAGCAGTTCATCATGGATATTCCGGTCTCAACCATCCGTGCCGCGGCATTGGGCCGGGTGCAGGTAAGTGGCAAGGCGGTTGGCCCATACACCCTGGTCGCACCTTTGAGCGGTGGCGATTGCCTTTACTATCGCCTGGCAATCGAATCGAACCCGCGGGGCGATCTCCGCAAGCGAATGCAGGAGATGTGCGCGCCTCTTTTCATCGATGATGGTACTGGCACGCTCATGATTTACCCCCACGGATCGGAACTGCTCATGGTGCCGTCTTGTGACCGGTCGGAGTACGGAAAGCTCATCGGCACACTCGCAAATTTCTCGGAAGGCAGTCCGGAGTTTGCCCAGGAATATTCCATCAAACCAGGCGACACCATCTTCATCTTGGGTACTCTTCGGGAAAATCCGTGGGCAAAAAAGGACACGGTTTCCGAGTGCAACGAGCTCGCCCGCGTTGGCCCCGGATTCATCGGCCCAGGCGAAGCCGACTTGCTGCGTCGCGAAGCCTATCCTGACCTGAATCCCGAGCTCCCCGCGGGAGCTGCTCTAGCTTCACCCGATGTTTTCGACTTACATCCTCCCGTCATTCTGATGCGGGGCGATGGTCCCTTTATCATCTCAACTGATAGCCAACGCGAACTGGTGGCCAGGCTGAACTGGAAATCTCTCGTGTACATTTGGGGAGGGCCGGCGGCAACTCTTTGGGGTCTGTGGGAAATTCTCAAGCACGCCGGACGGCTGGGAACTCCATTTCCCAACTGACACCTGTTTCCGGAGCGCGCTGTGCGACAATCTCCACACAGGATTTGGCGCCTCATTGTAAAATCTAGGGTTTACTCACTAGTCCCCGCAATTCTCTTATGCCGCAGCAAGATAACATGCAGCAGCAAGCACCAACAGCCAGCGTGAACCGGCGCAGCGACGACGATCGTCCGAACGACGAACGCTATAACCCCCAGCGCGTTGAAGCGAAATGGTTCGAGCGCTGGCAAAGCGATCCTCAGCTCTATGCAGCCGAGCCGGCGGATTCCAGCAAGAAGAAATACTACGTCCTCGAGATGTTGCCCTATCCCTCGGGCGCGCTTCACATGGGGCACGTGCGCAATTACTCCATTGGCGACGCGCTCGCACGTTATATGTGGATGAACGGCTACAACGTTCTTCATCCCATGGGCTGGGATTCCTTCGGCCTTCCGGCAGAGAATGCTGCCATCCAGAACCACACTCCTCCGCGCGAGTGGACCCTTGGCAATATTGCCAAAATGAAGGCGCAGATGAATCGCATCGGCTTCGCCTACGACTGGTCCCGCGAAGTCACGACCTGCTTGCCCGATTACTACCGCTGGAATCAGTGGTTCTTTCTCAAGTTCTACGAGAAGGGGTTGGCCTATCGCAAGAAGAGCAAGGTTAACTGGTGTCCGAAGTGCGCCACCGTTCTTGCCAACGAACAGGTCCTCCCAAACGGATGCTGCTGGCGCCACGAAGATACCGTCGTCGAGCAGCGCGAACTCGAGCAATGGTTTTTGCGCATCACGAAATACGCAGACGAGCTATTGCGCGACCTGGACAAGCTCGGCGGTTGGCCCGAAAAAGTTCGCACCATGCAGCGCAACTGGATCGGCCGCAGCGAAGGAACGCTGGTCGATTTCAAGATCGACTACGCGGAGGACCGTAGCGGATTCGGCCCCGCTGGAGGGACGATAAGCGTCTTCACCACTCGCGTCGACACCATTTTCGGAGCGACCTCGGTGCAGCTCGCCCCTCAGCATCCCATCGTCACCGATCTCGCCGCTCACAATCCTGATCTCCGCGCCAAGGTTGATCAACTCATCGCCGAGCAGCGCAAAGCGAAAGAAGCCGGAGACATCGGCGAAATTGAAAAACACGGCGTCGCCACCGGCCGCTATGCCATCAATCCGTTCAACGGCGAAAAAATCCCCATCTGGGTGGCCAACTACATCCTCATGGACTACGGCACCGGCGCCATTATGAGCGTGCCCGCTCACGACGACCGCGACTACGAGTTCGCGAAAAAATACAAACTCGAGATCCGCCTCGTCGTTCTTCCAATTTCCAACGATCCCGAAGAGACCGTCACCGAGCCTCGCCTTCCTTTCGCCACACACGAAGGCATGTTGATCAACTCCGGGAAGTTTAGCGGCCTTGAGTGTGCCGCCGCCATCCAGAAAATGTCCGCCTACGCGGACGAGAAAGGTTTCGGCAAACCCACCATTACCTATCGCCTCAAGGATTGGGGCATCTCCCGTCAGCGCTATTGGGGAACGCCCATCCCCATGCTCTATTGCGAAAGAGACGGTATCGTTCCCGTGCCGGAAAAAGATTTGCCAGTGATCTTGCCGGAGAACTTAGATATCACTCTCGCCGGAGGATCACCGCTCGGAAGAGTGCCGGAGTTCGTCAACGCCACTTGCGCCAAGTGCGGTGGTCCTGCGCGCCGAGAAACCGATACCATGGACACCTTCATTGATTCGTCCTGGTATTTCTACCGCTACACCGACGCGCACAACGACCGTGCTCCCTTCGATTCGAAGACCACGCAATATTGGTGTCCCATCGATCAGTACATCGGGGGCGTCGAACACGCGATCTTGCACCTCATCTACTCGCGCTTCTGGACGAAGTTCATGCGCGACCTTGGCCTCGTCACCAATGATGAGCCTGTCGAGCGGCTTTTCACCCAGGGCATGGTCATCAAAGACGGCGCAAAAATGTCCAAGAGCTTGGGCAACGTCGTTAGTCCCGACGAAATGGTCGCGCGCTACGGCGCCGATGCCGCTCGCCTCTACACCCTCTTCGCCGCTCCGCCTGATCGCGACCTTGACTGGCAGGATTCCGGCATCGAAGGCATCCAGAGATTTTTGGGCCGCGTCTATCGCTTCGTAGTGAGGAATGCAACGAACGCTCCAAATGCATCCAGAGAGGCTTTGCTAACAACGTCCCTCACTCCATCAGAACGTCAGATCCAGCGCAAACTCCACCAGACGATCAAACGGGTTAGCGACGATTTCCAGGGACGCTGGCACTTCAACACTTGCATCTCCGCCATCATGGAGTTGGTGAACGCCCTCTACGCCCACGAGGAGATCGCAACCTCCCAATCTCAGGCGAGAAGCGGCACTTCGACGGCTCTACTGGCAGAAGTCCAGCGCGACCTCGTTCTCTTGCTCGCTCCGTTCGCGCCTTATCTCGCCCACGAACTATGGGAGATGCTGGGCGAAAAGGGAAGCCTTCTCAAAGCTTCCTGGCCAAAATACGATGCCACGCTCGCCAAAGAAGAGGAACTGAAAATCCCCGTGCAGGTTAACGGTAAATTGCGCAGCCACGTCACTGTACCGGCGGATACTCCTGAGACGGTTGTGCTTGAGCGCGCCCTCGCTGATGAAAAAATTCAGGCCTTCATCGCCGGGAAGCAGATTGCGAAAAAGATCTTTGTCCCGGGCAAACTCGTAAATATTGTTGCGAAGTAAAGTCCCTGAATACTGTTGCCGGTGAAAATTCAAGCGGGATCGCGGAGCGCGCTCCCGCTCGGCACCAATAAACTATTCTTATTCTCCTCCCACAACCAAAGCTTCGCTGCGCTTGTGGAAGTCAATCTCGTTAAGCGCCTTTGTGTTGTCCGGAAGCGTCTTTACGCCCACCGCGTCATAGGGCGATGGCTGTTGCAAATCTTTTATTTTGCCCTCGGTCGTAGCGACGGTTTTGCCATTCTGCATGATCTCGATCTTTACGTCATTGGCGGGACCATTCCATTCGGCCTTGTAGTTGCCGGGTGCGAGCTGCGTAGACCCAACCTGCACGGTATCGGTTAGAGTGAAATTTCCTGAACGACCATCCTTGGCGAATGCACCCACTGAGAGCACGACCGCCACGATAGCGAGTGAAGCGAAGTAGTGTAAAGATTTCATTTCTATTTTCTCCTAAGACTAATTCTTGCGCCTTTGTTCAAGAGATGCTCGCCCATCGGGGCCGGTTGCAGATATCTTGGGAGGATGTATATAGAGATTTGTAAACTGAGTTGGAATCGATCGGTCGACACTGTCGAAATATCGACACTTTGACAACGTGCGCTATTCTACTTAACGGGAGTCGAAAGAATGTCCGCGCCGTCACCCACCACGGAAGGCTTCCGCGCAGCATTCCGCCGCCCTTCGCTGACGTTTGCAGAAATCGCGTGGCGCTGGACGGTTGGATCAACTGCGGCGGTCTTAGTTGCATTGTGTTGCATCGAGTATCTCAACTCGCTTCCCGTAACCAAGGCCGACTCGTTTCTCCTCTCGAGCCGACAACCAGCTTTCGTCGCACGCGCACTCACGCACATTCTTCATGGCAGCCTGAATCGGGCTGTGCTGGCGGCCTTGCTCGTTGGTCTAGCGTTGTGTGTCTTGTGGATCATAGCTGCTTCCATCGGCCGTCTGGCCACTCTCCGTGCTTTGCTGGAACGCTTTCGGAGCGAGGCTGAGGGTAATTTCCTGACCAAAACACAAAGCTCGGGAAAGCAACGTCCGATCCGCGCATTAATGGCCCTGAATTTCTTTCGCGTGGTCGTGGTGCTGGCCGTATTTCTCGCCCTGGGAGGCGCGTCGATTCTTTCCAGCTTTGTTTCATCCAATGCCAACCCGAGACCCGGCTTGGCTTTTGCCCTGTTTGTCCCCCTGGCCGGAGTGATCTGCACTGCGGGTTGGGGGCTAAACTGGTGGCTGTCGCTCGCCGGAATATTCGCGGTCCGCAATCAAGAAGATGCACCGGACGCTGTTTCTGAGGCGGTCTCCTTTTTTCGTGAGCACGCTGGTTCCGTTCTTGCTGTCAGCGTTTGGACGGAGCTTGCGCATCTGATTGCATTCAGCATTGCTACCACTGTGGTTTCGTTGCCACTCGCTTTCATCCGCATTGCGCCCTGGCGACTCATTATCGCCGCCGTCGTTCTCCTAACGCTGGCATATTTTGCCGTCGCGGACTGGCTCTACATCGCACGCTTGGCCGGCTACGTTTGCATCGCGGAAATGCCGGACGCGCTGCCTGCAACGTCGTCGGTCGGACCGACATCTCCCGCCGGAATTGCCGCTCCGATCGACGATGCGATCGACCGCGATGAACGGATCCTGAGTGACGTCCCAAGCTTGGCCCTAGAGACGTAGCTTCGACGTCTCGAGAATCCGATCCTTTACACTGGACCTCTGATTTGAGAAACTCATCCGTGGAAACCCCATCCAGGCTGAGCCAGTCCATCGTAATCCTCGACTTTGGCGCGCAATATACCCAGCTCATCGCGCGCCGCATCCGCGAACAGAATGTTTTTTCGGTGGTTCTCCCCTGCACGGCCTCGCTCGACGAGGTAAAGAGCTACGCCCCAATGGGGATTGTGCTTTCGGGCGCGCCCTGGTCGGTCTATGACAAAGATGCGCCGCCGGCGGATGCGCGATTGTTCGAGCTAGGACTCCCCGTGCTCGGTATCTGTTACGGCCTGCAGTTCATGGTGCACACACTGGGCGGAAAAGTACGGCCGGCGGACAAGCGCGAGTATGGTCATGCCGAAGTCGACATCGTTGCGGACTCTGTGCTGTTCGCCGGGTTGGCGAAGCGGCAGGCGGTTTGGATGTCGCATGGCGACGAAGCGCTGGAACTGCCTCCGGGATTTGAGTTGACTGCGAAGACGGCTCACGCGGTAGCGGGAATTCAGAATGTGGCGAAGAAGTGGTTTGCCGTGCAGTTCCATCCCGAGGTTCACCACACCCGGAACGGGACGGAGATTCTGCGCAACTTTGTTTTCAAAATCTGTGGCGCGAAGCCCTTGTGGACGCCGCAACACTTCATCGATTCGACGATCGAACAAGTCCGGCAACAGGTGGGAAGTGGGCGAGCGATCTGTGCGCTTTCGGGCGGAGTGGACTCGTCGGTGGCGGCGGTGCTGGTCGATCGAGCATTGCGCGATGCGAAAGGCAAGCCCCGACTGACTTGTGTTTTTGTCAACAACGGCGTGCTGCGCAAGAACGAGTTCACCAAAGTACAAAAGACTCTGCACGACAAGCTAGGACTGCACCTCGATGCGGTCGACGCCACCGATCGTTTCCTCGCTAAGCTTAAAGGTGTCAATGACCCCGAGAAGAAACGCAAGATTATTGGCAACGAGTTCATCAAGGTGTTCGAGCGGGAGGCCCGCCGCATTGAGAAAAAAGGAGGCAAGGTCAAGTGGCTGGTGCAGGGAACGCTCTATCCCGATGTGATTGAATCTCGCTCGGTGCGGGGACCTTCGCAGGTGATCAAGTCGCATCACAATGTGGGCGGGCTTCCGGAGAAAATGAAGCTGAAGTTGATCGAGCCGCTGAAGGATTTGTTCAAAGATGAAGTACGGAAAATAGGGCGCGATTTGGGGATGCCCGAGGAGATTTTGCAGAGGCAGCCGTTCCCCGGTCCGGGGCTGGCGGTGCGAGTTCTCGGCGAGGTTACGCCAGAGCGATTAGCCTTGTTGCGGGAGTGTGACGACATTGTGGTGGGGGAGATCAAGAATGCCGGGCTGTACACGAAAGTCTGGCAGTCGTTTGCGGTGCTGTTGCCGGTGATGTCGGTGGGCGTCATGGGCGATATGCGGACGTATGCGTATACGTGCGCGGTGCGGGCGGTGAGTTCGGAGGATGGGATGACGGCAGATTGGGTTCCGCTGCCGCACGAAGTGCTGAAGAAGATTTCCACGCGGATTGTGAATGAAGTGAAGGGTGTGAATCGCGTGGTGTACGACATCACGTCGAAACCTCCGGGGACGATCGAGTGGGAATGAGAAAGTGCCTTCTAGCGGCTAGCTCCTGGCTTCTCGTTTGAACCCACGGTGGCTAACGCCGCTTTATGACATTCATTCTTCGGCTCTATCGAGGAGGGGGTTTGATCTTTTTTCGCGACGTGGCGACTCCAGTAGCACGCCCTTGCCTGGCGGCTGCTTGAAACCGCCAAACCGACCAACCAAACCGGATGAACTTGAGACGAAACTCTCAAGCAGTGATTTCCAAGAGATTGCCTTCGGAGTCGGCGATTACAGCTTCGTAGTACCCGTCTCCGGTCAGCCTCGACCGGCTTACGATGCGAACGCCCGAAGCTTCCATTTCTTTTACCAGACGATCAACCGCGTCGCGCGAGCCAATGGAGATGGCGAAATGGGCGGGGCGTGGCGCTTCGCCGGGCGCCACCATCAGTTCGAGACGAGCGCCGGAGCCGAGGGAGAGGAAACGAGATTTGAAGTCACGGCTTGAACTGGAGTACAGCGGTCCCGGAGTGGCTTTGAACCAGCGTTCGTAAAATGAGCGGGCGCGGTCGAGATTGGAGACCCAGGCTGCTATGTGATCGATTTGTGCGACGGAATCCTGGTTCACATCCAACAGGCCCACCTTCAGCAGCTCTTTGCGTAGCGAGGGAGGATCGGTGAACAGGATGCCATGCATGCCGAGGGCCGTCGCGGCATCGACATTTGGTTTCAGATCGTCAATGTAGACGGTGTGGGCGGGATCGACATTATGAGTTTCGAAGAAAAGTTCGAAGATGCGCGGGTCGGGTTTGAGCAAGCGCACTTCGCCGGAGAGCAAGATACCTTGAAACCAATGCAGGAAGTCGAAGCGGTTGAGGGATAGAGGAAAAGTTTCCGCGGACCAGTTGCTGAGAGCATAGAGCGGAACCTGGCGAGCGCGTAATTCTGCGAGGATTTCGACGGTGCCATGGATGGGGCCGGTTACCATTTCCGACTGGCGCTGGATCCAGGCGTCGATCAACTCGGCTTGAGCGGGGTACTCCGATTTGAGAGAGGCGCAGGCCTCGGCGAAAGGGCGTCCGGCATCTTGCTGCGAATTCCAGGATGGAGTGCAGACGGTGGCGAGGAAATGCTCCATGGCACCCTCGTTTCCGTCGAAGAGCTTGCGATATAAGTAACGCGGATTCCAGTCAATGAGCACGCCACCGAGATCGAAGACTGCTACGGAGCGAATCGACATATCGAGATTATTTTATCGAATGGATGCTTTCTCTGGATGGATCGCGGTGAACCGTGTCCATCGAGAAAGCCGGCAGGCAGACCGCGATGTACTCTGCGCCGCCTTCGTGAGGAGTGGAGTAGCGGATCCACTCGCCGGCGTGGGCGATGACGGCTTGTCCCGCGATGACGTCGAGAGACCCATTCTCGTGTTCCACGCGGAGGGTACCCTTGAGGACAATTGTGAACTCGTCGAAGGCAGGAGTCTGGCCAGGTTCGAGCCAGCCGGCGGGGCTGCGCATGTGGGCAACGCTGGCGGAGGTGGTTTGGGAGTTGACGAGGCCGATGTATTCGTCGATGAGCTTGGGTTTGTTGCCGGCGGATTGGATGCGGGTCGGATGCGAGATTAGCGTCGGCATGGAGGTCGAGTCAGCGATCAGTGGTCAGTGATCAATGACCAGACTTCTGACGCTACCAGTGTAACGCGGCCGAGAGATGGAAGAAAACTCTCCGCCGAATTGGAAGCTAAGGTCCTTGGCTATTCGCGGTTCCTATCGCCGCGCTGAATCGCTGCGCCACCCAAAATCGAATCGTGCCGCAACACAGCAGATTTGCCGGAGGTCAGAGTTTTCTCGCGCATCAGTTACAATCCTCGCTTATGTTCTATCGAACGGATAATCGTGCAGTGGATCAAATCCGGCCCGTCATCATCACTCCGGAATTTATCACCACGGCGGAGGGGTCGGCGCTGATTGAGGTGGGCAACACGCGGGTGATTTGTACTGCGTCGATTGAAGAGACGGTGCCCCAGTTTATGCGGAACACGGGCAAGGGATGGATTTCGAGCGAGTACGCGATGATCCCGCGGGCGACGCTGACGCGAACGTCGCGGGAAGTGTCGAAGGGGCGGCAGAGCGGACGGACGCATGAGATTCAGCGGCTGATTGGGCGTTCGCTGCGTGCGGTGACCGATTTGACGCGGCTGGGCGAGCGCACGATCTGGATCGATTGCGACGTGATTCAGGCGGATGGGGGAACGCGGACCGCGTCGATTACGGGTGCGTTTGTGGCGTTAGGGCTGGCGTTGGAAAAGTTGGTAGAGGCGGGAACGCTGACGGCGGTTCCGTTGAAAGATTTTGTGGCAGCGGTGAGTGTGGGGATTGTGGATGGAGAAGTTCTGCTCGATCTTTGTTATGAAGAAGACTCGCGGGCTGATGTGGATATGAATTTCGTGATGACGGCAGGATACAAGATGGTGGAAGTGCAAGCGACAGCGGAGCGGCAGGCGTTTGATGAAGCGCAGTTTGGGAAGATGATGGCGTATGCGCGGCAGGGGGTGCAGGCGTTGATTGCCAAGCAGCAAGCGGTGCTGAGCGGGTTGACGCTGAGACAGTAAAAAAGCAACTCGCATGCCTGATATCAATACCTAACGCAGGATGAGTTGCTTAATCTTGCGCAGCAGAGGGATCAGGTCACCGACGAAGCCCGGGTTGAACTGGATTCTGAAATCAGCACGAAGGGCATCGGAACAGCCGAGATGGTTAGCTATGCTCGTGAATTACTTGCCAGGCAGAAAGCTCTCGCACGCCGGCCAAGCGGTCTAAGTACTTCTATGAGACAAGAGTCAAGAGGTTCATTGGAAAGAGAAATCGCAAACCTGATCTCCGCTCTCGCGTTGAGGAGTTCGATACAAGCTTGTGGTTCGTTTTCTGGATACCGGCCTTCCCGATCGGCTCATATAGAATCAGGCGCCGCTTCCGAAGATGGTGGAATCCGTGCCCCCGAGGAGAGTTCACATTCTCAAAACTAGGCCGCGCGATTGGGAACAAATTCTCTTAACGTGGGTGAAAGCTGCTGTGGCCTTTCTTGTTCTCGGGCTGGTTTTGTTGGCGGCGCTGACCTTCCACGCAGACCTAAGTACCCGCTACTCAAGGTCCCCGCGCCCTCTGGAAAAGCACGTTCTTCTTACGCGATCCAGACGGTTTTGATGTTCATGAATTCGCGGATGCCGTTGGCGGATAACTCGCGGCCGTGGCCAGAACTTTTTACGCCGCCGAAAGGGATGCGAGGATCTGAGGCGACCATTTTGTTGATGAAGACCATGCCCGATTCGAGTTCGTTGATGAAGCGTTCGCGCTCGCTGTCGTCGGTGGTCCAGGCGCTGGCGCCGAGGCCGAAGCGGCTGTCGTTGGCGAGGCGGATGGCTTCGTCGACATCTTTGACCCGGAACAGCGAGGCGACGGGGCCGAAGAATTCTTCGCGATAGGCGGGAGATTCTTTCGGGATGTTAGTCAGTACTGTAGGAGCGTAGTAGTTGCCGGGGAGATCCAGTTTGTGTCCGCCGGTTAGGAGCTTCGCCCCGGCTTTAACCGTTTTCTGCACGTCGGCATCGAGGTCTTTAACGGCGTTAGCCGTGGCCAGCGGGCCGAGTTCAGTTTTCTCGTCGAAGGGATCTCCGATGCGCAGATTCTTCATACGGTCGACGAACTTTTTTTCGAACTCGGCGGCGATCGATTCGTGAACGATGAAGCGTTTGGCGGCGATGCAGGATTGGCCATTGTTGATGACGCGGGCTTCAACGGCGGTGGCGACCGCGGCATCGAGATTGGCGCTGGGCATGACAATGAAAGGATCACTGCCCCCGAGTTCGAGAACGACTTTTTTGATGCGCTTGGCGGCGGCAATTCCGACTTCGATGCCCGCCTGCTCGCTTCCGGTGAGTGTGGCAGCCACGATGCGTGGGTCGTTAAGGATGGCGTCGACCTGCTGCGAGCCGATGAGCAAGGTCTGAAAAGCGCCTGCGGGGAATCCAGCCTCAAGAAAAATTTGTTCAATTGCGAGAGCGCACTGCGGCACGTTGGAAGCGTGCTTCAGGAGCCCGACGTTCCCCGCCATGAGTGCGGGAGCAGCGAAACGAATTACCTGCCAGAATGGGAAGTTCCACGGCATGACCGCGAGAATCGGACCGATGGGACGGTAGCGGACAAAACTTTTCTTGGCGCCAGTTTCGATAACTTCGTCGGCGAGTATCTTTTCGGCGTTCTCAGCGTAGTAGCGGCAGGCGGTGGTGCACTTCACGGCCTCAGCGACCGCGGCCTTGTAAGGCTTACCCATTTCGAGGGTCATGAGATGAGCGAATTTTTCTTTGTCGCGTTCGAGGATCTCGGCTGCCTTCAACATGCGGCGAGCGCGCGCGGAGAAGGGAGTCTTGCGCTCGGCGTGAAAAGTGGTGACGGCCACTTGAATTTTTTGTTCGATTTCGGCGCCGGAAAGAGGCTGGAAGGTTTGCAGGGTTTCGCCGGTAGCGGGATTAATGGTGGCAATGGCCATGATGAGTCGTCCTTAGAAATGTCATGTCGAAGTTTCTGGGGAAATAGCTCGCCTTTAATCGTCTGTCGGACCACAAGCGTAAGGGAACGGGTCGCGGTCGTACCACTATACCACCGGTTGGGGGGTCTCGCTGCCCTGGGGCCGCTGGAGGCACTGATCAGCCTAAGGGTGCTCCGGCGCGCCCGGTGTCTCCGGGTAGGGGAAGGCTAAGCGAGGTGACTGATGGAACCCACGCGGAACGCTCTATGAACAGCACAAGTTCATTTACGTTCCGCGTGAGCGGATTCCTACGATCACCATTCTGCGCGAGCTATGGCCAATTGTTTACTAAGTTCGTGACATTCGGGCTGCCCAGGCCGGTTACGAAGTCCCATCCCGGCTGCGTCGAGTATGCTGGCTTCAGAGTGGTGTCCGACAAAGAAAGAACGCCGAACTCTTCTCCCGCCGGGAGATAGCAATTGTTTGTGCCGTAGCAGGGAACGTCATTGTTCCCGGTGGTTACATCGTGGAAAATGCAAGAGCCTCCGATTTTATTACCCTTGTTGGAATTGCACTTCGACAAGTCAGAAGTGTTGGGAGTGGTTCGACCGCCGTATTCCGCAGCCGCCAAGTCGTAATAAATCGGGGCCGGATTGCCTTGAGGACCACCAGCCTTCTGATTAATGAGCGCCTGGATGCTGGCAAATTGAGGCGCGGTGAAGGAAGTCCCGCCAGCGCTATTGAAGAACACGTCTAACGGTACCGAATAGTCGCAGGGAACCCCTCCTTCTTTTGCATCTGACATGCAGAAGACGATCGCGTGACTATAGAAGCCGTTCGACGCAAACAAAGAAGCATCTGGTAGATCACGCTTGCCGTCGGCTGGAACACCATAGACCGGGGCTTGCCAATAAGGCTTGTTGTAAACAAAGCTAGGGCCGCCGCTGCCGCCGACGATATTGAGGAAATTCTCCCCAGTGGAACTGTTACAGAAAGAAACGCCGCTACTATATCCAAACAGAGTGAACAGTATGTCGCTGGCGCAGGAATCGTCCCAGGGTATCTCCGGAATATAGGACTTAGCCGATTCTCCGGTGATGCTGTTGGTCTTGCTCCAGTAGGTGCTGTTCTTGTTTTCGGCGGTGTCGGCAAAATCGGTGCCGCCGGTTGCGAAATTGTAAGGGGTCGAGGCCAGACCATTGACCGCGATGCCGTTAACCGCATAAGGGGCGGTGTCGAAATCGTCGCAGCCAGCGGCACTCCCGTCGCCCGCAGCAACGAAAACCGAAACTCCTTCGATGGCTGCTTGTTGCCAGAGAGCATTGATAAAACCATTGCCGTTTGGCCCAGGGCCTTGATCGGTTTCGCAACCTATGTAACTGAGACTCATAATGGGCGGTGGATTGTTGGTATCCAGCAAATTCTGAGCGGCGATAAAGGCGCCGAAATTTGTGGCAGTGTTGGCGCAGGAAGCTACTTCGACGTCGGCGTCTGGAGCGATCGCGCCGGACCACTCGGCGTCCAGCGCAGCTTCCCCTTCCGCGCCGTTCTTGCCTGGATCCGTGCATCCGGGCCCAGGATGGACTTGCTTGAAAGTGCCCGAATGCGCGGAGAGACCGAAAGCCGTGCGGAATGTAGAGACGTCCGCAGGATTGATATCGGTGACTTCAAGGACGGCCACGGTTTGTCCCTTACCTGTGATTGGATTGCTCCCCTTGTAGAGCGGAGCTACGTTGTAGATAGTGGCGAAATCCGGCGGTGCTTCGTCATACTGCTGGGTATTGTTAAACCCGTCGGGGCATCCGGTGCAGGGGAACGAGAAACTCGAGCGCGGCTGCATCAGTGGTTTCGGCAGGAAATCGTTCAGCGAGACTACTCCAAGCACGACGGGAGCGAGTGCGGCGGGAATCTTTGGATCACTGGCATTCGCGATATGTTGCTCGCCGTTTACGTTGTAGTGGTGAATCTCGGTGTGGAAAGCTTCGCTTACTTTTCCCGCGGTGCCGGACACGTCTATCGTCATTCCGCTCTTGTGAACCAAGTTGACCCGCAAGCCATGTGAGGTCAGCCAGCCGACAACCGCTTGAATATCCTCCTGGGTTGGACCGAATCTTCTGCCCAACTCTTCGGCAGTGAGCCACTTGTGATAATTCGCGGAATGAGGATTCTGGAGGCTAGCGGCCAGTTGGTCCAGCGCCTCTTCCCGCTTGGGAGTACGGCTTAGCACCACGTACAGATGGTCCATGCGTAGGCTATCCGATACCAGTCCCTGATCAAATCTTGCAAGCGCAAGGCGGGGGGTATTGCCGGTGAGCTGAACCAAGTCCGATTCGTTCACCGGGGTCACAATTCGGTTGGCGGGATTGGAGAAAGGGGCACTGTAAGCGACGGGTGCAAAAGTGGCGACCACAAGCAAGAGCAGCACAGCAGGAAGTAACGCGTTCAAAGTGGAGCGGCGAACAAACATAGACTTCTCCTTAGGCGAAAGTTGAATTCAACACCGAGGCCAAAAATGAAAAGCAAACGAAACCGCCTGAGAGCTGGTTGAAGGTTGGAAACCGACTGGAGAAATGGCGATTTGAGCGCCGCAGCATCCTAGTCACGCTCGCATGACGCTGTCAAGGTGGAAGGTAGTGTAGGAAGAAAGTCCCCGGAGGTTAAGACATTTGGGGGAGAAGCCGCAGTGGCAGCGGGAAGGCAAGCGACGACGGCGGATGGGGAACGCTCACTGAGTTGATTGGAGTTGCGACGAGAGTTGGCTGACTGTGGAGACGTCGAAGAAGTTGGACAGATCGGCGTGGCCCGCCAGGGTGTCGCGCTGCTTGCCTTCCACCAAAATTTTTACTCTCAGAATGCCGGGTATGTTGGCGGACAGGGTCTGTACGAGCGATGCGATGGTGAGCTCTTCGGCAAGGACGCCGGAACGGTGACCGTCAGCGAAGGCGGCGTTGACGTCAATGACCGCGAGGCCGGGATCGACGAGATAAACGCTGCGAATCTCCGAGCCGGGGGGCAGGGGATGGGGGGAAGACTTATCGAGATAAAGGGCGACCAGGGCACGGAGGACCTCTTCGGCGCGCTGCTGGCGGACGGATGGCATGGGGATTTGCGCGGACTGAGCGCGGAGAACGCCGATGTCGTCGTAGGCCACGTAAAGAGTGACACGCTCGGTGGACCCAGCCACGGGAGGCACAACCGGCGGGACGTCGGCGGAGGGGACGGGAGTAGCAGCGGCGCGTCCGCGCATGTGCCAGGCGTAGAGGCTCATGCCCAGCACGGCGGCGAGAAGAATGGAGAGCGCGATAAAAAAGTGGCGCGGAATCATGGGGAATCGGGTGATCGGGCGATCTGGCGATTGAAAACCTAAATCCTTACGTTCTGAATTTATCAAATTATGCGATCACAAAAAGACCCGATCACTCAATCGCCCGATTCATGGTGCGGCCCCGAGTTGGGAGCGGATGGCTACGATTCCGTTGGCTACGGCTCCGGCGATGAGTTGCTGGTAATCGGGCGAATTCAGAGCGGAGACGTCGGAGGCGGGCGGAGCGACCTCAACGGCAATCGCTGCGGTCACAATGCTATTGAGCGGACGGAGAGGCGCAGTGAGGGTGCGGACGGGGACCTGAATCCTTTTCAACATTCCGGCGATGCTCGTGGCGGTCGCCTGGCTGAGCGGCATGAAGGGAGACTGGGCGGTAGGCCAGGCGCGGAAGGGACCGTCGTCCTCACTATTGGCGTAGGGAAGCATTGCGGTGTAGAGGCGAACGCCGTGGCCGCTGGAAGCGGCATGCAAGGCCACATAGACAGCGGCATGTGTGCTATTGGCGAAGAAGGCGCGATCGTCGACGGAAAGGCTGGCATCGGAGTCTCGCAGCACGAGGGTGGAGATGCCGCGACTCTCCAGTTCCTGGCGAAGCTGGCGAGCGAAGGCGAGGGTGACGTCTTTCTCAGCTATGGTGGCGCTGAGAGCTTCGCCGCGGTCGACGCCGCCATGGCTGGCGTCAACGATTGCGAAGTAGCGCCGAGGAGCGGACGACGGAGTTGGCGCGGGAGACTGCGTGGCCGGAGGATTTTGTGGCGGGGGAACGGCTACGTTTGCCGTTTGGGTTGCCACGGTTTGCGATTTCGCCGGGACTGGGGGAGCCAGAGTGATGGTTCGACCGTCGTTACTGAAGCTGGCCATGAGCGGGAGGGTGGTGGTTACCGTGATTTCGGCGGCGCCATTCATTTCGGAATACGCGGCGGACGGAATGAGTTTGCTGGAGAATGTCAGCGTGGGAGAAGCGGGGGCAGTGACGGGTTCGTGATTGAAGGTGAGGCGCACCTTCCCGGGCTCGGTGGCCACTGAAGGATTGACGGGAGCGCTGAATTGAAAGACGAGGTGCGAGGGGTCGCTTGCGGCAACGGAGGCGGTGAAGTGGGTGGCGATACTACCGATAAAAAGACGATCGGACTGCTCGTGGAGAGTTGCGGGACCTCCCAGGAAACGAGGTAGAAGGGAATTGAGGGAGGCGAGCGGAACCAAGCCGCGTCCGTTTTCAAGAATGAACTGGGCGGAGAGATCGGCGTCGCGTCCCTGGACGCGGGCGCGAGTTTTGTCGACGGTAAATTCTCCAAGGATGTTGTTGTAGTGAAGACGCCAGCGGGTGCCGTCCAGTTTGGCGCTGACCGTTCCGAGGGGTTCAAGGAGTTCCAGCAGGCCCACATAATCATGGCCCTGGCGCTGAACGATGGGTAGGGAATAGTTTGCGGCGGTCGAATAGATGGAAAGATGTTTTTCGGGAGGGATGGCGAAGGAGGCGGCGACGAACAGAGAGACGCCGAGGCCAAAGAGCAACCGCAATGTGCGGCAGGCGTTCGAGCGAGCATCGCGGGGGCGAGACCACTGGGGTGCGGGGCTTTGCCCAGCCGGACAGCCGAAGGCGACTATCCCCACATGGGGCCCGCTAATCGAGGGCATAGACTGTCAGTCCGCTGAGGAGCTTGGGATAGAAGTCGGTGGATTTCTGGGGCATGACTTCGCCGGCGAATGCGATGTCTCGAACTTGCTGGATCCGGCAGGGGTTCATCAGGAAAACGATGTCGGCACGAGGATTGTTTTCCAGGTGCGAGAGAGCCTCGGCGGCATCGCGGACATAGGAGATGTTGAGCTGGTTGCGGATGGACTCTGCGGTAAGCCCTAAGACATTTTCCAGCAAAATCTTATGCAATTGCACTACGTCGAGCGCTTGCTGGCGCATGGAGAGTCCTGTAAAGAATTGGTCGGCGTTCGGGTCGGGGTGATGCAAGAGGAAGGCCCGGTTGGGGGTGACTGCGAGCAGAGCGGAGCCGGCGCGTCCGCACTGATGGAGCATGGCGGTGGCGTGGGCAGCATCGAGGGAGGAGTCGACTTCTTCGATATCGAAAAATTTGCGGGCGGAGTCGCGGAAGGCTTCTTCGTTAAATTCGGGCAGACTATGAACGACCCGGTGAGTGGGCAGGATGACGAGGGCGGGGCTGTTCAGGTTGACGAAGGTCATCATCACGTATTCGGAGGGAGATGTGGTGGGTGTCGCGGTGGGACGCGCTTTCTCCCGGCATTGATTGCGATAGTTGAGCGCGGTTTCGTAACGGTGGTGGCCGTCGGCGATGATGAGTTTCTTATCGGCCATAGCGGCGCGGACAGAATCGATCAGGCGTGGGTCGGGGATTTGCCACACGCGATGGAGGACGCCATATTCGTCGGTGACGGCGATGTCGGGATCTGCGGTAGTGGTAAGCAGGGACTCGATCTGGCCGGAGTCTTCATAGAGCATAAAGATCTGGCCAAAATGGGCGCGCGTGGCGCGGAGCAGGTCGAGGCGGTCGGCCTTGGGCTTGGCCAGGGTTTGCTCGTGGCGGAAGACGACGCCAGAGGAATAATCCTCAATGCGGCCTAAGGCGATGAAGCCGCGGCGTTCGAGTTCCTGGTCGGAACCGGGGAGAGTGAAGCGCTGCGAATAAAAGTAAAGAGATGGACGGGAATCCTGGCGCAGGATGCCTTGGCGGCGCCAGTCGCGAAAGCTGGTTGCCGCGCGGGAATATACATTATTTTCCGGATTGTCATTCGGTTCATGCCGACCGAGGATGATGCGGACGAGGTTATACGGACTGGCCGCATAGTAGCGTTCCTGCAGAGCGGCCGTGATCTTGTCGTAGGGTTGGGTCACCACCAGAGCTGGAGAGATCTGTTGGGGATCGTACCGGAACCCGCGAAAGGGATGAATGTCAGCCATGGAAACCTTTGATTGTAACAAGGTAGCGGCGGATTTCCGGATTGGGATTCAGTGGAGTGGATAAATCGGCTGAAACTGGCGTCCATTCTGGGATTGTCACCAGGATTTGACAAAAATACCGCGGCTGCTTGGGGAAAGCTGTGATACTATCGCGGCCAAATGAGGTGCTTATGTCCTTTGTGGATGAGCGCCGGTTATCTCGCCCTGGGATCCGAGCTGTAAAGTCCGGTTTGATTCGAACCTGGAATCTGACCGTCGTCCGATTGCGGACAATTCTGCGCGGTCATACTGTTCTGTCGGTTCTGTGTTCTCTTTCGACAGCTTTGATGTGGATTTCCGTTTGCGCATGTTTGGGCGGATCCATACCAGCTCGGGGGCAGACGGACGTGAACGACGTCCACGTGATGCCGCGGCCCTTAGAGAAGACAAAGACAGAAGACGTCGCGAAGGAAACCATCGTCCCTTCGTCTTTGAATACGCACATACGGCCCTTGAAAGTGAATGCGGATCTGGTACTGGTGCCGGTGACGATAACGGACCCGATGAACCGGCTGGTGACTGGGCTGGAGAAGGAAAATTTCCAGCTTTTCGAAGGCGGCTCGGGACAAGAGATCAAGTCTTTCTCGAGTGAGGATGCTCCGGTTTCGCTGGGGGTCATCTTCGATTCGAGCGGAAGCATGAGCAGCAAGATGGACCGGGCGAAGGATGCGGTTGTGGAGTTTTTCAAGACCGCGAACCCGCAGGATGAGTTCTTCATGATCACTTTTTCGGACGAGCCGGAGGTGGTCAGCGATTTCACCAGTTCGGTGGACGAGATCCAGAGCAAACTGGTGTTTGCCGTGCCACGAAGGCGGACTGCGCTGCTGGATGCGATATATATGGGCGTCACCAAGATGAGGCAGGCGAAGTATCCGAAGAAAGCGCTGCTGATTATTTCGGACGGAGGAGATAATCACAGCCGGTATACCGAAAACGAAATCAAAGCGCAGGTGAAGGAAGCGGATGTGATGGTGTATGCGATCGGGATTTACGACCGGTATTTCCCCACGGAAGAAGAGCGACTGGGGCCGGCGCTTCTAGGCGAGGTTGCGGAATTGTCGGGCGGCCGGGCCTTTACGGTGGAAAACCCGAACGACTTGGCGGACGTGGCGACAAAGATCGGGATCGAATTGCGCAATCAATACGTGTTGGGTTATCGGCCCCATAACGATTCGCGAGACGGCAAATGGCGTAAGATCAAAGTGAAATTACTGCCGCCGAAAGGATTGCCGCCGCTGCGAGTTTATGCCAGGACCGGTTATTACGCCCCCGAAGAATAAGGGTGCGAATCAGGTTATTTTCCTGAAGTGGGTCTTCGCGATTCTGATCGCGGTGCTCGCGAAACCGGTTTCCGGGAACGCGCGGCAGACGCCTTCCCAAGGGCAATCTTCTCCGGTTCCGGTTTCGCCGGTACAGTCCCAGTCGGCGGCGAGTCAATCCCAAAAGTCTCAACCGGATTCAACGGCGACTCCTTCGAGCGAGCGACATGGCCCTCAGGACAACGGAACCTTTGTCATCCGCAAGGATGTGGACGAAGTTCTTCTGCACGCCACGGTGGTGGATGACAAGCAGCGCATCGTCACCGACCTTGGCCGGAACGCGTTTTCCGTGTTCGAAGATGGCAAGCCGCAAACTATCGTTTCCTTTCATCATGAAGACATTCCGGTAGCCATGGGGATTGTGATTGATAATTCCGGCTCGATGCGGGAAAAGCGGGCGAAAGTAAACCAGGCAGCGCTCAATTTGGTGCGGTCGAGTAATCCACAGGACGAAGTGTTCGTGGTGAATTTTAACGACGAATATTATCTTGACCAGGATTTCACCAACGATCTTCTGAAATTGAAAGAAGCTCTTGAGAAGATTGATGCCAGGGGCGGAACGGCACTTTACGAGGCGGTGGTGGCCTCCGCCGATCACTTAAAGAGGGATGCCAGGCTGGAGCGGAAAGTGCTGTTCATAGTGACTGATGGAGAAGACAATGCCAGCCGGGAAAGTCTGGAGCAGGCGGTGAAGCAACTGCAGGAGGAAAACGGGCCGTCGGTGTATGCGATCGGAGTTCTGGGAGATGAGGAGCATCCCAAGCGGGCCAAGCGGGCACTGGAGGTTATTGCGCAACGGACTGGAGGGCTGGCATTTTTTCCGAAGACGTTGGACGAAGTGGATGAGATCAGCCGGCAAGTGGCGCACGACATCCGGAACCAGTACACGATTGGCTATAAGCCGACGAATCCGAAGGGCACGGGAGGATTCCGCACCATCCGGGTGGAGGCGAAGGCAAAGGGGCACGGCAAGATGTCGGTGCGGACGAAGAGCGGGTACTACGCGGGGACGCAGCCGGCCGCGGGGACGAAGTAACTTCGTCGCAATCAGTTTTCGAGAACCCCCCGCAAGGCGAAGTAACTTCGAGCTAAGGCTTTCGTTCCATTGACGATTCCGGACTGTCCCCCTTACCCTGTAGCGTGCATCAGAAAACCCTTGAAGTTTCTCATCTGGGCGTCGCCGACGATATTACGGACCTGGTCGGCGGGACCCCCATGTTGCGGTTGAAGCGGCTGGTTCCTGCCGAGTCCGCCGACATCTTCGCAAAACTTGAATACTTGAACCCCGGAGGAAGTGTGAAGGATCGCGCGGCCATTGGGATTATCCGGCGGGCAGAGCAGGAGGGGAAGCTTGCGCCCGGGGGGACGATTGTCGAAGCCACCGCCGGGAATACCGGAATCGGGCTGGCGCTAATCGGAGTAAACCGCGGATATAAGGTGAAGCTGTTCGTTCCGGAAAACTTCTCGCAGGAAAAAGTGATTATCATGCGCGCGCTGGGGGCGGAAGTGGACCGCACCCCAGATGAAGAGGGGATGGCGGGAGCGATCCGTCGCGCTAAGGAAGCTGTGGCAAGCGATGAGAGCGCGTTCATGGCGGGACAGTTTGAGAATATGGCGAATCCCGACTATCACTACGAGACCACGGCCGTGGAAATGTTCGAGCAGCTCGGGGGGAAAGTGGATGTTGTGGTTCTGGGCTGCGGCACGTGTGGAACGTTTACTGGTATCGCGCGCTACATGAAAGAGCATGTGCCGGGAGTGCGAGCGGTCGCGGTGGAAACGCAGGGATCGATCCTGGCTGGCGGGCAACCGGGGCCACACAAGGTGGAAGGGATTGGCGTGAGTTTCATTCCCAAGACGTTCGATCGATCGGTGTGCGATGAAGTGATTGCGGTAAGCGATGAGAATGCCTTTGAGACCGTGAAGCAGCTGGCCGCGAAGGAAGGCGTGCTGGCGGGATCGAGCGGAGGAGCGGCGGTGTTCGCGGCTCTGGAGGTGGCGCGGCGACTGGGCGCGGGGAAACGGGTGGCGACGATCATTCCGGATTCGGCGGAGAGATATTTGTCGAAGAAGATTTTTGAGGGCGGGATTTAGATAAAAGTTTGTCGCACAGAACGCTGAAAAAGTCCGCGGGGAACGCTTTGAGAAGGTCGATGTCTTCCAGAAAGTATTGATGAAAAAAAATAGACGAGCTGGGTTTGCTACGCGTGCGATTCACGACGGGCAGCAGCCGGATCCCTTGACCGGCGCGGTCAATGTGCCCATTTATCTCACTTCCACTTATGTTCAGCAGGGGATTGGGGAGAATAAGGGGTACGAATATTCGCGGGTCTCGAATCCCACGCGGGATCGGCTGGAAGAGAACTTGGCGTCGCTGGAAGGCGGGGTGGCGGCGCGCGTGTTTGGCAGTGGGATGGCGGCGATCAATGCGATTGCGAGCATGTTGAAGGCGGGCGACCATGTGGTGTGTGGCGACGATTTATATGGCGGGACGCCTCGGCTGTTTAATCAGGTGCTGACGGGATTCGGGCTGGAGTTTTCTTACGTGGATACATCGGATGCGGAGAACGTTGAGCGCGCGATTCAAAACAATACGCGCATGGTGCACGTGGAGACACCGACCAATCCGCTGATGCGGTTGAGTGATTTGCCGGCGATCAGCAAAATTTGCCGGCGCAAGAAAGTGGAACTGGTGGTGGACAACACGTTCATGTCGCCTTACTTCCAGCAGCCGCTGGCGCTGGGCGCGGATATGGTGGTGCACTCGACGACCAAGTTTCTAAATGGCCACAGCGACGGACTAGGCGGGGTCGTGGTATGCAGCCGGCCAGAGCAGGCAGCAAAGCTGGCGTTTTTGCAAAAGTGCGCGGGGGCGATACTTTCTCCGTTCGAATGCTTTCTGTTGCTGCGTGGGGTGAAGACGCTGGCTGCGCGGATGGAGATCCACGACCGCAACGGGCGCCTGGTGGCGGAGTTTCTGGCGAAGCATAAAAAGGTGGCGAAAGTTCTTTACCCGGGGTTGCCGGATCATCTGCAGCACGAGTTGGCCAAGCGCCAGATGAGCGGCTTCGGGGCGATGATCACGTTTGAGACGGGATCGCTGAAGAATGCAAATAAGATGCTGAAGAAATTGCGCCTCTGTTCATTGGGAGAATCGCTGGGAGGAGTGGAGACGCTGATCTCACATCCAGCGACGATGACGCACGCGGCGCTGGGTGAAAAAGGCCGTAGGGCGATTGGGATCACGGACGGAATGGTGCGGATTTCTGTGGGCATTGAGGATGTGCAGGACATCCTTAGCGATCTGGAAGCGGGGCTGGCTGCTATATAAACGCTGTTCGCTACGGATTTGCAGGGATCAAACGGACTGAGGCCCTACTCTAGCTCCATTCAATTTTTTACGCTGACGGATTCGTCGATCCAGGCCAAGTAGTTGGGTGATCCATCTGCAATGGTCAGGCAGATACATTCTGGCAGGTCGTAGGAGTGGAGTTGGGCAATAGCTTGGCGCACTGCTTCGAAGGCCGCGGCCGTAGTCTTGATGATCAAAAGCCATTCGCGAGATTCTTCTACCTTGTTTTGCCAGCAATAAATAGATACAACCTGCGGGATGATGTTGACGCAGGCGGCCAGACGTTCCTCTACAACATGCCGCGCAATTTTCCGAGCTTCTTCTTCTGAGCCTGCGGTAGTCAGGACGATTCGTTTGTCGCTCATATAAAATCAGCCGTTAGCAATTAGCAGTTGGTGAGCCAACTCACGTCGAGAGAGTAGCACCTTAAGTGAGGGAGCAGAAAGATGGCGACGCAAATCAAGTTTGGAACATCGGGTTGGCGGGCGGTGATGGCGGAGGAGTTTACTTTTGCGAATGTGCGGCGAGCGGTGGGCGGGATTGCGCGTTACGTGACGGGGCAGAAGCCGCGGGGAGCGCGAGTGATCGTGGGACGCGATCCGAGATTCCTGGGCGAAACTTTTTGTTCCATGGCGGCGGAGATTCTGGAGGCTTATGGAATTAGGCCGGTCGTGGTCCCGGAGCCTGCGCCAACTCCGGCATTTGCTTATGCCGTTGTAAAGGCAAAGGCCGACGGGGTGATTAACTTTACAGCTTCGCACAATCCGCCGGAGTACAACGGGATCAAGTTTTCGACGCCGGATGGATGTCCGGCGCTGCCTGAAGTGACGAAAAAGATTGAGGCGGAAATTGATGCACTGGACCGGGAGGGGTCGACATCAGGGACGAAAGGTACTGGATACGGATCTACCCGGGAATTACTGGACGTGAAGGCCGGCTACCTGAAGCGATTGGGAGAGATTGTGGATCTGGGCGCGATCCGCAAGGCCAATCTGCAGGTTTGTTTTGATCCCATGTGGGGGTCGGCGCGGGGATATTCCGATGAATTCTTGCAAGAGGCTGGGGTGAAAATCGCGACCGTGCATGACTATCGCGACGTGTTGTTTGGCGGGCATGCGCCGGAGCCGGACGATCACTTGCTGGAGGACCTGCGCGGCAGGATGCGCGAGACCAGGGCGCAGATTGGCATTGCGACCGACGGGGACGCGGATCGCTTTGGGATTGTCGATGCGGACGGAACTTTTTTTCAGCCGAACTACGTGATTGCGCTGCTGTTCGATTATCTGGTGGAGAGCCGGGGATGGAAGAACGGAGTGGCAAAGTCGGTGGCGACCACGAATTTGATCAATGCGATCGCAAAGGCTCGCGATGTGGAACTTTTCGAGACGCCGGTGGGCTTCAAATACATTGGCGAGCTCATCATGCAGGACAAGATTGCGATCGGTGGAGAAGAAAGCGCCGGGCTTTCGATCCGGCATCACGTCCCGGAGAAAGATGGCGTGCTGGCGGGCCTGCTGTGCTGCGAGATGGTGGCGAAGCGAGGCCAATCGCTAGGCGAGCAATTGAGGGGGCTATGTAACCAAGTTGGTTCGTATTATCCGCAACGGGAAAACTTCCGCTTGACGGCTGAGGTCAAGGACAAGTTCACTGGGAAGTTAAGGTCTGATCCGCGGGAGTTCTGTGGACACAGGGTGAGCGAAGTGGTGCGCACGGATGGATTGAAGCTGGTCTTTGAAGATGGTTCGTGGGTTTGTTACCGGCTTTCGGGAACCGAGCCGGTGGTGAGAGTTTATTCCGAGGCACGAAGCAAGCAGGGTTTGGAGAAGTTGAGCCGGGCGGCCAAGCAATGGATTTTCGAGTAAAGAATTTGGCAGACATGCGGCGATTTCCCACTCCGCAAGATGGGTTGCGAGTGATCGCGGAAAAGGCGCCGCAGGCCGAGGCGATAGCTGCATCCTGGGTGGGGAGAGTTGGTCCCGCCTTCAGGCGGGTGTATGCGCTGCGGCGGCGATTGGCGACGATCGCGGTTGCGGTGCTGGCGGCCTTTCTGTTTGTCCACGTGATGTTTGGCGCGAATGGAATGATTGTGTATAAGCAGAAGCGAGCCGAGTATGAATCGCTGCAAAAGCGAATCATGCTGGAGCAGAAGGAAAACGAGCTCTATACACAGCAGATTCAGGGATTGCAGACCGACGAGAAGGCAATCGAGAAAGAAGCGCGCGAACAGTTGCATTATGCGCGTCCGGGCGAAGTGGTGTACGTTCCTCAGACTCCGGAAGTTGCCGCACCACCAGTGAATCATTCGGCGAGAAAATAAATAGGCGAGGCCAAGGCGCGACTACGATGCGTGGCCCCAGGTCTTTCGCCAAGCGGAAAAAGCTGAGTTCCTGACAATCAGCTAACGGGATGATCGCGTCCCGCAAGCGTGTGACAATCGAAAACGTCCTCTGTGGTATAGTTCCTGCGATCGGCGAATCGGTGGGCGCGTTGGTTGCTTCCGGGTGCGCGAGTAAAATTCCTACCATGCGGCGTGGGGCCGCGATCGAAAGATCAAATAAGGAGAAAAACGGCCATGAGAAAAGTGCTCGTACTTAGTCTTGCGATATGTTTTGTGTTCGCCCTGACAGCAATGGCGTTTGACGATATGGGGAAGAGCACCACCGTCAACGGGTGGGTGAGCGATGACAAATGCGGCGCCAAGGGGGCCAACGATAAGGCTGAGGCGTGCACCAAGAAGTGCCTGGCCGCCGGTGCGAAGATGGTGATCGTGACCGATAAGGATCAGAAAGTTCTGATGGTGGAGAACCCGGATGCGCTCAAGGACCATGTGGGACATCACATCGCCGTGACGGGACATGTGATGGGCGACAGCATTCATGTGGAAAGCGCGAAGATGCTGTGAGCGGTTTGTGTTGTGAGCAAGGGCGGCTGCGGCCGCCCTTGCATTTTTGTCGGGGATTCTCTTGTGGGCTAGAACACGCAATTGAGCAGGCTCATCGGCGCCTGCGTCGCAAAGCCAGTAAGAAGCAAATGAACACCAAGCCGGAGAGTTTGGAGGTGGTCAAGTACGTGGTTGTGTACACGACTCACCGCAATGCATCGGCGGTGGAGATCTTGGAGTGGTACCGGACGGGCTGGCAAATTGAGTTGGTATTCAAGCCATTGGAGAGCCTGGTCGGACTAGGTCACTTGCCCAAACACGACGACCGCAGTTCTCGGGCCTGGCTACATGGAAAACTGGTGGCGAGAAAGGCAATAGTGTATTCTCGCAGTCGCGTGTCTAGTCGTTGCAAGTCAGATTCAATGTAGATAGTGCCGACGGCTTCGCCGTCGAGAACGATGTCGCGGAACTGGATGAGGCGGTCAGATTCGAACCGGGTGGCCTGCTCTTGGGCAAGGGGAGGCACAAAATTGGAATCTCTCCCGCCTGACGAACATAGGTGGCAAACGGCTTGCCGTCGTCCGAGTAGATACATGCTGCAGTCACACTGGGTTCTGCCCGCAAGGCTTGCAGAACATCTTGCGCTGCATGAAGGTCGCGGAAAGTAAGCGCCGCCGTGCTATTCCGGGCCAAGACGTCCGCCAAGGTTGCCAAGTCTCGTGCCATAGCCCGCCTGAGTCCTAACAAATCAAAGACTCCCATCGGCACTGAAACCGTGATTGCAGCGATGCAGGCCATGGCGACGAATAAGCCCGTCAGCTTGTCACGGATCGACCAATCGCGAGATGTCCGCATCTACTGTTCTCCCCTCCGATCACTCGAGAACAACTTTGCCTTGCCGGCCATCGGAAACCCGTGCTGAGTCCAGATTGGTTGCCAGAAAGCGTAGTGCACATTGCCCGTTACGAACTCATCGACTCTGGGCGTGGTGCGACACTGAAAAGTCGGCCCAACGACTGTTGTACCTGGGGGTCTGATCCACGACTGTCTCGACCGAATAAAGCCGACAGAGATCCCTTGCATTTTGTTCCCCAAACCCATCAGAGATCGCAGATTAGAAGTCCCTTAGTCGATTATGCACGCTGAAACGAGAATTTTGTTCTCGTTATGATGTCAAGTTCCTACATCCATTGGGGTTAGCAGGGATATCAAGGGCGGAGCCCTCGGCTAGTTAGTGCATCCCTGGTTTTGTGGACCGGATCGCAGGATGTGTCTGTAGGTCCTTGCGAATAAGACGAGCTTCTGGCGATGCCAGAAATAAGTCGGCCATTCAAGTGCAATCAGAGAGAGCAGCTAAACTGGCTCGCCTGGTCGAACGGTGCGATGCAGAAGCGCACGTCGAACGAATAGGCCACTTTTGCGGGTGTCGGACTAATCCGCAAGAGTCGCCAATCTTTCCAATTCACAGACAAACGTATGAAATCGAGACACATTGCAGTCCTGAAGAAAGTGATGGATGGTTCATGATTTCCGGGAGAAATGCGCTCCTCAGGTTGATGGTATTCATAATAGCGTGTGAGATCGTGCACGGTCAGGCATCGCCGCAAGATCTCACGCAACTAAAGCTCGAGGATCTGATGAACATGGAGGTAACTTCGGTTTCGAAAAAGGAACAGAAGATTTCTGAAGCCGCATCAGCAGTGTTTGTCATTACCTCTGAGGACATTGCGCGCTCGGGCGCCAACGACATTCCAGATTTATTGCGCATGGTCCCAGGCGTGGAGGTGGCCCAGATCAACTCCAGCAAATGGGCTATCAGCATCCGCGGTTTCAACGGCCAGTATTCGAACAAATTGTTGGTCTTAGTCGACGGGCGCACGGTGTATACACCGATGCTCTCGGGAGTGTTCTGGGATGCGCAGGATGTACTTCTGGACAACATTGATCGAATCGAGGTCATACGGGGTCCAGGAGCCACAGTGTGGGGGGCCAACGCCGTCAACGGAGTTATCAACATCATTACAAAGAAAACGAGCGACACTCAGGGCGCCTTTGCAACTGCTGGAGGCGGCAGCTATGAACACGGCTTCGGTGCTGCGCGATACGGGGGAAGGCTCGGAGGAGCGACGTCCTATCGGGTGTTCGCCGATGGCTTCGATCGAAACCATGTTCCGACTCCATTCGGTTTGAACGGGAACGACGATTGGGAGATGGTTCATGGTGGCTTTCGCGTTGATACCAGCGCGTCTGCTCAAGACTCTATCACCGTCGAAGGCGACGCCAATAGTGGAAATGCAGGGGAAGTCGCTGGTTCGGTCGTCTCGATTTCTCCGCCGATAAATGGTCTTCTCGATCTCCGGGACCGTTATTCAGGATGGGACTTGTTGTCACGATGGAATCATACCTCCTCTGCACATTCGGAGACGTCACTGCAGGTGTATTTTGACCGGAACACTCGGAGCGATACTACTTACGGATTTGGCGTGAACACCTTTGATCTCGATTTCCAGCACCATATCGGTTGGGGTACGAGGCAGGATTTTGTATGGGGTTTAGGTTACCGGGTGAGCTCCGACGATACGCTTGCCACGCTGAGGATTTCATTCACTCCTGCCAGTCGAACAACTCAGCTGTTCAGTTCGTTCGTCCAGGACGAAATCACAGTCCTACCGGAGCGTCTGTATCTGAGTTTGGGAACAAAGCTTGAGCACAATGACTATACGGGCTTCGGACTTGAGCCTAGCGGCCGGATTGCCTGGACCCCCAATGCCCGAAACACACTCTGGGCCGCGGTTTCACAGGCCCAGCGGACACCGGCGCGAAGTGATACGGGCATTCTTGTAAATCTGGCGGCGCTGTCTGGGCCGAACAACATCCCAATGCTTGTCGGCTATACGGGAAATCCAAACGAGAAAGCGGAGAGAGAAACTTCCGTCGAAACAGGATATCGTGCCCGGTTGTCGAGCAGCGTTTC
>Ga0187851_10000885_pt1 | contig 29698 bp, 29 predicted proteins | sample June2016WEW_6_10_FD_132997 | JGI IMG/M metagenome (GOLD analysis project Ga0187851, IMG submission 132997) | Peatland microbial communities from SPRUCE experiment site at the Marcell Experimental Forest, Minnesota, USA - June2016WEW_6_10 | ecosystem: Environmental > Terrestrial > Soil >...
ATATATAAAATGAATTAAAGGATCAAATATTCAAGCTAATTTTCATATAAAAAAATTGAATTAATAATTTAATAATATTTAGGAGAAATATATGCTGGCGAAAAGAGTAATACCATGCTTAGACTGTGATTTGAACGTGCCTGATGGTCGAGTGGTTAAGGGAGTGGAATTTAAACAGATTCGCTATGCTGGAGATCCAGTGGAATTAGCCACTAAATATTATGAAGATGGCGCCGATGAGATAGTATTTTTAGATATTACTGCATCTCATGAGCGGAGAGAAACCATGGCAGAGGTATTAGATGCCACCACAGAGAACGTCTTCGTGCCCATTTGTGTTGGGGGTGGGATCAGGAAGCCTGCAGATTACGTGAACATGCTTAAAGCTGGAGCAGATAAATGCTCCACCAACACTGCAGCCATACATAATCCTGATCTGATTAATGAAGCGTCTAAGATCGTTGGCAGCCAGGCCTGTGTAATTGGAATCGACGCCAAACGCCGATACATTAAAGATCCTCAAGAAACCCAAGATAAGATTATTGTAGAAACTGAACAAGGCTACTGTTGGTATGATTGCAGTATCTATGGTGGCAGGGAATTTACAGGGATTGATGCCTTAGCCTGGGCTTTAGAGTGTCAAGAAAGAGGAGCTGGCGAAATTTTACTTACTAGTATGGACCGTGATGGGACTAAAGATGGTTATGATTTACCATTGACCAGAACCATGAGTGATATGCTGGATATCCCAATCATAGCCAGTGGTGGTGTTGGTAAACCTGAACACATTTATGAAGCTTTTGAATTTGGAAAAGCCGATGCTGCCCTGGCTGCGAGTATTTTTCACTTTAATGAGTACCCTATATCTGAGATTAAGCATTACTTGAAAGATAATGGTATTATTGTTCGAATATAAAAAAAACATTTATTTTTGATTGTAAAATCAATAACATCTTGAATATCACTATTAAAAATAAAATATTACATGATTTTTAAATTTAATGGAAAGGATAATTGCAACATAGAAGTGTAGTGGCGAGAGATTTGAAAAAACGAAAACACATTTTTTTTGATGATAATACGAAAATCGAGAGGATGGAGAATAAGATAAAAAAATATGAAAGATACAAGCCTTACAATGAAAAAACAGCTGAAGAAGACTTTCGTTTAAAAGAAAAACTTGCTTTATTGAGTATAGTGGCTAGTAATTTCATGATGACTGGCCACAGCCCTACCCTGGTTTTAACCAAAAGAGAGGAAGGTGATGAAGTTTTGTTACCTGTTAGAGGAGGTCAAAAAGATAGGGCTCGGGAAATAATATCTAAAATTGATTTCAGGAAACTTTATCGTGGTGGAAAAGGTCGAAAAACGGATCCTCTTATGATTATTACTGCCATCTGTATGTATGTTATGCGGCAAGACAATCCTCGGAGGGGTGACATTAGATATTCAAACGATTTTATTAGGAATGTTGGAGTTACTAAAGAAATTTACAGTCATATCAATGAAAAGCTGGATTCTTATTTAAAATCATAAAATCTGATAGGTCGCTTTATATAGTGATAGCAAAAATATTGACTAACTTATTTTTACATAATTTTAATTTTATAAATTATTTAACTATTTTTTATTTATTTAAATGAGCAAATTTTACCTTACAGACAGATACTTCTCATTTTAATCTCATGATATTCATTATTTCAGAATTCTATCTTATTTTTTCCCACATTAGAAATAATTATTTTTTTAGAATATATTGATTAAATTTGTCGAAAGAAACCTAACTTAGGATGTTAATTATTTAAATGGAGTTATTTTTATTATAAAAAAAAACTTATTTATTAATATGAGCTCCAAATGGTCTTCATTCAATATTCTAGGTTTATTAGCAGTTTTTGTATTTACTATTTTCACCTTTATATCGGTTGCATTATATCCTACTCCTTATAATCCTCTGTATGATTGGCTTAGTAATTTGGGAAATACTAATTTAAACCATTTTGGAGCATTATTTTTTAATTGAGGCCGCATAATAACTGGGTTGATATTAATACCATTTATTGGAAGTCTTTATCGGTGGAATCCTCCCAAGAAATGGAGTAAAATCTTCTTGATGATGGGAATAATTTTAGGTGTTTTTGCTTCTATTTCACTTATAGGTGTGGGTGTTTTTCCTGAAACTCGCATTAATTTGCATGTTTTAGCGGCTTCAGGTGTTTTTGGATCTTTATTATTTATAATAATTTTTTTGAGTATAGCTCTTTTTAACCATCCCAAATTCATTCATTTGATAGCTTACTGGGGAATCATTGCAGTTTTAATTGACTTATCATTAGTAATTATACTTTCTTTACCTGAGTATGAGAATGCACTATCTGGTTTTAACCCTACTGTACCTATCCCGGGAATAGAATGGGCTTCCGTGTTCTCTTCCCTAATCTGGGTGGGATTATTATCCTTTAACATGAGGAGAAAAAGAATTTAAATTAATTAGTTCAACTTTATAATACGGACGAAACTGCAAGTTGAAATGGAGTTCACTTTCCCCAACTTAAATGGAACACTATTCAATAAAACGTACTGTGAGTGGTTAGATATAAAAATAACTTAACTATTGTAAGGAGGATAATATATGAAAAATCGCTGCCCTTGGGCTCGGGGCGATCCGCTGATAATAGAATATCATGATCAAGAATGGGGTGTAGCCATTCATGATGATCGACTTCTTTTTGAGTTCTTGATATTAGAAAGTGCACAAGCTGGTTTAAGATGGACGCTCATATTACAGAAACGGGAGAACTATCGTAAAGCTTTCGATAATTTTGAAATTGATAATGTAGCTGCTTATGATGAACATAAGATTGAAGAATTACTGAATAATCCAGGTATAGTGCGTAATCGTCTCAAAATCCTGGCCGCAGTGGCTAATGCCCAGGCTATTTTAAAAATTCAAAAAGAATTTGGGAGCTTTAACGCTTACATCTGGAAATTTGTTGGTGCCAAAACCATTCAAAACAGATGGAAAACTATGCTAGAGGTACCTTCTTCAACTAAGGAATCTCAGGAAATGAGTAAAGATCTGAAAATGAGAGGATTCAAGTTCGTGGGACCTACTATTTGTTACGGATTTATACAAGCAGTGGGTATGGTCAATGACCATATTATAGATTGTTTCAGGCATCAGGAGCTAAATAAGTATTAACTATAAAGTTAAAAGATCTTTTTATGAGCGAGAAACATTAATTGTTGCACAGATCTTTTAGGGTGTATTTTAGTTCATAAGTCGGAAGATGGTGTAGTGGTAGAATTGTAGAAACTGAAGCCTATCTTGGCATTATGATAAGGCTGCCCATTCTTATAGCGGTCGACATACTCCCCGTATGGATCCTCTGTATAAACGGGGTGGATTTGCCTACATCTACCAGTTGCATGGGTATAATTATTGTTTTCAATGTGATTACAGAGAAGGAGGAAGTACCTCAGGTAGTACTTATTAGAGCTTTAGAGCCTCTTTTGGGATTGGAATTATGGCTCAGCATAGAAGAATAGACTTATCTTCAGGAAAGCTTAAAAATCTTACCAATATGGACCATCTAAACTCTTTCATGCCCTGTATATTGATACTTCTCTCAACGGGGTTGATCTCTGTGGAGATGAATTGTTTATAACTACTGGGTATGATTTGAAATTATATTGGATTTACTGGATTTGTTGCATTAAATACCCGTAGCTAATTATAATAATGATGTGCATTGAAATATTAGGCTATATAAATAATAGATATCTAATATATAATTATTTGAATTTAAAAAGTTGATTTAATTGTCTGTCTTATCACAACTTCTCATCCAGATTATTCCCCTCTCTTGGGCTGCTGCAGTTAGTCCAACTGCTTTATCTCTTTTTATGGTTATGATGTCTTTAACTGATAATCCTAAGTTAGCTGGTCTTTCTTTTTATTTTGGTGCTATTACGGTTCTTTTGGTTACAGTTTTCATCGGTATTTTGCTGGGAAATGGTTTATCATCTACTGGTCACTCTGATCCAGAAACCATAGCTTGCATTGATCTTTTTCTGGGGGCAATTCTAGTACTTCTTGGTATAAGAAGTCTTTTCAGTAAAGGTGGTGAAAGCGGGGGTAGTGCATTATTTAAGTATTTAAATGTGGAGAATACAGCTAGTAATTTGTCGAAATTTAGTCGATTCTTCACGGTTGGTCTTTTAACCTTTCTGATTAATTTTAGCACTGCCATATTCGTTTTGGCTGCAGCTCGGCAGATTGGAGTTACCAAAGCAGGATTATTTACAGACATTTTCTCTATTTTGGTGATAACCATCATAACTCTAGTAGTGATAGAAGTACCTCTTCTTTTCTTCTTCATCATGCCTGGAACCGCTGCAAAAGCCACTAAACCTATGAATAAATGGATTAACAAGAATGGGAGTTATCTTATAGCCGGATTCCTATTAATCATAGGTATCTATGTGATTTATAACGGAGGAGTTAGGCTAGGATTGTTTTAAATTATTTCTATTTTTTTTAATTATCATTTAAAATAAAAATTAATTTAAATAATTTTATTAAATATTTGAAAATAAATATAATTAATCTTATTTTTTTAAGAGGAATCATTATTTAAGGAATTTGAATTATTTCATTTGAAATTTCATTAAAATAATTTCAAATTATTTACATAATACATAATTTAATCAACATATTACGGTTCCATTGAATTCTATATTCTTATAAACGATTATAAAGGATTTGATCTGAGTGAAAAAGGATTTTAAGATACTTTCTAATAATTTTAAAGGTCAATTGAATCTCGATTTAACCATTAATAGTGGTCAGACATCACAACCTGCTTGGTTAAAAAAGAATAGATACTTTAATGAATTAATTATAGTAGATGGTAAACCCTGTTTAATTAAAATTAAATCTAATGAACTGGATGAGTCTTTGGAGATTGTTGTAGAATCACCCAAAGAATTTAGGATTAATGCTGTAAAAAATCATATAAGTGAAATATTCGGATTAAATGATAATTTAGATGATTTATATGAATTTTTATTAAATGATCCTAAATTAGAACCTACCATCGACTTCTGTCGAGGATTAAGACTTTTTAAAGCCCATAACACTTTTGAATGCTTAATATCTTCTATCTCTTCAGCTAATAATTCAATAATCCGCTGGAACCGATCAATACGATTAATGAAAGAAAAATGGGGAGATGGATACCAGTTCTTATCTGGAAATTTTTACATCTTCCCTACTCCAGAGAAAATACTCCAGGTGCCTGAGCATGAGGTGGAGGAATTAGAAATATGTGGTGGAGAAAAAAATTTGGAAGAATGTGTTAATAATCTCAAATCGTGTGGAGTAGGATATCGGAGTAAATACATCAAAAGTGCCTCTAATATGGTTACAGAAGAGATTAATCTTAACGAAATGGTGAAAATAGGTTATGAGGAAGCTTTCCAAACCTTGCTCGAGATTCCGGGTGTGGGGCCTAAAGTTGCTGATTGCATTCTTTTATATGGATTTGGTATGGGCGAGGCTTTTCCCGTGGACATATGGATTAAGAGGATAATATGTGAGTTATACTTTAATGGAAAAGATGTATCAGTTCCTAAAATAAGGTTGTTTGGTATTGAACAGTTTGGTGAATATGCTGGATATGTGCAGCTTTATTTGTTTCATTATGCTCGCAAATCTGGACTTCTTGAAAAAATACATCCCAAAAAAAATTTATAACAGAAAACTATAATTAATTTTTTTATTTAATATATTATGATTTGTGGTGTTCCACATTATATTACAACCAAACCCATTAGTTGAGAGAAATAAAATTTAATTTAAATATTTTATTTTATTAATAACCTATTTTTTCTTAAGTAAACAATTCAATTTGGTGAGATAATGGTGAAGAAATATTGAAATTTTACTGGTGATTTAATCTTTATTAAAATTAGATTCAAATATTAAAAAAAATTTGAAAATATAAAATCCTTAGAATATTAAAACATTTGCAGAATTATTAATCTAACTTATAAAATAATTTTATAAAAAAAAATTATTATAGATTCTAACAATATAAACCTAATTTTTTTCTATGTTGATCTATAGGATAAATACTAATTTTTTATAGGTTCAGCATCTTACCCGGTAAATAGCTGTAATAGATGATTATCCACACGAAGAAGAAAACTACAAGTAATATACCATAGCGTCTTTCATTCTTATAAAGAAGATATATACCGAAAAATAGTGTAGGAAAAATCCCTAAAAATGCAACTAAATATCCTTGTGCTATAAAATATAATCCTATGAGATAAGTCAGAATACTTACAATGTAACTAATGTTAATCAATCTAGTATTTTTTGATTTGTTTACAGGTTTCATTTATATCAGTATATCTATGGTTAATATCCCCTATAAAAACATACTTGAATAAATCAATACCAAATTTTATTCAAATATATAGTTGCCCTAATGAACTTCATTATATCATTCAAATACTAATCTAACATACCTAAACTCATTAAATCCTAATTAAATTTAAATAATTATTTTTAAATAATCTTAAGGTTATAAAATCCATTAAATAATTTATAAAATATTAAATTAAATCATTTAAATTCTTTCCTGAAATATTTAAATTAAACAAATGTAAAATATATAATTATAAAAACGTTCTCAAAAGGGGAGTATATTTGAAAAATCAAGATAACTTCAAAAAATCAGTAAAAACATTAAAAAGCAATGAATCACAGTTTGAATCCATTAATTCAAACACTTCGGAAGATATTCCTGAACTTGACAATATAAAAAAAATTCTGAAGAATGAGAAATTACCCCCACTTAAAGAAATTTCAGACATTATTATGGAAATAGCTAAAAAAGCCACCAATAGCAAACACTGCTATGTAGCTTACGTGGATCCAAAAAATGGAGATAGTGTAGGTGTTTCATTCTCCCATATGACCCAAGAGTGTGACTCCTATGCAGAATTGGGTGAAGCAAGGTTTCCCATAAGAGATGACGGTACATACGGTGGACTATTAGGTTATTCATTAGATACGGGAAAATCATTTTACGTCCATGATCCAGCATCCCACCCCGCAGCCCACGGCATGCCCCCCAGTCATGAGCAAGTGGATCAATTTCTATCCGTACCAGTTATTTATGGGGAGGATATCTTGGGTCAGATAGTGCTAGGTAATCCTGAAGAAGACTACACAAATCATCACTTAAAAATAGCAGATAAAATAGCAAATTTGTATAGTATAGCCCTTAAAAAGTTATTATATTAACCATTTTAACTTAATCTAACCTATTAAATTAATAAATTAAAAAAAAGAAAAATTATTTTTTTTTATAAATCTATTCATCAACTACTGTAACCTTGCGCATGACGTCTTTAGGTTTTATGGCATTGACTACATTCATACCATTAATTACTTTACCAAATACAGTATGCACACCATCTAGGTGTGGTTGGGGCGAATGGGTGATGAAAAATTGACTTCCACCCGTATCTTTGCCAGCGTGGGCCATGGATAATGCTCCGGTTCCGTGTTTATGAGGATTTATTTCACATTTAATTGTATAACCTGGTCCACCAGTTCCATCGCCTTTTGGACATCCTCCTTGAATTACAAAATCAGGAAGGACACGATGAAAAGTTAATCCATTATAAAATCCTGAATTTGCCAATTTTTCAAAGTTAGCCACAGTATTAGGAGCTTCTTTATCAAATAATTCTAGTTCAATTTTTCCTTTTTCAGTATCAATTATAGCTTTTTTCATGTTTTCACCAGTAAGGTATATTAATATAGATTCTATTAAATAAACCTGTAAGATTAGCTAAATTTATTGAATTAAGGTTTAATTGGATTTAATGAAATTAACTACTATATTTTATAAAAATTAATTATTATATTCATTTCAAATTATTTCTAAGGTGATACTATTGAATACAGAAGAAATTGTAAGGTTAGATAAAAAATATGTAATGCAAACTTATGGCAGGCAGCCTATAGCTATTAAAAAAGGTAATGGAGCTGTAGTTTGGGATGCGGAAGGCAAATCCTACATTGATTGTTTGGCTGGTATTGCTGTAAATAATGTAGGACATGCTCACCCTAAAGTAGTGGAAGCAATCTGCAAACAAGCTAAAAGACTTATTCATACTTCAAATCTCTATTATACTCAGGAACAGGTGGAATTGGCTAAATTATTGGTAGAAATATCTCCCCATGACCTGGCTTTCTTCTGTAACAGCGGAGCTGAGGCTGTAGAAGGATCCATTAAATTAGCCCGTAAATATACGGGAAAGGGAGAAATCATTGCAATGGAAAACTCCTTTCATGGCCGTACTATAACTGCATTAAGCGCTACTGGACAGAAGAAATATCAAAAAGGTTTCAGCCCACTTACACCGGGATTTGAACACGTTCTTTATGGGGATATTGATGCTGTAGCTGATAATATAAGTAAAAACACGGCTGCAGTCCTTGTTGAACCTGTGCAAGGGGAAGGTGGAGTAATTATGCCACCTAATGGTTATTTGAATGATTTAAAGAATCTGTGCCGGGAAAACAATATTTTACTCATTTTTGATGAGGTGCAAACCGGTTTTGGACGAACAGGGAAGATGTTCGCATCTCAAACTTTTAAAGTAACCCCAGACATCACTGCTTTAGCTAAAGGTATAGCAGGTGGATTTCCTATGGGGGCTATCCTAGCCAATCGAGAAATTGGTAGTATTTTCCAGCCAGGTGACCATGCTGCTACTTTTGGTGGTAATCCATTAGCCTGTGCTGCAGCAGAGGCATCGATTAGGGTTATTCTAGATGAAGATTTACTATCTAAGTCTGTAGAAAATGGCGATTACTTTAAAGCTAAGCTTAACTTTTTGAAGGAAGATCATGGGATAGTGGAAGAAGTAAGGGGATCAGGTTTGATGTTGGGTATGGAATTAGATGTAAACTGTGCAGAAATGATAAATGAAATGCGAAACCGTGGAATACTAATAAATTGTACTGCTGATAAAGTTTTACGTTTTGTACCGCCTTTGGTGATTGAAAAAAATCAAATTGATATAGTAACTTGTAATTTAGGTGATGTACTTCAGAATTATAGTGAATCTATTAAGAGCTACTAAAAATTTAATTATATCATTTGAATATTCTTTTTTTTTAGAATTAATATCCCTTATCCTATTATTTGAAAACCATTGATATCTGATGAATTTGTTTAGAAACCCGTTTTTCTAAAATTATTCTCTGTTTTTTAACGATATTTTCAGCATCTTCAACAATAGTACCATATTTATTAAATCCTATCAATGATAATCCAGCCATCATGACACTTAAAATAGCTCCTAAAAGAACTACTCTATGCATTCCTGTAGTGAAGTTGTAAGCTGCTAAGTTGAATAACTGACTCTGCTGGAGAAGTACCGGAGAAATCGCCGTGTTCAGTAAGATTCCTGCAAAACATACTGCAAACACCATTCCCAGATTTCTAGTGGTGACTATTATACTCGAAGCTACCCCACTTTCCCCGGATGGAGTATTTGACATTAGTGCTCTGCTGATAGGTGATTGGAAAAGTGCTGCACCCACCCCTAGAAGCGCCAACCTCCATAACACGTCTCCCACAGTTGAAAACATGTTAAGTTGAGTGAGAGATAATAAAGCCAATGCAGATATGATGGATCCTATAAATGCTAGACTTCTTGAGCCGAATCTATCAGATAATATTCCACTTATAGGTGCTAAGATCATCATTATCAGTGGAGATGTAGATAAGACAAGTCCTGTAAAGCTTGGTCCTAGATGAAGGACTTTTTGTAAGTAAAATGGCATTATAAAGAATATCATATACATACATATGTAATTGAAATGCAGACTCAAATCAAATGCTGAAAAAATTTTATTTTTAAAAATATTCAGGTTTAATAGAGGATTCTTTACATGCAGCTCATTCCAAATGAACAACATTAATGTTATAATACTAAAGACTGCGATTATTATCGCTATAATATTCACACCACCTTCTATATAATTAAGTAGATAAACTACTGAGAAAAGGCATGAAAATTGCAATAAAGTTCCGGGGATATCCCATTTAACTTGATTGGGTTCGCTCCTTACTAATACACGGTAACATATAATAAAACTTATAATGGCAATGGGTACATTTATTAGGAAAATGAATCTCCATCCCAATGCACCTTCTAAAATTCCACCTATTGCCGGGCCTAATGCTAAACCTGCAGCTATAGCTACAGAGTATATACCAAGAGATTTTCCTAGCTGATGTTTGGGAAATGAGTTTTTAACTATTCCCAGAGATACAGCAAGCATCATGGCTGCTGTTATGCCTTGCATGCCCCTAAATACTTCTAAAGCGGGGAGTGAAGTAGCTGTGCTGCAGAGAATTGACGTAACTGCAAATCCGACTAATCCTATAAGGTAAACTCGTTCATGACCTATGAAGTCACCGACACGGCCGAAAAATAGAACCATACCTAACAAAGTTATAAGATAAGCTGTTAATACCCATTCTACGGCGGTTATGCTTGCACCGAAATAGGTTGCAATTGTTGGAAGTGAAACATTAACTATACTTGCATTTATTGGCACCATAATGGTGCCTATTGATATTGCGAATAATATCTGCCATTTTTTACCGAAGTGATCCTCCAAAATTACACCTCTAATTTAAAAAACACTAAAAATGTTATAATTGAATTTTTTAAAAAAACTTTTAATAAAAGTCGTAATTCAAAAATAACGTATTTATTTAAGTTTTTAAATTTAATTAAAACTCAAATATATATACTTAAAGTTCCATTACTATTTGTTTGCGTTATAAATTTTTATGAAACCTTGATTGATTATAAAATCAAAATTTAAGTCTATTCCACATATTCACATCGATCTAAAATCAAATTTATTCTTTAGATGAGTCACTTTAATACACATTTTGGTATCATAGCAGTTAATTAAGATTGAATTGTATAATATATAAACTTTGAGATCATATTATGTGTAATAATTATCCATAATTTGGAAATTTTAGTTTTAAAATCAATTATCATCCATTTAATTATGAAGATTTTTATAGGATAAGACCAATAAACCTATATATTTAATTATCTTCGCTTATGGAGGAATTTCTTCATGAACTTTAATTTAAAAACAAATGAAAAAGGAAATTTAAGCATCGGTGGAGCAGATGCTTTAGAGCTTGCCAAAAATCACGGTACTCCCCTTTACGTAATAGATGAAGAACGAATCATAGAAAATTATCAAAGATTGTATTCTGCATTCTCAGGTAAATATGCCAACTTTAAAATCTATTACGCATGTAAAGCTAACACAAATCTGTCAATAATGCAGATTTTAAAAGATGAAGGAAGTAGTATTGATGCAGTATCTCCCGGAGAGATTTATACTGCATTATTAGTAGGTTTCAAACCTGAAAAAATACTTTATACTGGAAATAATGTTACCAACGAGGAATTGGAATTCGCCTTATCTTCAGGAGTGAGGATAAACTTGGATTCAATCTCACAATTAGAAAGACTCTCAAAACTACCAGATACTGATGGTAAAGAAATATCTTTTAGAGTGAATCCTAAAGTAGGTGCTGGACATCATGACCATTGCATAACAGGTGGAGACCTCAGTAAATTTGGAATTATGGAAGAAGAAGCCGTTAATGCCTACCAAAAAGCCGTGGATCTGGGTTTCAAACCCGTGGGAATACATACTCATATTGGATCAGGAATATTAGATCCTGAACCATTTAAATTAGCGGTGCATACTCTAATGGATGTAGCGGGGAGAGTGTATCGTGAAGTAGAAGTAGAATTTGAATTTGTAGATTTTGGTGGTGGTATTGGAATACCATACGAACCACATGAATCGATATTAAATTTAGAAATGTTCTCTCAAGAAATTATCGACCTATTCAAGGAAAAATTATACGAATATAATATGGGAAATCCCACTATGTGTCTGGAACCCGGACGTTACATTGTAGGTGATGCTTCTTACTTATTAACCAAAGTTAACACTATTAAACAAAGTTATCGTAAATTTGCAGGAGTGGACGCTGGATTTAATACTATATTGCGACCTACCATGTATGGATCGTATCATCATATTGTTTTAGCCAACCAACCGGATGCAAAACCCACTCAAAAGATAGATATTGCAGGGAATATCTGTGAATCAGGGGATCTATTCGCTAGGGACAGGCCCATGCCAGATATAAAGGAAGGAAGTTTATTAGCTATCCTTAATGCGGGGGCTTACGGTTTTTCCATGTCTAGCCAATATAATTCACGTCCTCGGGCAGCTGAGATACTGGTTCAAGGGGGAAAAGCAGAAGTTATCCGTGAAAGAGAAACCTTCGCTGATTTATTTTCTAAACAAAACGTGCCAGTGAGGCTTTTAAAATGAATATAAATTTGAAATTTTCTAAAATGCATGGACTTGGCAACGACTATGTAATGATTAATGAGTTTACGGAAGATATAATTCCTGATGAAAAAAAATCCAGTTTAGCTAAAGATTTATGTAGGAGAGGTTTCTCTGTGGGTGCAGATGGAGTTATTTTCGTTGCTCCAGCTACATTAAATGGAGCAGATGTCAGATTTAGAGTTTTTAATGCGGATGGTAGTGAAGCAGAAATGTGTGGTAATGGCATCCGATGTTTCGCTAAGTTCGTTTATGAAAACTCAATAATCTCAAGTAAGAAGTTATTTGTTGAAACTTTAGGTGGGATAAAAGAAGTAAAATTAAAGTCAGAAAATGGAAATGTGACTTGTATACAGGTTGATATGGGTATTTCAACTTTTAAAACAGATGAAGTTCCAATGAAAAGTGATTTGAATTATTTTATTGATAAAGAATTATTAGTTGATGGTAAACCTATTAATATGACTGTTCTTAGTATTGGTAATCCCCACGCAGTTATATTCACACCAAGTCTGAGTAATATAATATTACACGAGATAGGGCCTCAAATTGAAAATCATGAATCATTTACCGAGAGAATTAACGTGCATTTCGTGAATATTATAGATAAAAGTGAAGTTGAGATGATAACATGGGAGCGGGGGAGTGGTGCGACCTTAGCCTGTGGTACTGGAGCCACTTCAGCAGTATTAGCGGGTTATCGCTTGGGAATTCTTGATAAACAGGTTTTAGTCCACTTACCTGGTGGAGAACTAAATGTTACAGTATATCAGAAATATGGTGAATTAGGAGCATTTATTAGAGGAAATGCAGAGCTGGTTTTCCAGGGAGAAATGAAAATAAACCTATAATAATCTGTATTACTATAATAAATTTTTTTTTAACCATGTGTTCTGCTTATACTTGTGTGGATGGTTTTATAGCCCTGAAGTTTATTTTTTAGAATTTGTGCATTATTACGTTTTTCATCTTTAGTCGTATATAATAGGGTTACGGTTCCATACTTCTTTTCATTATCATTAATTAACTTCAGAAGTGTTTTTTTATTTTTTAATTCTTCAAGGTACTTCTTTTTGTACTCGAACCATTTATTATGGTTATTAACAAACCATTTAATTAAATTATTGCTTGGTGCTATCCCTTTTAGCCATAAATCTAACTGGGTTGTTTCATTGGAAACGTTTGGGGGAGATGAATTATCTATTAGGATGCGGTAGCCGTCTCCTTTTTCTAATGGTTGATATAAACTTTTGATTTTAATCATATTATTTTATATTATTATACGTCTAAGATTTAATTTTAATGTTTTTTATAGAAAAATATAGAGTTATTCATTATTTTAAGTGCAGATCTATTATACCTTCTTTTAAAAATAATTATTAAATAATTTTTTTTTAATAAGCAAAGTTATATACTTCAATAATTTAAGATTTAAAAATAACTATGATCAAATGTGAAGTATTTGAAATATTTATCCTCCACAATTAAGAGTTAAATTTGGAAAGTGAGCAAATGACCAGCAAAGACGTGGAAATATTTTACAATCAAGCAATGAGCTTATTTAAGATGGGTGAATTCAAAAAATCTTTAGAGTTATTTAATAGAGCATTATATATTGATGATAAGTTTATTCCAGCTTGGAATAATAAAGGAGTTATCCATATGGAATTGGAAGAATATTCTCAAGCACTGGATTGTTTTGATAAACTTACCTTCATAGATATGACTGATGATTTAACATGGTATAACAAGGGTTATGTCCTGTTATTGTTAAAAAGATATCAAGAATCTATTAGAACATTTGAATATTTCTTAGCTAAATATACAAAAAAAGATGATTACTATAAATATGCACTATACTTAGAAGCTAAATGCTATTATGAAGTTAAAGATTATGATAAAAGTATTCAACTTCTTAAAGTTATATTAAGCTTTGATGAATCTTTCAGTGAAGCTCAAGAGCTTCAAACTTTAGTTTTGAAGGATTTGTAAAAATAAATAAAAAAATTTATTATTTTTATTTTCACATTTTTTATTAATTTAATTTTTTTTTAATGTCTTAATTATAAAGGATTTATATATTAATTGTCTTCTTCTATTAGAATTTTCTTAAGTTCCTTCAAGTTTAATGTAAGAAATGCTTCTGACTTAGGTTCAGCCAGTATTTTAAACTGTTCTAGATTAGTTTTCAAATATGATTTATTTAATAAATTCTGAAGTTCAGGAATTGGCATTTCTAATATTCTTCTTATTATTATTTTATCTTCATCAGTCAGTTGACTTTTATATTTTGATATTTGATCCTTAAATGATTCTACAGCATTCATATCTTTATCAACGTAAACATTAATTAGGAAAGGAGGAATTCGCTGCACTGTATTTATAACTTTCTTTACATCTTCTTCTTTAATTTCTAAATCTAATGAGTCATCTAAAACTTGTGTTAGATTCATTGCTAGTTCTTTCCGACGATTACCATAAACTATAGAAGCAAGAATTACCCCCACTAAAATTCCTGAGAAGGCATAAGTCTGATGTTGAAAGATGGATGATAGAGGGTATCCAAAAAAATAGAATATAATGCTTATAACTAGAATGCTTCCTAATATGAATGCTATAATTGCTGCGATAATTGCGATTATTTTATTATTGATCAAATTCATTCACCATTTTATTTATCATTTCACCATACATTTATATTTAAAAATATATTTTTCAATAATGATATATTATATAATAAGATATCATTTTAAAAATCTTAAAATATTATTAGTATTATATAATTTATTAGGGGATAATAAATGGATATGACTGAAGAACAGATAAACAAACTAATTAACAAGTTAGATGATGAAGACTATGATGTTCGTAAGAATGTAGAAGATATTCTTGTTAAGATAAAGCAACAATCTATAGGGCCACTTATTAAAGCTTTAAATCATGAAAATCCTGAAATTCAAATTGAATCCGCTAGAATTTTAGGAAAAATGGCGGATGAAACAGCTTTAAATGCACTTATAGAAGCTTTAAAAGATGGAAATCCAGATTTTAGAAGAGAAGTAACATTATCCATTAATAAAATAGTAGAGAAAGATGATTAAAAAAACTAAATGATTAGTCAAAAATTTGGGAATTTCATAAAAAAAATAGATCTAAATTTATGAATATACGTTTTATAATTTGGTATCTTGTAGACATTCCCTTCTTAATTTTAATAACTCTCTTCTTTTATTTTCAATGTCTTCCACATTATGGATGATCTCAGACAACTTAGCCTGTATACATTTGACAACATCCTCATTATGAATCCATTTACAACTTTCACAACTCCACACACCCTTCTCTTTTATCCAAAAACCACCAGTGGAAGGTTCTCCACATGGATAGAATGGGCAATAACAAAACGTACAACTTTGAGGATGTTCATGACATGGGTAATATTCACAATTCAAGTTAGGCCCTTCCACAATTTCCCCGGCTAAGTATTTCTCATAAAAATCACAGGCTAGTGGATGCATAGAAGATGGTACGACATAGCCTCGTGGAGTCACCATACGTCCCTCTTCGACATAAGTCATACTATTCCCTATAATGAGTGTAGTGGACATATCAACTTCTTCACTTGAAAGTTCTTCTAAGGTAGTTGTACTAACAATAACCTCATCATTTTTGCTTTTAACCAATCCTACAGGTGTGTTAGGCTGGCGTGTTTCTATTAATATGCTAAGAGCTTCAGAAAAGGGCTTTTTACGAGTTTTACTAAGAGGATTATAGAATGCAATTACGAAGTCTCCTTCTGAAGCAGCTCTAACTTTACGCTTTATCTCAGAAATAGGAGTTAGAATGTCACTTAAACTTATTACTGCAAAATCATGTAGTGGTGCACCTAAAAGAGATGCTGCAAAGTTCACAGCGGTAACACCAGGTATAACCTTCACTTCTATGTCCTTATATTTACCTAAGATTTGAAAAATTACATTCGCCATGCCAAATACTCCAGGATCACCACTGGAAACCAGAGCTACTTTCTTACCCCCACGACTTTTTTGAATAGCTAATTCAGCACGATCTATTTCATGGCCCATTCCTTTAACAATTATTTCCTTTCCTTCTATCAAGTCTTCAACATATTTATAGTAACCCTTGTAAGTAATTACTACATCTGCATCTTTAAGCGCCTCAAACGCCCTTAAAGTCATATCTTGTCGAGATGGTCCTATACCAATTACACTTATCATAATTTACTTTAACCTTCCTTCAATAGAGTAATTAAAAAAAAACCTCTATTGGAATCTTTCAAAAAAATTATAATCTTTAAAGTGATTTACCTAGTTTTAATTCGTACTACTTTGATTGTTATACAATTGACTTATGCTGGTTATAATAATACTATTAACATCTATAGTAAATCCATTATCTCCAGATTGACCAGTAGCTGTGGCATTGACGCTGTATGTTTGATTAGGTGAAATAATTATGGTACCATTTGTAATGTTATTACCTGTAGTGATTGTATTATAACCCGTTACCGTTAAAGTAACATTAATTTCAGTATTAGACGTACTATCATTAGTATAAGCTGATAAAGTTTGTATATTTACACCATTTAATCCTGTCTTATTCTGTAATGCAGAAGCCACATCCTCAGGGTTCAGTACCGTAACTATCTTCTGTTTACTAGAACCATGATGAATAGAACTAATAAGGGAGGATATTGCATCTAATTGTGAAGTAAAGAGTTTATTTATTTGAGGAGGTTGACCCGTTACTATGGTATCAGATAGTATAAGCCCCGCTTCAAAAAATACTCCACATATTATTATAAATAATATTCCAGTAACTATTTTAGACAATTTTAATATACCACCTTTAAACTAAATTTTTTTCAAAATAAATATATAAATTAAGATCTTTTTATTCAGATTAGATTAACTATTATAATTATAATTATAAATATATCTTTATAAACTACCTCAAACTTTTCTAAGGGATAACATATGCACGAGAATATAATCAATAAATTCATTGATGCCAATATTTTATTGAACGATACGGCTTATCAAAAAATAGAAACTAATGAAAACTCTTTTAAATTATCAGAATCACTCATAGAAGATCTAGCTCCTTCAACAGAGGATTTATTGATTTTAACTGGAGAAATAATAGATCAATATATAAAAGATAGTAAAAAAGATTTGTCTAACATTGAAAATAATGATCAAAAAAATAAATCTCCACCTCAAAGTAAATTAGTTTCATCTCTTCCCTTTGATTTCCAAATACTAAAAGATACCAGCAGAAAATCATATACTAATGGAGAAATAAAGGATTTTTCAGCTTATTTTGGGAGTAGATATCATAAGTTAAAAGAAATATTGTTACGTAAAAAAGAGTTAAAAACTCCACAAACTATGCGTGAAGCTGAAAATATGCAGGATTTGGTGAAAGTAATTGGTATGGTTAATGATGTAAGAGCCACTAAAAATAATCATAAACTGTTTGAATTAGAGGATGAAACAGGTGTTGCTAATGTACTAGTGCATAATGAGAATACAGCACTTTTTGAAAAAGCTGAAAGGGTAGTTAAAGATGAAGTATTAGGTGTGGTAGGAACCCGGAAAGGTAGCTTGTTAATGGCATCTCAATTAATTAATCCGGGAATTCCCCGTATCGATGAAAAGCCTATGGATTTTTCAACAGTTTTTTTATCTGATACACATATTGGAAGTTCTACTTTTTTAGAAGATGCTTTTTTAAACTTTATTAACTGGATTAATGGTAATAATGGTGATAAAGTACAGGAAAAGATAGCAGATAACGTGCGTTATCTGATTGTGGCTGGAGATATTGTCGATGGTATAGGAGTTTACCCTAATCAGGATAAAGAATTAATAATAAAAGATATATATGAACAGTATGATGAGGCAGCCCGGCTTTTTGGAGAGATAGATAATGTTCAAATTATTATTGCCCCAGGAAATCACGATGCAAGTCGTTTAGCTGAGCCTCAACCATCCATTCCAGAAGAATATGCAAAAGAACTATATAAACTGAAAAATGTTGAATTTGTGAGTAATCCGGCATTAATTAGCTTAGAAGGTATTAATGTCCTTATTTATCATGGTCGGAGCTTTGATGATTTTGCAATGACTGTTAAAGGGATGAGTCACCAGGAATCCGATAATATAATGAAAGAGTTACTTGAAAAAAGACATTTAGCTCCTATTTATGGTGAAAGAACGCCATTAGCCAGCGAAGTTGAAGATCATTTAGTGATAGAAGACATACCTGATGTGTTCCACACTGGACATGTGCATATTAATGCATACAATAAGTATAAAGGTATTCATCTCATAAATAGTGGCACTTTTCAGTCTCAAACTGAATTCCAGAAAATTTATAATATCATTCCTACATGCGCCCAAGTGCCAGTATTATATAAGGGTAGTATGAAGCTTTTAAAATTCACTTAAACAAAAAATAAAATTAGATAATGATAATTCTTTTTTTTATCCATATTATTTTTAGGGTGTGAAAATATTTTAATAGACGCTAAAAAACAGTTGGTTGAGATAGCAAATCAAATTTATAAAAACGGCCTAACACCAGGCAAATCGGGAAATATAAGCATTAAAATACCATGTAATATTAATTATAAGATAGTTATATCTCCAAGTGGTGTTTCACTTAAAAATATTAATTTAGAAAATGTTATTGTAATAGATAATGAAGGGAATAAGTTGGAAGGTCATGGTAAACCATCATCTGAGATGAATATGCACCTAGAAATCTATAAAAAAAGAAGAGAAGTGAGTGGAATTGTACATACTCATTCACCTTATGCAACCGGATTCTCCTTTTCAGGGGAAAAAATCCCTCATTTAGAGGGTTTTGGAAAAATTATAAAACCTTACTTAAATGAAATCAATTATGCTACACCTGGAAGTAAGGAACTAGCTAAAATAGCTTCTAATGGTTTAGAAAAAGAAGATATATTAATTCTTAAAAATCATGGCGTACTAGCTATAGGTACAAATATAGATGAAGCCGTTCTTTTAGCAGAATTTATTGAAAACAGTGCAAAAACAAGTTTTATTGCTCATAGTCTCACTCACGAACCGATTCCAGCTCACTTAAAGCATTCCAGATAAGTGTACGAGCATGAATGGGAATGTTAGGGTCATTACTAATTTCATCTAAAATTGATATAACTGTACTAGCTTTTATAGTAGGTTCTTCATTTTCATTTGCTAAAATATCCCTTGATTTTTCAGCAGCCCTTCTAATATTCCGAGGAACACTGGTATCTTCCATTATATGTTGTAATATTTGATTACAACGATCAAATACATCTTGATTCATAATTTAACCTCCATTATAAATTAAACTTACATGAATAAGCATTAAAAAGTTATATTCAACTTTATTTATATCTTTATTATTTAAAAAAACTTTTGCTCATCAACAATAAATATACATTAACTTCATTTAAAAGTTTTTCTTATTTCAATTTACAAAAAAGGAATAGAATGACTAAATAAGTAGTTTAAGGATGATTAGCAACAGCAACAGCAACAGTGACTTTATTTAATGCTTTTTTTCTAAAAATAAGTTTAGCATCCTTACCAGCACTTAATAATGCTGCAGGTTCAGATACACCAGATACACCAAAAACTTTCTTTACCCAATATGATTCAGAGCATTGAGAATCTTTAAAGCTTCTTAATTTATCTAATGAAATAATTTCCAGTGGTACATCCAACTCTCTCGCTGCATCCAATATACCTCTCTCATCTTTTTTAGGCTCAGCTGTGGCTAGAGCGTCGATCCTTAATATAGGAAGTCTTAAATTATGAAAAACTTCTTCCACTGCAAATAAAATATCATTTTTAGATATACCTTTACGAGCTCCTAAACCAACTACAAGTTTTTTAGGGGTGAGAATAATTGTATTATCATTAGAATAAGCTGCAATTTTATTAAATTTCGATGGAATTTTAAGATAAGATTCTTTAACTAATTTATTTTCATATATAAATTCAAATTGAGAAGTTAAAGCTAATTCAACATTCTTACCTTCCACTAATGCTTTATTTATAAATCTTATTTTGGATGGATTATTAATATTTAAATAATATTTACGCGCCAATGTATCTATACCCATCTTACCTATAACATCAGTTGCAGTGGTGATAACCGAATCTGCACTGACAAGTTCAGCTATTTTAAGGTTATAATCATTCCCACCACCTATATGACCTGATAAAAGCGTTATAACATGTTTTTCTCTTTCATCCATTACTAAAATTGCTGGATCTTTGGTTTTATCTTTTAATTGAGAACAAACACTACGAATCATTATTCCAGAAGCCATAATACCTAATATACAATCATATTGAGAAAAAATTTTTCCAATAGTGTCCTTTACATTTTTGTGATAGAGATCAATTGTTAAAACAGTATGATCATCTTTCAATATTTGAGCTATCCAATTAGCTACATTTTGGCCTTGTAACGTGACACTAATTATTGCTAATTTCATGTTTATTTATCATTAAATTTAATTTTAAAAGATATTTTTAAAATAATCTATAAAAATTATTATTTAATTATATAAATGATTATTATATAGATTAAGAAAGAAAGAAGTATGAATAATATAATAGTCACTTCTGAAAGCAATAATGCTTGATCTATCATATATTCATTAAGAGAATTTATGCTTTCACCTAAAGAATAGTAACTTTTTTTTTCTAATCGAATTCCCAAAGCTCCTGCAGCGGCTGCCATAGGATATCCTGAGTTGGGACTGGGAGTTTTTTTAGCATCTTTCATCATGGTGTGGTATGATCTTCTCCAGTTAAGACCTAATAATAATGCTGAAAAAATTATAAGTATACCTGTAAGTCTTGCAGGTAAAAAATTAACGAGATCATCCAGACGAGCTGGAAACCATCCTATATTTATGTATTCCTTATTTTTATATCCAACCATAGCATCCAAAGTGTTAATAACTCGATAAGCCACACCCCCTAATACTCCCAAAAAAAAAGTGTAGAATAAAGGAGAAACTACTGAATCTGTGATATTTTCAGTAAGAGTTTCAATAATAGCTGAAACTAATTCTTCCTTAGTTAAAAGAGTTGTGTCACGACTGACTAAATATGAAACAGATTGTCGAGCTTGATTAATATCAGATTTAATATCTTTTTTAACTCCTTGAACAGTCCCTAGAAGTTCTTTAATAGCAAAAGTAGTGGATAATATTATGGCAGATATTATTATATATATTAAAAAGTTAAATTGTGCGAATTGGATAATAAAATATGTGGGAATTACAAATAAAGATAATAAAAGAAATGTTAAATAAAATCCTGATATTCTATTTTCATATTTTATTAGATGGGGCTTTAAAAAATTGATGATTTTCCCCATATAGACTACCGGATGTAAAAAAGACGGTGGCTCACCCCAGGAAATATCCAATAGTAATGATAATATAATTATAAATAAAATATCCATAGATTTAATTAATTTTAATCATTTTAATAAATTTTTATTCGAATTATTATTTTTTAATTTATTTTATTATAATATATTAAAGAATTAAATATGTAATATTAATAATGGTTAAAAAATAATGGTAAAATAATAATTAAAGCTAAAAAAATATTAAAGAAAAGTAAGTAATATAAAAGTGATATTAAAAAATACAATTGGATAAAAAAAATTAATAAAATAAGTGGTGATTTTATTTGACTAATGAAATTGAAGATAATGTGCAAAAATGGCTCTCTGATGTTGGTGTTTTCAGACAAAAAATTCCTGATGATAACACAAACTTTCATTTTATAATTAATTATCCTGAAGATAACGTAATGGATGTAATGCAACCTAAGCAAAATCTAGATCTAGTGGTAATTGGATGTGCTACAAACGTGAGTCCTGAACATTTAACTGAAATACGGAATTTGTCCCCTAAAAAAAGAGATAATTTTATATGGGATTTAAGGTTCATGATTAATACTCAAGGAGTAGATTTCCAATTACAACATCCCGAAAATATATTAGAGAGTTTTTTAGTTACAGCTGAAATATTTGAGGATGGTCTTACTAAGGATAAATTAATTTCTACTATAAAAACAGTATTTAGAGCTAAGATCATGTGTGTTTGGAAAATACAAAGAGAATTAGGATTTGAAGATGAAGGAAAAAGCAACACTTCAGATAGTATGTATGTTTGATTATTTTTTTTTTAAAATACTTTTTTCTGATTATTTAATTTAGAGTTATGGATTAATTTTTTGATAGTAATGATTTACGAGAAGTGAGACATAGATTTCAAGTGTAAAATTTTAAATCATGAGTAATGGACATGATGAAATAAGTTCATTTCAAGTGTAAAATTAAAGTTTTGTGATATTTTTCACTAAAATATAGACGTATATTTCAAGTGTAAAAAAAATAAGTATTATGAAAGCATTAAAACATACATTTATTTCAAGTGTAAAAAATTTGATAAAAAGCTTAAATACAAATTCAACACTTTTAACTACTTTTCATTAAAATTAGATAAATTCTTATTAACATGTATTATATATTATTATGATTTATATGATGACTCTATTAAATTAGTTACATATAAAGTTTTTTAAGAAAAACAATTTTTAATTAATTTTAATTAATTAAAATCAATTTAATTCATTACTTAGTCAAATAAAAGTAATACAAAAACTATAAATCAAGGTTAACTCTTAAATTAATTACACTTGCAATATACCTCTCTCTATAAATTAGAATTTTTTATTAATTTTTTTCAAATTGAATACAATTGAAATACACCTCTCCCAATCATTATTATTAAAAAAAAAATATTAATTATTTGAAATTTACACATGAAATGAATCTAAAATCTCTCTAAATTGTAATATCAATCATATAAATTAGCATTAATTAATTATCCAAATTGTAATTTAAAGGTGATTTCTACATTGATTATTAAAAAATAAAACTATATTTAAAGACTGAATATGAATATCGATAATTAATCTAATGATAAAGGGTGATTTAATGGATAATATATTTGAAAAATTAGGTGGAAAAAACTCGGTTTTTAAAAGCAAAAAGTATTTGGACCACAGATTTTTACCTGATAATTTACCTCATCGTGAAGATCAGATTAGATCTGTAGCTAAATATTGGATTGAATCTTTAATAGGAGTTACACCCCCAGATGTAACGATATATGGTAAAACTGGTACTGGTAAGACTGCAGTTGCTAAATTCGCTAGGAAGCAGTTAGAACAAATATCTAACGAGAAAAATGTTAATGTAAGAGTTGAATATATTCGTTGTACTGATTATACCACTGAATATCAAGTTATAGCTCGTTTATGTCAACAAATGGGTCAAGATGTTCCTTATAGAGGTTGGACCAAAGCAGAAGTTATACATGCTTTTCGGGACATGTTTAAAAAAAATGTTTTTGGAAAAAATCTTATTCTAATAATAATACTAGATGAAATTGATATACTTCTTAAAAATAATGGTGATGGACTTCTTTACACCCTAACCAGAACTGATAATGTTGCTATTGCATCTATAAGTAATTATGTAGATTTTAAACAATTCATTAAACCACGAGTTAAAAGCAGTCTTAGAGACCGAGAAATCGTTTTTCCACCTTATAATGCTCAACAATTAATGGATATACTTGATGAACGAGCAGAACTTGCTTTCAATAATGAAGTATTAAATAATGATGTTATACCACTTTGCGCTGCTATGGCTGCTAAAGAAGAAGGAGATGCTCGTTATGCTTTAGATTTACTACGTACTTCTGGAGAATTAGCTGATGAAAATGGCTCAGATGTAATTTATGAAGATTATGTAAGGGAAGCTAAAGATTACATTGAACATAATAAGGTTACAGATATTATTATGACCTTACCTAGCCAGCAACAGAAAGTTTTAGAATCTCTACTTTATCTCACCAAACGAAAAGAAGAAATAACTTCTGGAAGACTTTATGAAGTGTATAAAGAATTTTCTAAAGGTGATTCAGTTTCTTATCGAAGAATATTTGACTTCATAAACGAATTAGAACTGTTAGGTCTTATATCTACAAAAACAGTTTCTAGAGGTAGGGGAAAAGGAAGAACCAATATTATTGACCTTCAATGTGATATTCAATTATTAGAAGATGCAATGTGGAATAACTAAAAAAAGATTAAAATGAATCTATCTTTTTATCATTATTCAATTTTTTTATAATTATTAAATTTTATTTTATAAGTTTTTTTAGAATTGCCATACGTACGGGAACTCCATAAAAAGCCTGTTGAAAATATTTACCATATTTAGTATTATCCACATCATGGGATATTTCATCCACTCTTGGTAAAGGATGCATGACTATACTTTTACAACCTTGTAAAAGTTTAGAGTTTATAAGGTAAGCTCCCTTAATTTTAGCATATTCTGCAGGGTCAGGAAATCTTTCTTTTTGAATTCGAGTTACATAAAGCACATCTACATGATCTAAGACTTCATGAATATCTTCAGTTTCATCAACATATATTCCAGAGTTACTAAGATCATGCAACACCTCCCGGGGCATTCGTAACTCCTTAGGAGAAATGAAACTCATTTTTACGTCAAACATGGCTAATGCATAAGCTAATGAATGAACAGTTCTACCATATTTAAGATCGCCTACCAATGCCACGTGGAGGTCATCAATCTTTCCTAAAATACGCTGCATAGTGTACAAATCTAGTAAAGTTTGGGTAGGATGTTGACCAGCTCCGTCACCAGCATTTATTACAGGTACATCTACTTCATCTGCAACAAAACGAGCTGCTCCTTCCATGTTATGCCTTATTACTAATGCATCACTATATTCTGCCACAATTCGTACGGTGTCTGTAAGATTTTCCCCTTTTGTAGCAGAGCTGACACCTGACTCGGCAAAGCCAATAACCCCACCACCAAGTCGTTGCATGGCAGCTTCAAATGATAATCGTGTGCGAGTAGATGGTTCATAAAATAAATTACCTAAAAGTTTTCCTTCCATCACATGACAGGTCTCCAATGATCTAGCAATGGGTTCCATTTTCTCAGCTAATTTTAATATTTCAATTATATCCTTTTTACTAAAATCTCGTATGGATATGATATCTTTTTGAGTAAAAGTCATATTTACACCCATATTAAATTAATTATATATTATAATTATTATTAGGAGCTGGTGATTAAATTTTCCTAAGGATTTATAAGTTCAATTTCAAATTAAAATAATAAATTTTATCACTTACTAACATTTTTTTTCATAGAAAACGCGCAAAAGTAAGATAACCAGTATGACCAACCATTCTAGTTTTGGGTCGTGTTCCTTTAGCTTTAACTTCAATCTCTCTTAAAATACATTCTACACTTTTTAAATTAGAAAATCCAAATTTTTTAAGTACTTTATGAAGAGTAAAAACTTGTTCAATGTAAGGATTATATGCTGCTAAATATCCCCCACTTTTAAGAGATTTCGCAGCACTTTCCACTACATCCCACGGTTTAGGAAGATCTAAAAAAACCAAATCCAACTCAGATTCATCAATTCCATCATAAATATCTTTACATTTCACTTTCACATTTTCTTGGCCAAATACTGTAATATTCTTTTCAGCTATCTCTGCGAAATCTTCTCGTACTTCATAGGTGTAAACTCCACCACTGGGACCTACAATATTAGCGAAATATAGTGCTGTGGCTCCAGATCCTGTGCCTGCTTCTACCACTCTCTGTCCACAGCCCAGACTAGTATTTGCAATTATAATACCAATATCTTTTGGTAGAATGATGGAACATCTTCTCTCCATAATATCTATGTAATCGTTAAGATTGGGTTTTATTACTGTGAATTCATAGCCCATATGAGTTTTAATAATCTGACCATTACTACTATTTTTTATATCCTCTTTTTTTATATAGCCCAAATTAGTGTGTAAATCCTCTTCACCAGTCAAATATTTATTTCCTTTTTTATCAATTAGAATTCGCATTTTTTAATTACTCCCATTTAGAGTTTTATTAAGACTCTTCATCTTCATATATTAATTTTAATTCATGATCTGGGGTTGTTTTTATACTTTTAAAACCAGAATCAACTACATCTCTAATTTTCTGTGCTATTTTCTCCCCAATACCATCAATCTTTTTTAAATCATCTTTAGATGCATTAATTACATTTTTAACCGTCACAAACTCCTCTAAAAGTTTACGGGCAGTAACTGGCCCTACATTAGGCAGAGATTCTATTATATAAAGTTGTTGCTCCCATTGACTAAGTGGTTTCTTCTCTGTACGTAATTCTATTTCCTTAAAATTATCTTTTTGTTCACGTAGAGCTAGACGATAAAGCATGGCTCCAGTATCTTCTGGAGAACGTGTAGGAATTATAGGAATACCAAAATCTATAGCTAAGCTGGCTAAAGCTCCTCGAATAGCATTAGGATGCAGGCCGCAGGCATAAAGATTTTCTCCTTCTAGGATGATCAGAGGCTTCTTGAAGTTATCCACAAGTTCCTTAGCTTGTTTATACAATCTTTTATCTATCACCGACTTTACAAAGTCTTGAGTACTTTTCCGCTCCACTGCTAATTCTTGGCTCACCTGATAATCTGCAACTAGAAGAGTAGTGGTTTCAATTTCAACATTAAGTTTACTTAACTCTCTAGTGACACCTGATTTAGCTTCACGGTGATCCACATATATTAAAGGGTTTATTACATCTTTTTTTGATATTTCAGGGAACTTCATCTGATTTGAATCTATTTTACTTGAAATTTCTCCTTGCGGATATTTTGTTGACAGTTGATTTTTCATCTTCCGTTCTTTGTAGATGCTTGAATAATAATAAGATTCATCTCGGGTTCCTTTGGTTATTAAAACAATCATTTTACCTTTATTTTTTCTACCTGTACGTCCTCGTCGTTGGATCATTCTTATCTCTGAGGGTACTGGTTCGTATAATATTACTAGATCCACTGAGGGAATGTCTATACCCTCTTCAGCTACGCTGGTTGAGATTAGCACTTGATATTGGCCCATGCGGAATGCTTTTATGATCTCTTTCTGTTTTTTTTGTGTGAGTCCTTTTTCCCCATCCCTAGAGGCTTGTCCAAAGAATTTTACAGCAGAAATTTTATTCTCCTTACACAGATTATAGATCTCGTTAACCGTGTCCCTATATTGACTGAATACAATAACCCTACCTTCATCTTTTAAATTATTTTCCAGGATTTTTAATAATTTATCCATTTTTGGATGTTTCAAATTCTCTTTATATGCATTTTCCGTGAGATGTAAGGCTTTTTGAAAATCTTCATTCTCTAGTAGTCCTTGAGCTGCTTTAGTTTTTTTTTGCTGAAGTTTTTGGAAATAATTATATAGGTTTTTAATTCCTTGTGTTTCTAATAACTCTAGAGAATGCTGTAAACTAAAAACTGCACTTAGAATAGAACTAGCCACTAAACAATTTGGTGGAGGGTTAGTGCTTTGTGAGATACGGTTCTGTACGCGACTGCGGGCCATTAAAATATCTTTTTTAGAAACTTGGCTGATAGAACGGATAATTCCCAAACTTTTTAATCCAGTAAGTCGAATTTTTAGTACGGTTTCTAGATAATTTTTTATAACCTTCTGTTCTTTTTTAAGATCTACACGAATCCATTCTACTTCTATTGGTTTAAAGTAAGGTTTAACGTCTACATCATCCTCGGATTTAACCATAACTTGTTTTATAAAAAGATTTTCACATACTGTATTAATTTTATCCTCATCTCCACCTGGAGAAGCTGTTAAACCTAATATTATAGGATTTTGAGCCTCAGTAGCATATCGGGACGCTAGAAATACATATGCATAATTACCCAATCCCCTATGGCATTCATCAAACACTAAGAGAGAAACATCCTTCAAGTTATAACGCCCAGCTATCAAATCCGATTCAATAGTTTGGGGAGTAGCTGAAATAATTTGAGCATTTTCCCATAATTCACATCTGTTTTTTGGATTTATAGAACCAGTAAGAACAGCTACAGGTGCTTTGAGAAACTCACGTAAATTTTCTTCATGTTGAACCGCAAGGGGCTTGCTAGGAGCCAAAATAAGTACTTTAGAGGAAGGAATATTTTTAATTCTTTCTGCAGCTACCAAAGCAGCTATAATAGTTTTCCCCAGGGCAGTAGGCGCTACGATCATACTATTACCCTTTTTAAGAACCTCCGCAGCTAACACTTGCTGATACAGCCGGGATTCAATTTTTTGGGATTTAATCAAGGGATGTTGTATCCACTTTTCCATAACACTTATATTTAAAATATATCATATAAAAGTGGCGACCAGAATAAATTAGGCTTTTGAATCTGAGTTGCAGATAAATAAAGGATTGTAATAGACATCTGTAGTTGAAAATTATCTAAATGAATTCTAAACTTTGACCTATTATAGTAAGAAATTGTGTAATATTTAGAATTTTAAGGTAATAGAATAATTAACCATGCAATTGGAAAACTGGTAAAAAAAATTATTTAATTATTTTTAAATAAATTAATTCTAATATATTTGAATTAATTTTTCAAAATCATCAAAAATTACATCAAGTCCACACATAGTAGGTATATAGTTAGCGGCTTTAGCTGAATCCACTCCTATAACTTTGAATCCTAATTCTTCTATGGGAGCCACCACCATACAAGTATCGCAAACTATTTTACCCCCAGCATCTTCTATTATCTTAGTATAACCCATACGATCAGCAGTTGACTTGACAGATATAGATGTACAAACCCATAGCTGATTTTTAAGCTTTAATCCAACCAGTTTATCAGAAATAGCTTTAATCTCATCTAAAGATACATGAGGACAACCTAAACAGATTAAATCAGGTTTTCTGTTGGTTGTAGATAATTCACATCTTTTTTCATCAATATTGCTTCTATTGACTATGATATTTTCAATATTCCCTAAATTCACATCTTTTAAAGCATCTTTATATTCAGGGGTGGAATGCTCTACATGATAAAGTGCTACAGCACCGGAAGATGCCAAAGCAGCACCTAAATATTTTAAATCATTTACGGATGGAGTACAATTTAACAATTTGAAATAAGGTACACCATCACCAACAATCTTTCCAAC
>Ga0187851_10000890_pt1 | contig 29646 bp, 24 predicted proteins | sample June2016WEW_6_10_FD_132997 | JGI IMG/M metagenome (GOLD analysis project Ga0187851, IMG submission 132997) | Peatland microbial communities from SPRUCE experiment site at the Marcell Experimental Forest, Minnesota, USA - June2016WEW_6_10 | ecosystem: Environmental > Terrestrial > Soil >...
AACAGCAGTTTGGGTCATAGTGTTGCAAGCTTTCGTCTATGGCGCATTTACATCACTTCAATACACCAGTATGAATACGCTCGTGTATGCGGACATCGCGGAAGAAGACGCAAGTAGTGCGAGTTCCATTGCAAGTACGACGCAGCAAATGGCGATCAGCTTCGGCGTAGCGATAGGCGGCCTTGCCACAGCATTCTTCATTCCAAGCGCTCACTCCGATTCAGCCGCAATGATTCGGGGAATCCATAAAGCTCTCATCGTTCTTGGGATATTGACGATTATCTCTGCGATTGTCTTTCGGAGTTTGAGGAGCGATGATGGCGACGATGTCAGCATGCACAAGGTTCTCCACCCTGGGGGATAGCCAAGCTTAGAGACATTGATAGTCGTCGGTGACGAGAACCGTCACGGGGTGCTAAATCCTGTTCTTCGGGTCCAGCGAGATCACCGTCAAATCCCTACAAATCGACGAAGCTTTGCCTGGTTGCCATGGAAACATCATGCTTTCTGTGATTGGGTTTTGACGACCTGTGCCTCGCCAAAATGCCGAACCGCTGCCATTTCAAGCATATAAACTAGTAGCGAAATTCATCATGTTCCCGTGGTAAGAATCAGTTTGGTTCCTGGAATGCATCGGGTCGCTGCTCCAAAATATGGCAGCGTAATCATGGTTCGACGGCGATAACCGTGGGCTACGAGGCACTTCTCCGGTATATGTTGCGAACCTTCCACGACATCGACGCCAATGTGTTCGGCCGCGAGATATTGTTTGAGAGTGAGTTGGCGCTGGTAGGGAGCATCCGCTGCCACAATACAGACGAGTTCTTCCTCGTAAAAGACCTCGGTCACTAAAGGCGAGGGCACATGGCTTTCATCGCGTCGTTGACCCAGTTCCCAGACATCGGGCATGCTGACATTGATAACTGGATTGTCGCGGGATTATTCCGCCGTTTTTCGACTTTTTGCTTCCAGTCTCGCCAGAGATCCTTGGCTCGTGTTCAGTTGGGTCCTTCGTCAGGGATTCATCGGTTGCCGGTTAACCCGCAGGCAGACCGGCGGACGTCATCCGAAGGCGCCGAAGGATTGAAAAACAACGTATGGGTATGGACTCTGGAACCGGCAGACGTGGTGCACATGTCATAAAAAGAATGACATTACGAAAACATTTTCCTGACATCCCGGACCAGATCAAATGCTATCCCTTGGGAATGCCGTGATCATTAAACTGGCCGGACGGCTGGCCCGCACCATATGTGGCCGGTTTCTGGAAGCTCTTAACCGGCCTGAAGGTGTCCAGGGCGATGGTTATGGGAGTCATCATGCCGCAGACAGAATCTGACCAAGCCGAGGCCGCCTCATCTCGCCGTCCGCAGGACGCGCTCCTATGCGATATGGAGCTCCTGTACCGAGATATCTTCTACCCCCTTGGGTATCCGGTTGAAATCATCACGAACGACAAGGTCGTTTTACAGGCTGCAAAAGAGAGCTTCGGCCATGGGGTTTTGTCTCGATCCAGCGAAACATTCCAGATCCGAGTTGGAGTCAGCAATGACGGTGGGTCTGTCTGCCCATCGGAGCCGACCCGGCGTGAATTTAACCATCTATATTCTCTGGTTGCGGACGTGAATAACCAAGCGCTGCTCGACCTGAGATCGCGCATCAACTTTACCTGGGTGACAAGCGCGGCGGTAAAGAATAGGATCTACTTCCGCTATAATTTTCTCGAAAAGGCCGTTTACCTGCTGCTCGGTGCATCGGTGGTAACCGACCTTCACGCCGCCTGTGTCAGTAAGAACGGGAAAGGCTTTCTACTTATGGGTAACTCCGGTGCGGGCAAATCGACACTTGCCTATGCATGTGCACGTGTCGGATGGACCTATACTTCGGACGACACAAGCTATCTTATCAACGATTCTAAGGTTCCTCGCGTTATAGGGCACTCCCGCCGCGCACGCTTCCGTCCGTCGGCAAAGGAGCTCTTCCCAGAGTTGGAGCATTTTGGGCCGACGCCGCGTCTCGAAGGGAAGCCTTCGATTGAGATTGCCATCGCGGACCTCCCGGTAGAGAAGACGGCTACCGAGGCAAATGTGGATTTTATCGTCTATTTGCACCGGAATTCCTCAGCTGAGGGAAGACTCACTCGTCTTCCGAATGGAACCGCTCCGCAGCGCGCCTGCCGCGAACTCTACTCCGCTGGAGAGATTCGAGCGAAACACGAGAAAATTCTGGAAACGCTTTCCGACATCCCAACGTACGAGCTTCAGTATTGCAATCTCGGTCCAGCTATCCTTGCCCTTGAAGCATTATCGCGGGATAGATAAGTGATTAGCCGCATACCGCTCGAGTGACTCTTCGATCACATCGCCGGCTCGTTGCAACCCATGGAGAGAGTGAAGCGTGGCTTGCATCTTCAAGGCCGCGCACCGATACCTTGGATCGCCCAGGACTCTCGTCACCGCCCGGTTAACCTTCCGGGCCGACAGTCGCATGACAGGGAGAACTTCGGCAATTCCCAAGCGAGCCAGCCGAGCTGCCACCGCAGGCTGATCATGAGCGAGCGGGATGGCAACGATCGGCCTTCCCGCCATCAGAGCTTCAAATACAGTGTTTGGCCCGCCATGTGTGATGACGATCACCGCAATCCTCAGAAGCTCAGGTTGAGGGGCATACCTTACTACGAGTGGGTTTCCCGGCAAATCCGAAAACATCTTCGCATCGAATCGACCCCCCAGAGAAATCACTAACTGCAGGTCAAGGTCCTTGCAGGCCTCTGCGACGAGGCGAAAGACGAAAGCCTGCACATTACGCGTCGTGCCCAAAGATGCGTAGATGATGGGCCGGCCGTCGAGCCGGTCCCACGGAAAGTCGACATGCGGCCTTTTCTCTTGATTTGCAAATGGACCGGTGTAATGAAAGTTGCCGGGGAGCTTCGACCGTGGTAAATCGAGACACTCTGGAAGCTGGGTAATATGTGCCAGTTCGGGGTACGACTTTCGAGCGTGGCGAACCGGCCCTAATCCGACACGTCGCCTGCACGCATCGAGCGCTCGTCGTATCGGTCCATGGATGCGCAGCACGGAGTTCTCCAGAAATGCGGTCTCTATCAACGAAAACCACGACTTTGAATACTTGTACCCTGAGAGCCATGGAAGATCATTCCACCCGAAGTTATGGGGAACCGAGGTGGAGATTATGAAATAGGGCAGGCCAGCAATCTGAGCTACTGTCGGACCCGTAAGCGCGATTTCGTTGACGAGGAGTACATCTACCTTGGCTCGCGTTACCGCGATGGTTGTCTCCTGGAGATACGTCTCCAGGTCTTGCGTGATCCGCCTCAGGTTGAACCGCAGAGTGGAAAACTGAGAGTGCAGACTTGGATGGTTGCTATTTGCGTTCTTCTCCTTGAAAGGAGACTTGGACGTCCCGATCGGATAGAAATTGAGGCCAGCCTGTCGCACACGGTCTTCAATCTTGGGCTTCTCGAAGAAAGTGACCTCATGTCCTCGATCTTTCAGGTGTTGCGACAGCAGGATGAGGGAATTCAGATGTCCCGTACCGGTGAAAGACATCACGCCGAAGTGCCGGACAACTCGATCAGTTGACATATTCGGCCATCACACCAGCGGGAATGAGAAGCTTTCTGCTTCCAAGCCGCACTGCGCCACGACCGAGAACTTTTTCTGCTTGCTGCAGCAGCGCGCGCACCGGGGCGCGGAGCCAGCGAACGGCTCCGTCGACCGACAAAGGCTCCAGACCGTGTCTTACTGCGAAGGGAAGCCGCTCCAGCATCGCTTCTGCAGCAAGATGTACACGGCCCCCAACCATCACCAGCTCCACATCCTTCATAGACAGAGTGTCGAGCCTGTCTGCTGGGTCTCGCCCTGTATCTCGGACCGCGATCAAATCTGCCACACCGAATTCCTTGATCGATCCTTGCGTGTCTCCTAACCGGAGAATCGCAGCGGCAGCGGTCGTGACCATGTGATAAGCGGCCGATGCTGGGATCCCCAAGATCCGAGTCGCGAAGCTGACTTCGTCCAGGAGGTCACCTTCGGCGGTGAGTGAGGAGTCGCTCCCGATGGCCAGTTTCTCGATTCTGCTGAGAAGGAAGGGGTCTGGAACCTCGCGGTAAAGAAATCTATTTGAAGTTGGACAGGCGATTAACGAAGTGCCGCGCTCACGGATAAGATCAAAACCTTCACGATTCATGGCGAGCCCGTGCACAAGCACCGTGCAGTCATCCAATACTCCCAGCCGTTCGAGGCCCCACAGCTCTTCTCGTGCCTGTTTATCAATTCCTTCGCAGGCGTGCACGATGAAAGGTCGACTCACTGGCGTGGCGTCATACGCCTCGCGAAGGTCGCCCCCAAGAGCCAACGAATGGCACCAGCCGTATTCCCTGACGACGCGTACCGGGAAGTCTTCCTTTTGCAGCTCCGGCCAGAGAGGATCGTGGTGACAGACGGTCGTAACCCCACCTAGAAGATTTCGGATACCCCCCCACCACAGGCGAACGGCTTTGGGTATGGCATGTTGCCGCGCAATTTCTGATGCAAATCTCCTGTGAATGTCGTCTCCCCATTGGATGTAATTGCGATAGGGCGGATTTCCCATCCTTGGATAAAGCGCAAACTGGAGATGATCGTGCGCATTGACGAACCCAGGGAGGACTAAGAACCCGTTCAGGTTTATGTCCGCGGGTCCAGGAGCCGTGTCGAGGAGGGGGTGCGGGTGTTTGAAGATACGGGTTATGCGATCGCCTGTGATTTGTATCGACGCTTGTGAAGTGGTCCTCGGTCCCAAACTGCACCGGGCTCCGCGAATTATGAGTTGACGTTCCGCAACTAAATGGCCATTCTCGAGCATCACGGGGCATCCCTCTTTGCATGAGAATCGCGCCTCTGGCCTAAATGAGTGCCGGTAATCCGAAAGTATCAGCAAAGCGCGATACGCAGCTCACCGGGTCTGCACACAGGTTTAAGGCTTCTGGGTGGCATAGATTCTGAACCGCGATGGCTCACGCCGATTACAAAGTCGCGCGACAAGTGGGCGCATCGCCCACTTAAGACCATATCGCGGACGATAGATGGTCCATCGGATGCCGAGGCACTCTTCGAGTCTCCGGAGACGTTCGTCTGTCAGATATTCAAGACTCTTGATGGAATCCGATGCGGTTCCATATCGCTCAAGGAAAGCAGCACTGCGCTCCGCCACCATCTTCCAGCCGCTCTCCCCGCGGGAATACCACGGAGTATCACTGATAATCACCAATCCGTCGCTTCTTACGCATCGCAAGGCCTCGCGCAGAGTGGCCACATAATCTTCGGCGTAATGGAAAGAGGCATTGAATATTACGGCGTCGAATTGCTCCGTCTGAAATGGCAGGCGCGCGAGTTCGGCCTGAAACCGTGGAAACAGTGCGGGCAGGTACTTGCGAAAGTGTTCGGCTGCTCCCATACCATCGCGATCATTGGTAAGCAGATCCACGGCAACTGGACGATAGTTGGCGAGCGCAAGTCGGTAACTCATCCAGCAGTTTCCGGCTCCCAAATCCAGAATCCGTCCGCCGTGCTCAAGATTGCGATGCAGCACATGCTTCATTAGATAGTCGAAACTGCGCGCCCTGATCTTCCATTGTTTGCTGTTTTTTCCGGAAATGTCCTTATACGGAAGACTCAAATAAAAATCGGCCTCCTGGCTCCATCTGCCTTCCGCCGCTCTGATGCGCTTATAGTCGTCTATGAAGCGTGCGAAGTGCGCTGACTGATCCGGCGGGAGGGCAATGACGATTCCATTGTCTACCGGCATTTGGAGCCCGCAGAATTGACAATTCAACTGCTCGATGTTGGCTTTGCAGCGGGGGCATTGCAGGCGAACGCCCAGAGACGGAGACGCACCGGAGATGAAGGAGTGCATCGTCTTGTAATCTACAGATGTGGCTGCATTGGATCTCGCAGACACGCGAACACGTCGAGCAGGCATGAGATCCCGCATTCAACCCTCCCTTATCGGTGCGAGGTGTTCGATGGGCACAAAGACAGAAGAGGGGGCTGGCGCACTCCTTGCAGAAGAGGCAAATGCCTCCGGGTTCCGTCTCACCGGCTCAAGTTCTTCGACCCTCTCCCACAAAGCGCTTATCCTGGCTTCTGTTTTGTGCGACACGTCGTGGATCCGCCATGCATCTACTTCCGCGTGCAAAGCGTCGCGCACTGCGCGATAGAAATCGGTTGAATAGGCCGCTGTGAACATAATGCAAAGATCATCGCTATCCGTCCAGTTCCGCTTCTGTCCAAGCTGCGTCCGAACCTTCTCGTAAAAACCCGTCCCTGGAAGGGGATATGAGAATGAAATTCCGACATCGTCCGGTCGCGTCTCTCGCACCAATGCAATGGTCTCTCGCAACTCGGCCCATGTCTCGCCTGGATACCCGAATTGCAGGAAATAACAGGCGAGAATGCCGGCTTCTTTGAGCAACCGACGCGCAGAACGGACAGAGGAAAGAGTTAGACCTTTGTCCATCGCGTTTAGCACAGCTTGCGATCCCGATTCGACTCCCATCCACACTTCGGAACAGCCAGCTGCCTTTAGGCTTTGAACAGTTGTCTCAGTCATCAGGTCAGCGCGAGACTGAATCTTGAAAGGAACGACCGCATCTCTTCTTCGAATCTCTTCGGCGAATCGCTGTACCCAGTGCCGGTCCAATGCGAAGACATCATCGCCAAACCAGACATGCTCTACCCCCGCGGACACCTTCAACAACCTCATTTCCTCTGCAACGGCTGCAGGCGGGCGCAAATGGAATTTGTTGCCGGAGATGGGTTTTGCGCACCAATTGCAGCCGTAGGGGCATCCACGGCTTGACACCATGTTCGCGGAGAAATAACCGTGGGTATCTACCCAGGCCTTGCGATAGGGTTCCATGTCAATCAGATCACGCGCAGGCAGGGACAGTTCCGACCATGAAGGATTCTTTGACAATCTCTGTGAACTGCGCACAAGACAACCTTGCTCGTCGAGTTTCACCATGCCGTCCATTTCTGGTACCTCTTCGGCGCGAAGAATCGATCGACAAAGCCTCACCAGCGTTCCCTCTGCCTCTCCACACAGCACATAGTCGAAACCGTTCTCAAGAAATAGCAGAGGATTGTCCGTTGAATCGGAGCCGTGCACGACTGTGATCGCCCCCATGGACCGCGCCGTCTTCGCAATCTTCCACGCCACATCTCTCATGCGTGTGAGACACATTTTCGAAAGAAAATTGAAGTCGTCCTCATAAACAGCAACGATTTGCGGTTTACACGTCGCGAGAAGGGAATCAAGCTTCGCGGACGGCTCTTCAAGCATTGGATCCATAGCTACGACGGAGATACCATTCTCCCTTAACGCCGTGCCTGCATACAGAGTGCCAATTGGCATATAGGGCTGCATTTTGCGCAGCTGTTTTGGGTCGAAAGGAAGATGATAGGAGTGCGTCAGCAAAACTTGCGCCAAGGTTCACCTCGATATCTACTCACCGGCAGATCCGGCACAGGATCGGTTGTTGAGCCGAGAGTGCCAGGCGGTTGCACGCATCTGAAAGACTCGGCCACATAAAACGTAGCGTAGACCTGCCGATACGAGGAGTTGTCGTTGAATTGTCACCTCAATGTCATCCCTTGCTGGTCGGTTTCTGGATCAGGTACGGGGTGACGGGAGCAGTCCCGCCTGTAGCATCGATTCGGCCCATAAACGATGGGCCCCGAGTGATGATCGGAAATGGGATGAGGAGATTCGATGCCGAGCTGAAGAGATGACCGAGCTTCTCGCGTTTGGTGGCAAGATATCGAGCGGAATGAGGATTGGCCGGAACATCGGCGCTCACGCGCCTTGCGATTTTAATTCCTGCAGAACGAACGGCATGAATCTTTTCCGGATTGTTTGTCATCAGTTGCAGCGAGTGGATTTTAAGAGCGCGAAGAACCTGCACTGAAAGCGCATAGTTACGCAAGTCCACTTCATGCCCAAGCATGAGGTTGGCTTCAATTGTGTCGAGCCCTCGATCCTGCAGCTCATAGGCGCGGAGTTTCTCCATCAAGCCGATGCCGCGACCTTCCTGATGCTCGTAGACCAGTATTCCAGCGCCTTCCTCCGCGATTGCGCGGAGGGCTAAATGAAGCTGCTCATAGCAGTCACATCGCAGCGAGTGAAATACCTCTCCTGTCGTGCATTGAGAATGAATGCGAACAAGTGGAGGGGTTCTGTGGATATTCCCGAGAGTTAAGGCCAAAACAGTTTCTGCAAGTTCACCCTCTGCATGCTTTTCGGCATCCGCGCCCTCAAAGGCCAACAGGTTGAAGTCCGCCCAACGGGTTGGGAGGATCACTTCTGCAATTTTCTTCAAGGTCATCAATGTGGACATGCTCCCTTCATGCCGTACGCTCTGCGTATCGGACCGCTATTGATCAATCCGTATGGGAAGCGTATCTCGCTGCGTAAGAATGCTTGTCGCCAGAATGTCTTGATGAGGTCATTCAATTGTCGAAAATGGAGAACAAGGAGGCTCTGGGTGCAAGCCGATTCAAGTGATGTGGACGAGTCTCCGGCTTGAATCTTCACTCGCGCCGAGAGCTCGAGAAAGATCAATTTGACGCTGAGCGAATATCCGCTTTAACGCGCGGTAGTCCGGCGGAACTGGTAAAGAACATGATCGCCAAGGAACGCCAGCGGACGGGAAAGCGTGCGGTCGATCGCTTCCATCGCATCGAGAAGTCGCGGTTGATGGGAGATCCACGGCTCGGCGGCGCTGGGCGGAACTGTCACCCCGATTCCGAGACGCTTTTCAAGCACAAACCAGGGTTCGAAGGCGCCCATCAATGCCGCACGGCGATGGTAGACGATTGGAAATTCATGCTTCGCAAGACGCGCTTGTATTGGGCCGCGCTTCCAGCGGCGCATCGCCTGATCCGGCCTCTTATGAAGTACTTCAGTCATCATCTCGCCGGGGCAGAAAGTGCCGAACAGTACCAGCATGGCAGGGGCTCCAGGTTTGAGTAAGTGAGCGAGTCCTCGCGCTACGGGTCCTAGGTCGACGACGCAGTTGAGTGGAGCGAAGTTGGAGAACGCGCCATCGAAGAGCCTTCCGCCTGTAGAAAGATGTCGAGCGGCAAAGTCCTCCAGCTCCTCCCCGGTTGCGATTTCAGCTCGGGCGCCGAAGGGGGATAATTTAGCCTTTGCCAGTCCAACCATTGTGGGCGAAGGATCGGTTAGAAATACTTCGTATCCTGCCCTCGCAAGAAACTCTGCATCTTCACCTGTGCCCCCTCCGACCTCGAGGATGTGGCCGGATTTCGGAAATTCCCGCAGGAGCGCCTCGCGTACGGCGCGCCGTTGTGCAGCCACGCTACCGCAAGTACCGAAGCGTTGATCGAAAACCGGTGCAATCGCGTCAAAGGCAGCGACAGCGGGCCGCATGGATGGGATCATTGCGAAAGCTCCTTCACACGCCGGCGGCTGCGCCATTGCAATGCGAACAGAATTCGATTTACGACGCGAGACCGCATGCGATAGGGGATCAATTCCTTGAACTCACTAGGGCCAAGTAGCTCTGCTTACAACCTAAATGGGTCTCATTCCAGGTATGTCATATTGGTGTCAAGCGATTGTCACAATCTTGTTGCTCCAATCTGGAACAGGCCATTGCAGCAGCTAACAAGGAGACTTGTGCTGCGCCGTTGAATCCGGCGCACACCGCAAGTTTTCTGGTTATGCGAATGACAATCAATTGACAAATGGAAGACTCTGCAGAGACATATTGGATGACGCGAGCTGGTATCGTGACTGCTGTGCCGCAGTTCGCACCAGTCTTCATCTGGTGTGCCCAGCCGGATTGCTCCGTTGATGATTGGAATCCAACCCGATGAACGTCACCCACGGTTGCTGAACCCCGACTGCCAACTCGATCAAGGGTGAACCAATGAAGCCGTTTCATGAAATGCAAAGACGTGATCTCTCTCGGCATTCCCTCCAGGAGGCAATGAACTCGAGAGGCTATGCTCTGATCCGCGGGTTGATTCCTCGTTCTGATTTAGAGAACGTGCTTGACGGGATTACTAAAATACTTTTTGATGCCGGCTGGCTGCTTTCCGGCCATGACCCACTCGAACACATCGCCGATGACGCCGCCGCGTGTGGCGATCCCGATCCTACATTCAAGCGGACCTACCAGGAAGTCTTCAATCTCGAATTGTTTCATGCCTTGCCGCATCATCCCGCGCTGAAGGGTGTCATGAAAATGCTGGTGGGCGAACAGGTCCTGGTTCACCCCAAGCCGATCGGACGGTTGATTTTCCCAAATTGCGAAAGTCTTACCGTTCATGCGCATCAGGATTACCGCTTCATGAGCGGAGACCCTGAGTGCTTTACAGTCTGGATTCCTCTTCACGATTGCCCGACCGACCTGGGTCCCTTACAGATACTTGAGGGCTCACACCGCTTCGGTGTAATCAGCCACGAGGGCGAGAATCTACATGTTCCTGAAATCTCGACAGGAGCATTGACCGAAGGCGATTGGGTGGGCGGCAGGATAAACGCTGGAGATCTGCTTATATTTCATAGCCTGACCGTGCATGCTGCTTCTCCCAACCGCTCAAACCTGCTCCGCATTTCCATGGACTGCAGATTTCAGGACTGCGCACGGGCCATCCATCCGGGCAACTTGGCGTTTGCGGGCGAATCCGGAAAGTCCTGGGAAGCGACGTATGCCCGTTGGCGATCGAATGAGTTGAAATACTATTGGAAGGGATTGCCATTGAAGTTCCAACCCTCCAAGTCTGAGATAGAGCAACTATCGAAGACAGCAGAGCCCGCATCTACGCGGGCAAGGTATGCCAGGATCCTGAATCAGCTCAATTTCTTTGCCGAACCAGCGGATTTGAGTGGGACGAACTTCATCTCAGATTCGGCCTACGGCGATCAAAGTGGGATGCATGGTCGAGAGTTTTCCGAGCGGTCTGTCCGATGACGGGAACGAAGGATGCGAGGAACTGATCGCTTAAGTGGCTTGGAAAAGCTTCTCGCGCGCAGGAGCGTGGGGAGAATTCTACGGAGATTTCTGCGCCCACCCGGGATCGCCAGGAATCTCTTGGATGTGCATCAAGCCTATCGTTTGTGGGCTCCCACGTATCACAAGGAGACCTTGCCGCATTATCTCGATGGTGAATTGGCACATGCAATGCTTCAAGGCTTGCCCCAGACTCACTTGCTTGATGCAGGTTGCGGGGCAGGAACCAGAATCCGCGATATTCCCGGGGCTGTAGGTATCGATTTAAGTCCCGAGATGCTCGCAGCGGGAGGCTTGCACACAGTTTTTGCCGGAGACATCCGCGAGATGCCATTCGCGTCCGGCCAATTTGACATGATATGGTGTCGGCTTGTTCTCGGCCATCTCTGCGATCCCATTCCGGCTTATCGAGAATTCTGCCGTGTCTGCACGCCCGGCGGCTACGTGTTCGTAACGGACTTCCATCCTGACGCCACTCTTGCAGGACATCGCCGAACATTCAATGACGAAGCCGGTGTTGTCCACGAGGTCGAACACTATGAACGTATAAACCATGCCGACCTGGCCTTGCAGGCCGGGCTTGAGTTAGTTGCGACCCGTGATGGCGCTGTCGGACCCTCAGCTCGCGACTTCTACATTCATGGCATCGGCCGGAGGGCGTACTTAAGGGACTTCGGCCTCAATCTTGTAAGAGCATACGTCTTCCGTCGTCCGGAGGATGCTGGGTCATGATCTGGCTAATGCGGTCAGCAGGGAGCCTGTTCTTCACGACTCTTTGTCTGAATGGAAATGACAATCAATTGACAAAGAGCAGACGATCTGGAGACACATCAAATAGCGCAAATCTCTAATGTGACTGTTATGAAGCATATGAGGTTGCGTTCCCTTCATTCCGAGACAACTCGGTTAACGACGGTCATTGTCTTTGCGGCAGCCGGATTCTGCGCCGGAGCGTATGGAGATGCACAAAATATACCGCTGATCTCCGGCGGTGTCGGCTTCTTTACGAACACAAATGGCGGAAACACCACTTACTACCCTTATATCAAGCCCCTAATCGCAGCGCCTCTTGGAAGTCACCTCCTCATCGAGAGCCGAGCAACTATTCTTGACACATTTTCCCCCAACCCTGCTGGCGGCTACACTAGAAATCCCGTCTTTAAGACGATGGATTATCTGCAGGCGGACGTCATCGCAGGAGCTCATCTCACGATAGTCGCGGGCGAGTTTCTAACTCCGTTCGGAACCTACAACGAGCGCCTCGCTCCGATCTGGATTCAGAATCTACAGGATGTTCCGCTGATTTACGGAGTTGGGACCATGAATACAGGTTCTAGCGTTGGCGGCATGCTGCGCGGTTCGGCCATATCCACGGGAGACTATTCGATCAGCTACGCAGCTTACTTTTCCGGCAACGTTAACAGCGGGTATTTCGGTGCAGAACGCGCCAGCGGAGGGCAAAGCCAAATCTACCTCCCGAAGAAGGGGCTGGAGATTGGCGCATCCTACGGACGTTCTCTCGCAGGCACGCACGAGAACAATGTGGGTGGGCATTTCTGGTGGGAGCCCATCAACAGCCCGTTCCGGTTTCGCTCAGAATACGCGCGGGCGCCGCATTCAGAGGGCTATTGGTTTGAGACGGATTATCGTCTTTCACATTTTGGCGGAGCCGAGAGTCCATTGGGCCGGCTGGAACCAGTCTTTCGCATGCAGCAGACGTTTCGCAGCAAGCCTGATTCCAATGACGGTTTGCCTTCTGTGAACACGCAACGCGCCGACTTTGGTCTGGACTATCATTTGCCCCATGAAGTGCGCATCAATACCAGTTACTCTCGCCAATTCTCATCGAGTGGCAACGTCAATATCTGGGAGACGGGCATCATTTATCGGTTCCTCTTCCCAACCTGGAAGAGCAGAGGGAACTGATAAAGAATCTTGCCTCGTCTCAAATTACGCGATGAGCTGGTCTCACCCCATATATTTTCGCGTTGGTTCTTAAATGTTGAAAGACGCTACCACGCGCTTATGCGTACTAGAGGAGGAACGATGAAGCACCTAGAAGGGATACTGCTGGGACTCCCGCTGCTTGCGGCGACGTTGGCTATTGGAGCTTCTGTGGCCATTGGCCAGACCGATAGCCCTCAGCAGCAGTCCCACGACAAAATGTCTCCGAAGGCCATTCACGCGACGAACCAGGATCGCGGACAGCAAGTTTTCGAGCAGAATTGCGCCCGGTGCCATAATGCCCCGGAGGGTTTCTCCTCAAGTATCTCGGGCTCGGTGGCCATGCACATGCGAGTGCGCGCGGGGCTTAGCGATGCGGACTACAAAGCTCTGCGGCGGTTCCTAAACCCGTAAGTTAGGCGTTCGAGACAAGGAGCAATGGGCCAACCACTGCTTTGTTTGAGGTCGCGTCATACGTCATCGCCAATCTAAAAGGAGCGTTTATGCACAGGAAATACATGCGATCGGTTTTGTTGGTCACGGGCCTGGTCAGTGCGGGGCTTTCTTTTCCAATGGCCAAGGCTGAAGCTGCCCCCCAGAGGATCGAGATCACAGCGAAGCGTTTCGAGTTTGAGCCAGGGGAAATCACCTTGAAGAAGGGGCAGCCGGTGGTGCTCGTGCTCAAGAGCGCAGACGTTCCGCACGGGATTCGCATTCGCGAGCTGAATGTTGAGGTCAAAGTGGGTAAAGGCGGTACAGCTGAAGTGAAATTCACACCGGACAAAACTGGGGATTTTGTTGGTCACTGCGCAGTGTTTTGTGGTAGCGGGCACGGCTCGATGGTCTTCAAAGTGCACGTCGTGGACTAGAATGAGCACGCACTTTCGAGCCGCTGCGAGATTCTTCTTGGCAGGAATCGGCGGCCGCAAGGTCAAACTCCCCGGGAAGCCTTGATCCGGTAGCTATGACGAATGGCAGGGGCCCCATTGTCATCGGAGACAAGAATCAGAAGAATCTGCTTTCTGACACTCCGGAAACCGGTGCGGACGGCAAGTAAGCATTTTCGCATTCCTGTGCTTCCTGTCGAGACAAGGGTGTACGTCCCCGCCCAAGGTCTCAGAGGTTTCGAGAGTTCCTCTCGAGCCGGCATGATTGTCATCTGATTGTAATTTTTCGACGTCATTCGCCTGAATCAGACTCGAATCGGTCACAATGAATGAAAAGAGGCCTTGAATGATGGTCCAGGACCTGGAATTCACGACAGAAACTAAAACCGGCGAGGCATGCACAACAAACCTCGGTAGGATTCTAATCATTGAAGACGATCCACGCATGCAGAAGGTGCTACGGAGAATCTTCACGGAGGAGCGCTACGCCGCCGTTGTCGCCGGCGACGGCCAAACTGGACTGGAACTATTTCGCAGCGAGCGGCCGCTGGCTGTGGTCTTGGATCTGATCCTTCCGCAGATTTCAGGACGTGAGCTCTGCCAGATGTTCAAGAGCCAATCGAGCGAAATCCCCATCATCGTGCTGAGCGCAATCACGGATGTTGCGGATAAGGTGCTTCTCCTGGAGTTGGGCGCCGATGATTATGTGACCAAGCCCTTTAGTCCGCGTGAGCTTACGGCACGCGTGCAAGCGGCAATTCGGAGACAGCGGAAGCCAGCGTTTCCCACGGTTTATCGATTCGCGGATTGCGAAATAGACTTCGAAAAAATGGCGGTACGACGCGATGGGCGTCCGGTAATCCTAACTGCCCATGAGTTCAAGTTATTGAAATTCTTCACTAAGAATTCTGAGCGCGTGCTCACACGCGAGGCTCTATTGAATGAAGTTTGGGGATACAATGCTTATCCAACCACTCGAACGGTTGACAACCAAATCCTGAAATTGCGCCAAAAGTTAGAGCCGGATCCGGCGAGACCCAGACACCTTCTGACAATCTACGGGGCAGGATACAAATTTGTCCCATGAGGTAACAGTGGACGGCGATATGGAAGGCGACCCATCCCCGCGGATAGTCTCCTCGCGCCGAAAGCAGGGCATTCGAACTTATGCTCTTTTGGTTTTGGGGATGGCAGTTGTCACACTCATCGTCACAAGCTTGTGTGTGCTGATCATTCGTAATCGATGGCGAGCGCAAGTGACAGAAGATCTGTCTCAGGATCTTGAGCATTCGGTTACAGCTTTCCAAAACCTTCAGTCGGAACGATTGGAAGCTTTGGAGCGCGAGAACGCTCTTCTTGCCGAGCTCCCGACGCTGAAGGCGCTGATGACCAGCGGAGACGATCTGACAATCCAGGACGGTGCAGTCGAATTCTGGCAGATCAGCGGCACAGACCTGTTCGCGCTTGCCGACTCCCGCGACCGAGTGGTTGCGGCCTATACGAAAAGCAGCACGGTAAGTTCAACTCTTCGGGATGGGCTGAAGAACCTGTTGATCTCATCGGGTAAGCACTATCTCATTGACGGAAAATCTCTGTATGCATGCTCGGTTCGTCCGCTGTACTTCGGAAGTGATGAAAGCGGCACGCTGTTGGGGTATGTGATCAGCGGAGTTTCGAGCGAGCGCACGGTTCGACAGATTAGTCAACCTACCGGTGTTGAAGCGACATTCCTCAGTGGCGGAAAGATCGTAGCGAGCACCCTGTCGCCTTCGTTACAGACAAGTTTCGCAACACAGCTCTCGTCGCTTTCCGGAAACCCTCTGGCACCCTTAAAGGTGAAACTCGGAGATGCCCACTTTCTGGCTGTCACAGAGGATCTCTCCGCTACGGCCTCATCTCCGCTGCAATTGGTGGTTCTGAAATCCCTGGAGCCGGCGGAGCAGTCAATCAGCCGCATCAACCGGATGGTCCTGAGCGCGGGCCTCCTGGCGCTATTGTGCGGCACGGGCCTGATGATCACGCTTTCGCGCCTTGTAACACGCCCTCTTGAAGAACTCTCGAAAAGTGTCCGGGCATTCGGGATGGGCGATGTGGACCATCAGATTCCACGGCATGGAACTGAGGAAGTGCTGGAACTCAGCGGGGCGTTTGCACGCATGCGGAACGAGATTCAGCAGGCTAACCGGGATTTGCTCGAATCTGAGAGGCTGGCGACGATCGGTCGCATGGCCAATTCTATCTCTCACGATTTCCGGCACTATCTCGCGACAATCTATGCTAATTCGGAGTTTCTTCTTGCCGATCGGTTTCCTTCGAAGGAGCGTGCTGAAATTTTCGCGGACATCCGCTCCGCCGTACTCGGGTCGACGGACATGATTGAGTCGCTCCTGATCTTCAGTCGCACCGGCGTAAGCATACGAAGATCACCAGCGTTGATGGCAACATTGCTGGATCGCGCAATAGCACTGATTCGCACGCATCCTGATGCGGAAGGGGTTCGAATCGAAATTCGGCACGGTGATCCTGCGGAGACAGGGATCGTCGTCGACGAGAAGCAGATCGAGCGTGCGATCTTCAATCTGCTTCTCAATGCCTGCCAGTCCGTTCGCACTTTCGCCAATGCAGCCCATGTCCTGGTGACCCTGGAAGTCCGCGAGCAGCAGATTATCGTAAATGTGATCGACAATGGCGCTGGCGTTCCGGAGAAGATTCGCCAGAATCTGTTCGAGCCATTCGTGAGCGACGGAAAGCAAAAGGGCACTGGTCTTGGTCTCACCCTCGCCGATTGCATCGCATCTGAGCACGGAGGCGAAGTCATTCTCCTCAGCAGTCGACCAGGTGAAACGATCTTCCAGATGAAGGTGGCGCGCGATCTTGGGACGCATGAAGTGGCGACGGAACTGGAGAGTATCGCGCAATCAGGTGAACTGAAATGAGAATTACCGGATTTGAACGCAAGCAGAGTTTTGGTTCTACCCTTTTCCGCAAGTTGCGAGTGTGGCTGATTGCTGTTGTATGTTTCGGGCTTTTTGCTCACATTCTGATCGCGCAGAATGAGAATCAGGAGAGTCTTTCACGACAATTTCAGAAACTGACGGAAGCCATGGCGACTACGCAAGCCCAACTGGAGCAGTCCCAGCGCCAGATTGTCGATATGCAGAAGCAACTGAAGGCGTTGCAACAAAAGATGTCGCAGGGTTCATCAATAGAGACTTCCCCAGTGTCTCCCGGGCCTTCCTCATCTGCTTCTGCGGAAGAAAACCAGCCTACGGATATCCCATCTGCAGTTCAGGATATTCGTGATCGACAGGCAATGCAGGAGTCCCAAATAGCGACGCTAGAGCAAACGAAGATAGAGAGCGAGTCGAAGTATCCTGTGAAGATCACTGGTCTGCTGCTACTGAGCGGTTTTGTCAACACGCGAGCAGTGGATATGGCAGTAGCACCAACAGCGGCTTTGCCCGGTCCTGGAAGTACAGGAGCCTCTGTTAGACAGACGGTGCTCGGGTTCGACGCACGAGGTCCGCACTTGTTTGGCGCTAATAGTTACGCGGATCTGCGGGTTGATTTCGACGGTGTTTCGCAGTCGAGCGCCGGCACGAGCACTTACTCGGGACCCTATTCCGCCAATGCTACGCCGCTGCGGCTCCGCACGGCTCACGCTGGCTTGCGATGGGAGCGAACCGAAGCCTATTTTTCGCTGGATCATCCCATTTTTAGTCCCGATACGCCTACTTCGCTCACGGCCATAGCCGAACCAGCTCTCGCGTGGTCGGGCAATTTGTGGACCTGGAATCCTCAGATAGGCGCGAGACAGGATGTCCCAATATCGCCTTTGCTCGATATTCGGCTCGAAGCAGCCTTGATTGACGTTGGCGATGCCCCGCTATCGCCGACAATCTACATCGGAGGAACGTCGGCCGGAACTCCTCCCAGCGGCGCAGAACAAAGCCGCTGGCCCGGTGAAGAAGCGCATCTCGCACTGGTCGGATCCGGGCTGAATGCGGAGAACAGAAGCCACTTCGGCCTGGGAGGGTATTTCGCGCCCCACCGCCTTCCCATCGGGAAAGAATTCGACTCTTGGGCGGCGACGCTTGACACCCGGCTTCTTTTGCCTGCACGTCTGGAACTGACCGGAAGCTTCTATCGCGGACTAGCGCTGGGCGGTCTTGGAGGTGGAGCTTTGAAGGACTTCGAATATCGTACCGATCCCGATACAGGCCGTTACTATGTCCATCCTCTAGACGACGTTGGTGGATGGGCGCAACTGAAAGAGAAGATCAACGAACGAGTTGAGCTTAACGGGGCCTTCGGAATGGATGATGCGTTCGCTGCGCAAGTGCGGCGATATAGTGTCCCAGGAGGCAATACGTTCGAGAATCTTTCCAGAAACCAGACTTTCACCGGCAATGTGATTTACAGGCCGAGTGCCTATCTGCTGTTCTCGGTGGAATACCGGCACATAAGGAGTTCTCCGGTGCTGGACCCCGGGGCTGAGAGCAACGTCTTCGGCCTGGGGGCAGGATTCAAGTTTTGATGAGAAACGCAAAATTCGTCGGGTGGATGGTATGCGCTATCGTCCTCGCAGCCAGGGCAATGAGCCCGCAGGTCCGTCCTTCGGAGAGCCCGGCCGCCGAGTTGAGGCTTCATATCGCCTCTTCCGATTCAGGCAAGGCTCGTGCAGTTCCGGCAGTCATCTGGCTGGAACCTGTGCCAGGAGCTCCGGTTCTTACTTTCCTGCCCCAGGGGCATTACACGCTGCTCCAAAAGAACCGCATGTTCGTTCCCCACCTTCAGGTCATTCCGGTGGGTGCCGTCGTTCAGTTTCCCAATGCCGATCCCTTCTTTCACAACGTCTTCTCTCTCTTCGAGGGGAAGCGTTTCGATCTTGGACTTTACGAGGCAGGCTCGACGAAGTCCGTGAATTTTTCACGGGAAGGCGTTTCATATATCTTTTGCAACATTCATCCGGAAATGAGCGCTGTGGTGCTTGCTCTCTCGACCCCGCTTTATGCGGTCGCAGATGCCAAAAACTCGTTCGTCCTTCGCAATGTCCCTCCAGGCGATTACCGCTTCCACATCTGGATTGAAGGAGTACCGCTCGCCAGGCTCGAACAAGACACCCGTCGTCTGCATCTTGCTTCCGGCCCGGTTGACCTTGGACAGATTACGGCTCCTATGTCCGGGACCGGAGAGATGAGTCACACCAACAAGTTTGGTAAGAGTTACACTCCAGACCCCCAATCGATCTATTGATCGAGGCAACTTCACACGTTGAACGATCGATCTGGAAAAGAAAATCGACGTTCCCTGTGTATCCATTGTTCATTCCCGCAGTAATCGTCTCCTGATCACGGGAGCCGGCTCCTAATTTGTGCCTTCTATCAACTGCTTCTGCATTTCGCCGGAAAGGCTCTCTGCGTAGCTTTCGGTCAGATGATCCTCATGGGATCACACGACGCTTGGCGATGGCGGTAAACCAAAGGCTGCGGCCACAGTCGTTTGCGTAGACCATCGTCTTCGAGTCGGCTTCCCATGACGACTCAATTTGATTGCATGGCACATCCGCCACCCGGTGCGTCGCACCGGTCTGCTGATCGCGAATCCAGAGATTCCACACTCCATGATCCAGATGGCTATACGCCATCCAATGCTCATCTGGCGACAATGCCGGATAACGAGATTCTCCGAGATAGAGCGGAGTGTTCTGGTGATTCTGGTCGGTCAGGTAAATCTGCGGTGGACGGCCGTCTTCTACGCCGGAAACTGCATAGTCGCGCTCAGAGATGAAGCTTGCGTCGTACACGTTTATGGAAGGAGGCGTGAGTGCCGTTTCTGTTGAGTGAGCGGACTGGAACGACTGCAGCACCATTAGGCGTCCTCGCCCGTGATCGGCGCGTACAAACGCAATGTTCTCCCCATCGATCGAGAGCATTGGATTCTGCCCATCTTCGACAATAGCTTTCTCCGGTTCTTTCGGATCTGCGATCTCGGAGGCTCCCTTGCGTGCCTTCTCCACGAATGCGTGCCCTCGACCGAGGCTAAAGGAGAGATCGTCATCGGGCGACGGGTCGACCCAGTTCGTAGTTCCCGCGGTAACCAGTCGGTACCCATTCGCAGAGCCCGCGACATAGTTCGTCGCGGAACCTGCTGCGGCTGGGACCCCATTGAGCAGGAATTGAGTTTCGAGAGGAACCCGATAGGCGAATTCCTGTCGTACAGTCTGTTCACGCGTGAAGGTCGAATGTGCGTTGACCATTACAGCCGCGACCATGAAGCTTGCCCAGGCATAGCGACTCCAATCCGCTCCCGCGCCTTGAACACGAGGTCTCTGCCATAGCAGAAGGTAGATGCCAATCAGAACGGCAGCCATCAGAAATAATCGTGGGGTGAAAAGCAAGATTGCTGGCCCCATGGGCCGTCCCGGAACGGGCATCGGAAACCCAATTCCCAGGTAAGCGACAATGAGAGCGATGAGCCACATATTCATTCGGCGCTCGAGCAGGACCGCGGCAAGCGCGCAAACCGGGAAGGCCATGAGCACGAAGTTGTAGGAGGCGGGAATGGTGGAGATGGCTAGCGATGAGGTCAGTAAACCAATCCACTCGAGGATGATTTGCTGGGGCCTACGGTCATTCCTCCGAATCAATAAGATCGCGGGGGCAAGCAGCAGCATCTGCAGTGCCGGTTGCAACAGAGCATAAAGGAGTGTTGAGTTATGCCAAGGGTGCGGATTCCACTGTAGCTCCGGGAGCAGCAAGTAATGTAGGAGACCCGATATCGACGCCGCAGACGGTATGTAAGGTGGCATCGCCTCGCCATGAAGCGCCCAGGGAAGAACTTGATAGAGATATGTGCGATGTAGGTTCCAGCCGAAAACCGCAATCGACAGCCCGGCTGCTCCGATCCCTGTAGCTGCAAAGGACGCGACCGCGCGCCAGTTTCTGCGCTGCAGATAAAGCACAACCAAGAGCACAGGAAAGACCTTGCACGCAGCGGCGACGGCGATAAGCGCGCCTGAGATAACGTAGTGTTCCTTCACGTAACACCAGCATGCCGCCACAATCAACACGAGAAGAAATATGTAAAATTGCCCGAAAAGCAGGTTGCGCTGGAGTGGAAGACTGAAGGCCAGGAACAGGGCAATGCGCCGGTAAAGTAATCCCGTCAGTGAATGAATGAACCAACAGAGTGGAATCAAAATGACAAGATTTGCGATCATCCACACATGCTTGGCCGCGAGCGCTGGAAGCACCGTTAGCGGCCAAATTACCAGAGTTGAGAACGGGGTTATCGGAATCATCCCTACGGCCGGAATATCGAGCGCGCGATGGTCTTTTTCTCTCTGCAGCCAAATCCACTCGTAAACGCGGGTGATGTCGTAGCTTTCGCGGGCCAATCGCGCCGTCAGATAATAATTGGGAAAGTCGGTGTTCAGTTTCGTCCAGGCGCGCGGCACGGTGTGAAGACCCAGATAGGCAACCGCCATCAACAGAGCAACCCGTTCAATCCACGATAGAGCACGCCGATCCGGCAAAACATCCACACCTCATCGTGGTCTAGTCGGCGATATCGGTTGTCAGGGAATTGTCATTGAATCATCTCCATGTTGTCTGCTGGGCGACGGAAGAATGATGACGCCGCTTTCGCGAGAGTCAGTCCGAAGGGCAGGAGGATGGATGCCGCATCTGGTATGCGTAGGCTTCCTCGGCCATGGTTTTCTGAGAAGCCGTGGTTCAACACGCAGCCTCCTCCGGAACGGCGGGATAAGTGCTGGCCCGCGTTTCTTGTGACAATCCGATGACAGCGTCCTGACAACTTGGCGCGGGTGTAGTAATACATTTGCCAGTAGTTGCGGGCGGCTATCCAAGTCCGCGAAGTGTGAGTCACTCGCTCAGTTGACAGAGAAACGGCCGGAGAATCGAAAGCACTCGCGAGAACGCTGAAAAGATAGTCCTCGATCTGGCCTATCGGCGAACAGACAGGCAGTTGGCTGAATAGATTGTCAAACAGGATATTGAGCTGCTCTCTGGGAGTGCTGTCCGGCTGATCGACCTTTGGTTGGAATTCAAGTAGTAAGACGAGGTTCTGTCATGACTTTTAGCCTTCCGTTCACGGATGTCAGAAGTGCAGTAGAAGAAATCAGAGCTGGACGCATGGTCGTCGTGGTTGACGACGAAGACCGTGAGAATGAAGGCGATCTCACGATGGCCGCGGAGAAGATTTCCCCGGAGGCCGTGAACTTTATGGCCAAATTCGGTCGAGGGCTGATTTGCCTCGCGATGACACCGGACCGCCTGGACTATCTTCAACTGCAACCGATGTCTGCGCGGAACACGGCACGCTTCGGTACGGCGTTCACCGAGTCGATCGACGCTCTGGGGCACGGAGTCACCACAGGGATCTCTGCTCAGGATCGCGCTGAAACGATTCTATGTGCGATCGATCCGGCAACTCATCCTTCCGAATTGGGAAGACCTGGCCATGTATTTCCATTGCGAGCACAAAACGGCGGAGTTCTTGTGCGTGCCGGCCAGACCGAGGCGTCCGTGGATTTGGCCCGGCTGGCGGGTTTGACGCCTGCAGGTGTGATTTGCGAAATCATGAAAGACGACGGCACAATGGCGCGCGTGCCGGACCTTATCGAGTTCTGCAAAGAACACAGATTGAAGATGATCACGGTAGCGGAATTGATACGTTATCGGATGGCTCATGAACGTTACATTCATCGCAAGGGCGCGGCTGTGCTGCCGACCAGTTTTGGCGAGTTTTCGATGATCGCTTACGGCTCCGATCTCGATCGAGAGTCACATATCGCCCTTGTGCACGGGGATGTCGCTTGCACCGATAAACCAGTCCTCGTTCGAATGCATGCTCATTGTCTCGCTGGAGATGTATTTCACGCTTCGTCGTGCGAATGTGCTTCAAACATTCGTTCCTCTTTGCAGCGCATTGTCGGTGAAGGAGTCGGCGCCGTGATTTATTTGCATCAGAACGCGCTTGGATATTCGCTCACAAGGATTGATGGAGCGGATACGCTGGAGTTCCACAATGAAGAGAGGGAGCAGGCTTCTCTGGAGCATCAGAGAACAACACAGCGCCAGATCGGAATCGGGGCTCAAATCTTGCTGGACCTCAATATTCGACACATCCGGCTTATGACCAACCATCCGCGCCGCGTGGCGGCTCTGGAAGGATACGGGATTGAGATTGTCGAGCATATCCCGATCCCTGCCAGCTTGACACGCAAATGCGATACCTCAGAAGAAGAGATTGCTGTTGTGGAGAAGCTGGTTGCCCCGTATGCGCAGGTCATCCAACCGGTCGCGTGTGGTCCTCATTCAGAATCGCAATGCGTTAGATAAGCCTGAGGGCGGTGATCCAAACTTACGAAGTTAGAAGATGCCCCGATAAGCGCCAACACAGCCCTCGCCAGAGAGTGATACTGTCGGCACGCACGTAACCAGCGGAACGGGAAATCAGAAAGGCGATGTATTGCTGCCAGAGGGGCCTGCCAACGGACGGAAGGAGTCGCTTGTTGCGCAACTGGACGCTAGTGGAGTTGATCGGTGCGATACGCGCTGGAATCAAATTCCGCTTGATTACCCTCCATCTTTTACTTCGTGATGATAGGTAGGTGAGCTGTAGCCACATGGCGTCCTGGTTCCTCTCAAACATGATCTTTAGAACGGAGCCTGAGAAACACTCGAGCCAACTCTTGCGCGTGGCTGGGAGCCGGTCAATCTCGAATGCGACGAGAGGATGGAGGCGGCAACCGAACCAGGCTCGCGCAAGGTAAAAAGCTATCGCAGCAAAAGGCCCCAGCGATGGAGAGTGGATCTGGTTCCACAGCTGCCAGAAGTTCTCGTCGTCTGAATGGGAGTGAAGGAAAAGGGCCAACTCGCGAACATGATGGACGATCCACTCCCCCAGGAAAAGGTTGCGCAAGATGTGAAGGGAGAGGTAAGCAAGATGGTCGACGGGGTTCACACAAGGAAACGAGAAACCGTCAAGCTCTCGCCTTGTGCGCCGCTCCCAAAGGAGTTCAACTTCGGGAATGTCGATTTGCGAGACGCGCGGGTTCCAAAGACAGAAGTGCAGTTCAATTGAAAGCGGCATCTCAGGATCGAACGGATTGCCTCTCCACTGCCATCCATTTTGTCGAACGAGTGTTGCTTTGTGGTCGGCAAGGGCATAATAGCTGACTCCTTCAGAGGATGGTTCGTATCCGATACCTGTCAGAGCGCCGTGGGCGGTCTCGATGTTTTCAGGCGGACAGAAGATATCGATATCGGACTGCGCCCTGAGCCGCGGGTCCGCGACATAATCTGGAGACTGCGTAAACCCCTTTATAACGATGTGCTCGACGCCCGCTCGTCCAAGCGCCTCGGCAACTTCACGATAAGTAGCCTTGACGCGATCGAAGCGGAGAGCATTGTCGGCGAGATTGGTTCTGAGCCGCTCCACGACCCAGTCGGGAAATCCCTCCATGGGAAGAAGCGCAAGCGGCAATGTCAGGTTCGCAGTCTTGCAGAAGGCGAGAACGTCGGCCCACCCTTCATCGGAAAGCCGCTTGAGGGGTGTTGTATCTGGATCGCTCAATTGAAGTGCGAAAAGCAACGCTTTGATCTCGGATGGTATTCGCGGCGCCGTTTCTTCAGTCGTGAAAATGGATTCGTTCATAGCGAGCTAGCCTCCCAAACAGGCCAGAGATTCTATCAAAGATTGAATGAAACCGCAGACGCTGGAGCTATATCCCCTGCATCAACTCGTTGAGATAGAGAGTGTTGTTCTCGGCCGCTGCAATCCTCGTGCAGGTAAACAGCTCTCCGAGATGTTGGAGATGGATGCATAGCGCTAGTGGGTATACATTTCCGGTTCGCCCAGAATGCCCTTCCGTGGCAAGTGGCGCAAATAGAGCACGATCGACCAGATCTCATCGTCACTCAAAATGCTTTTCGAGCCAGGCATGCCCGAAGGCCAGATGCCGAAGTCGATGATCCACTTGAGTTGGCCGTCAGTGTAGGACTGTACTCCTTCTCCAGCCAAGGACGGGACCGGTGGGGACATTCGATCGGCAAAGGGAACGCCGGTGTTTTGGCCATCCAACCCATGGCATGCGACACAGTAATGCGAGAACGCTTCCTTGCCATCGGAGACCGCCTCTGCGTTGTCTCTCAGAGGATTCTTTTGCGTTTTGTTATGCACGAGAATCTTGTGCTTGGCCCAGTTCATGACTATCGTCTCAACTTTTCCTGGCGGATCAGCCTTGCAGCCGACGAGAACGATTCCGAGAGGGATCGCGAACAATGATGCGGCCAATGTTGCTGCGACGATAGGAAGAATGGTTCGTGCCATGGGGTTAGCGGGCTGTCCTGAATGTAACTGGCATCCTGCGATTGATTGTCACAACACCGTAAGTTGATTGTCACTGGATTGTTGTAGCCGCTTCTTGCAGGGGACTAATCGACCAATAGCGAGAGATCGCCAGAAGAGGTAAATGGCGGACATGCGCCAGTCGCCGAAGGGCGAGATGAAAATGACAATTAAATGACAACACATGTGTGTTGGTGCGGGTATTGTGAACGGTGCTGGCCTCCAATTTGGTATCTTGCTGGGAGCTTGGTTCCGCTATGGGACAAATGGAAGAGGAATTACGGACATCAAGGAGAGAATTACATGCGAATCAATAAGCCAATCGACAAATGCGATGAGAGTTCGCCGACGTTTCCTAAAAGAAGCATCAAAGGATGGCGCGGCGCCCTGACTGCGGCGATGTTGTTGGCTGGCGCTTCCGGGATCGGTCTCGCGCAATGGCCTGGTACGGAGGCATTTCTGCCCAGCCCGGTGAGAGTTATCTCTACGGTGCCCGCGATCGGGGATGTAAACCCCTACGGTGTTGCGTTTGTACCTAAGAACTTTGAGACAGGCGCAGGACCTTTAAAGCACGGGGATATTCTGGTCTCGAATTTCAACAACAGTTTGAATCTTCAGGGTACGGGAACAACCATCGTCCGTGTTCCCGCAAGCGGTGCTCCGACCTTGTTCTTCCAGGGCAAAAAGGGACTGGGGCTTACCACAGCGCTGGGAACGCTGCAATATGGGTTTGTGGTAGTTGGCGACGGGCCTACACCGACCGGCGATTCGGCAAGCGCGGAGCCTGGGTCGCTGTTGGTGATCAACAATCAGGGCAAACTGGTCCAGACAATTGCGAATGCGTGGATCCAATATCCCTGGGACATGGCGTTGATCGACCATGGAGATCGGGCGACTGCATTTGTGACCAATGCTCTTAATGGAACAGTTAGTCGGCTTGAATTTAAGGTGAGTTCGAGCGGCCTTACATTGCTGACGGCGAAGACCATCGCCTCGGGGTATGTTCACCGTGGCGACCCGGCCGCCCTGTTTGTTGCTCCCACGGGTCTGGTATTCGATGCCACGCCTGGCCGTCTGTACGTCGCTTCGACCGGGGACAATGCCGTGTTCGCGATACCGGATGCCGCGAACACGGAAGCAGATGAAGGAAAAGGATTGATCGTCTACCAGGACGATGCACACCTGCATGGCGCGCTGGGACTGGCTGAAGCGCCAAACGGCCATCTGCTCGTCACCAACAACGACACCGTCAATTCCGATCCCAGCCGGCCGAGCGAAATTGTCGAGTTTACTAAGGGTGGAGACTTCGTCAAAGAGGTCTCGGTCGATCCAAGTCAAGGAGGGTCTTTCGGCCTGGCAGTCAGTTCGACGAATAACCAGTCAATCCTGGCGGCAGTGGATGACAACACGGCAACACTTATCATTTGGACTCTGAATGCTCCCTAGCGAGGGCGGCATTTCCTGCATTGGGTAATTTAGCCCCATGGTGCGTCCATTGGCTTCGAGATGACTCCAGAACGAAGTTACAAAAAGACTGGGCCAATCCTCAGAGACAAAAATGGCGGCCAGAGCAGCCCAGCCTGCAGACTCACGGTGCGATTGGTCGCCGGCAAAGCGTGGAGAACCAAAGGCCTCGTCCGCAGTCGCTGGCGTATACCAGGTTATGCGAATCCGCATCCCAGGCAGGCTCGGTCGCGTTGCATTCGGAATAGGTCAGTCTATGCGTCTGCCCGTTGGTCAAATCGCGGAGCCAAAGGTTGAAGTTGCCGCCCTGTAGCCGGCTGTATGCGAGCCAACGACCGTCCGGGGAGACGGCCGGATATCTGGCCTCCTCCACGCCCAATGATCGAATGTGCCCATTCTCATTCTGGCTCTGGCCCTGATTCCAACTCGCAGCGAACAGGTCCGGTAGGCCATTTGAAAGTGCTGAAAAAATGAGATCCCCATTCGGCAAGAAAGACATATCAAGCGCATTGAGTTCTGGCGGAGTTACGGGTCGGTCGGCCGTTTCAGGGTCTGCCAGCGCATGCACCCAGATGCGTGCCCGGCCCCTATCCTCGCGAAGAAACGCCAGCCATCGGCCATCGAACGATACCACCGGAAATTCGGCCTGTGGAATGTCGGTTCGACCGGTAAGAGTGGAGACGATTGAGGATTCGTGCCTCACCTGCTCCACCCAACTCTCGCCCTTTGCGGCTGTCACGGCAAGCTGGTCGGGTTTCGTGGGGTTGAACTCTGTGATGCCTCCTTGCTTCATACCATTACGCACAACCGCGGAATGGTAGCCGTCACCCAGCATTGCGATAAACAGTACCGCATCCCCTTGAACAGCGGGGTGAACCGCCATGTAGACTTCCTTTGCGATAGGTATTCTCCATTGGTAATCGTCATAAAGACCTCGCTGATGACGAAGGTTCCCGGAGATACTTAGCCCTAGAACGAGAGCGAGTGCAACTGCCCACGCGAGTCGATCGCGTTTCGAGCTTTTGTCCATTTGTTCCGAAACATGCTGTTGCCCGCAGCGTGTTTGCCGGATCAAGAGCATGCACATAAGCGCGCAAGACACTAGCAGTACATATAGCCTTGGCACACCCAACAGAGCGCCCCAACCTTCCCCGACACGATCCGTTCCGGCAAGATACCCAGCCGCCGTGTAAAGTGGCAGGAGGATCGCAATGGAAAGGTAAGCTCTTTCCCGTCGAAGTGCTTCCAGAACTGTGCATGCAGGCAAAATGAGGAGTGCGAAATGGTAGGACTGCGGCGACGTCGAGATGGCAAGGCTGGCGAGCAAGATCGCCGCCCACTCGACACGAACCCGCCTGAGATACTCCGGCTGCGAAGAGTTCTTGCCGGGTACGGCAAGTAACAGAGGAGGGGCCATCACCGCCATCTGTATCAGAGGATGAAGGACCGCAAACAGCCACGCAGCGCGGATTGCGGGATGCGGATTTAACTGAGGCTCATAAATAAAGAGGTGATGCAAGAGCGAAGAGAGAGAAGGGTTTTTGAGGATATACGGGCCTTTTGCATCGCCGCGCAATGTCCAAGGCAGAACCTGGATGAGATAGACGCGATTCATCTCCCAGCCAAATGCGAGGACCGATGCAATCGCTGCGCCCAGTCCTCCCACAACTCCGCCAGCGAATGCTGTCAGGTCTCGCTTGCGAAGAAAATACAATAAATAGATGACTGGGAACACCTTTAGTCCGGCGGCAATCCCGATCGTCACTCCAGAAAAGAACCGCCGTTGGCGAAGATAGAGATAGCAAGCTAGGGTTAGCAGAAACAAAAGCAAAACGTAGTATTGCCCCGCGATAAAATCGTTGAGCAACGGCATGCTCAATGCGGCAACGAGAGCGATCCTTCGCCATGAGATCTGTGTCATGGCCTGTAGAAGATAAACGGTTGCGATCGCCAAGCCAAAATTGAAACCCATCCAGCAGTGTTTAGCTGCCAAAACAGGCATTCTGGTGAGCGGATACACGAAGAGCGCAGAGAACGCGGTGGTCGGCACGAAATCGACCATCGGGTCATCAATGTCGCGGAGATCTTTCTGGCGCTCCAACCATAACCACTCATAGACTCGCGAGGTGTCGTAATGCTGGCGCGCAAGTTCGGCAGCAAGATAATAGTCAGGAAAGTCGGTCTTTACCAGCCGCCACGCCGTGGGCACAGTTCGCACGCAGAAATGAAGTGCCAGGAACGCGAGAAGTACCCATTCTCCGATGCGAAGCCATCGGTGGGTCTCGGAAATGAGGTTGACTTGGGGTGATACGGAATCTTCCGATAGCATATGACCCTCCTGTTGGGACAGAGGTACTGCAGGTTCCGAGATCTTCACGGCCCCATATGACGGTCAAGAGGATCAAGCCATGGACCATCGCCTTATATGTTAACCGGATCTTCCTGGGCTCGTGTCACAGGACGTAGCAGGCACATTTTGGAAAAGAGGTTGAAACTATCGTCATATAGAATAGCGGGAACCAAGTTGCCGCGCAGATGAATATCCCTGCCTCGAGGCGCATTGTGAATGCCGACATGAGTTTGCCGGAGGGAGCACGAAGGCTTATTCGCCTGGTTGAGTTCCTTGCGCTGCTCGTGTTGTGCGCACTATTCGTTGCCAAGGGGTTGCTCCCCGGATGGCGATCGCTGCGCTCTGACTTTGGGAACTACTACATTGTGGCTCGCCTTCTGCTTGAGCATTACCCGATGGACCGAATCTACGACTGGATCTGGCTACAGCGAGCAAAAGATCACCTGTCCATCCAAGAGCCATACGCCGCCTTCCTTGGGCTAACACCCTTCTCTGCGCTGCCGCTGCTCCCACTCGCCTGGCTTGACGCACTGGAAGCGAAACGAATTTGGCTGGTAATGAATCTTGGGATACTGGCCGGTTCGATT
>Ga0187851_10000893_pt1 | contig 29512 bp, 21 predicted proteins | sample June2016WEW_6_10_FD_132997 | JGI IMG/M metagenome (GOLD analysis project Ga0187851, IMG submission 132997) | Peatland microbial communities from SPRUCE experiment site at the Marcell Experimental Forest, Minnesota, USA - June2016WEW_6_10 | ecosystem: Environmental > Terrestrial > Soil >...
CGGCAACGTGATTCTCTTCGATTCCGGCTCCACCGTGACCGAGATCGCTGCCCACATCCCCGGGGTGTTGCGCGCCCCGCACGGCATCACCATGGTCACCAGCTCGCTGCCCGTCATCCAGGAGGTCGGGGCCTGGGAGCAGCCCCACCTCATCTGCCTCGGTGGCCTCTACCTCCCCGACTACCAGGCCTCGGTCGGCCCGGTGACGTTGGGCAACCTGCGCGAGCTCTCCGCCGACCTCGCCTTCCTGGGCTGCGACGGGCTGACCGTCGAGGGCGGCCTGAGCACCCCCCATATGCTGATGGCCGAGGTTGGTGCCGCCTTGGCGGCGCGGGCACGCCGGGTGGTGGCGGTGGCGGACTCGTCCAAGCTCGGCCGGGCAGGGTTCACCCCCATCGTCGGGCTGGACGCGATCAACGTGCTCGTCACCGACGACGGCGCCGACCCTGAGCTGGTCGCCCAGATCCGCGAGCTCGGCATCGAGGTGGTGCTGGCGTAGCCCGACCGGTGCTGGGGACGGTCGCGACCCCCGGGTCGGGAGCTGGCGCCGATAATCGGCTCATGGCGTCCGATCGTTCCGGTTGGGGTGCCGCCGGCGGGCGGCTTCGCGGAGGGTTGGGCGCAGCCGCGGTGCTCCGGCAGTCGCTCCTCTGGGCATCGCGGCGACGCGGCGTGCAGCAGGTCGTCTCCCGGGCGCCGCTCACCCGACGTCTGGTCCGCCGCTTCGTGGCCGGCGAGAACCTGGCCGGCGCGGTCACGGCGGTTCGGCGGCTGACCGGCCGGGGCCTCTCCGTGACCGTCGATCACCTCGGCGAGGATACCCGCGACGCTGCCGGCGCCAGGGCGGTCGTCGCGGTGCACCGCGCGCTGATCGCGCAGCTCGCAGCCGAGGAGCTGACGCCGCGCGCCGAGGTGTCGCTCAAGCTCTCCTCGCTGGGCCAGAGCCTGGATGGCGAGCTGGCCTTCGAGAACGCGCTTGAGGTTTGCCGGGCGGCGGCCGAGGTGGGGATGCCGGTGACCATCGACATGGAGGACCACACCACCACCGACTCCACGCTCGGCATCGTTACCCGGCTGCGCGCCGAGCACCCATCGACCGGCCTGGTTGTCCAGGCGTCGCTCCGCCGCTCCGAGGCCGACTGTCGCGTCCTCGCCCATCCCGGCTCCCGCATCCGGCTCTGCAAGGGCGCCTATCAGGAGACGGCGGCCCGGGCCTGGCAGCGGCGGAACGACGTCCGTGCCGCCTACCTCCGGTGCCTGCGCATCCTGCTCGCGGGGGGCGCGACGCCACTCCTCGCCACCCATGATCCGGCGCTGATCGACGCCTGCCACCGGCTCATCGCGGTGCGCGGCGGCCCTGCCCACGAGCACCAGATGCTCTTCGGCATCCGCGTCGACGAGCAGGTCCGGCTGGTCACCGCCGGGGAGGAGGTCCGCATCTACGTGCCTTTCGGCGAACGGTGGTACCCGTACCTGATGCGCCGGATGGCGGAACGGCCGGCGAATCTGGCCCTCGTGCTCCGCGCGCTGGCGGGCGATGGGTAACCGTGCTGGCCGGGAACTGGGTCGGAGTCGAGGCTAGCCGCGCACCCTGCCGAGCGACCCGAGCGTACGGCGGACGCCCGCCAACCGCTCCTCGTTCCACTCGATCGTGGTGTCAGGTTCGAGGAAGGCGAAGGCGATGCTTGCGGCGGTGAGGCCCGCCTGCGACCATTCGGCTGTCTGGGCCGCGCCGAAGGGTCGGGCCTGGACGCGCTGTGATGCGATCTCGGGGGTGGCGAGGGCCATGATCACGAGCCCCCGGAGGGTGGCGCTGGCGAGCGTCGCGATCATCTCGAAACTGCCCTGGACCTCCGGTCGGAGCCGGTAGCCGAGCAGCTTTGCCAGTTGCTGCCAGGCGCTGGCGATTCGGCTGATGAAGCCCCTCTCGGAACTGGCCAGGGCGGCCTGCAAGGCGCTTCTCAGTTTCTCGTCGACGACGCTCAGGAAACTCGCATGCAGGGCGAGGTAGGTGCGCCACTCCGTGGATCCCAGCATGGTCTCGAAGTCGTTGAGCGCGCCGCGCCGGATCAGCTCCAAGACGAGGTCTCGGCGGCCGTCCGCCGTCTCCAACCAATCGGAGTGCGCCAGTGCGATGGCCCGGATCGAGGCGGCGGCGGCCTCGAAACCCGACACGGCGGCGGGGCGCGCCGCTCGGGCCAGCTTCTTCAGGAGGTCGCTGTAGAAAAGGTCCTTGTACGGCCAGCGGCGGTAGGCGGCACTGCGCGAGACACCGGCCTGCTGGATCACCTCCTCGAAGCTGATGTGGTCGAGGCTCACGGTCAGGCCGGAGCGATCGATCAGCGACGTGGCGGTGTGTAGCATCCGCTGCTCGGTCTCCTGGTCCGAGAGCCGGGGCCGCCGCGCGAGCCCGAGGGGGCCTTGCGCGGCCGCTCCGGCGGCAGTGACCTTCATTGAGATACGATATTCCAAATTTCGAGTCTGGAGTTTCTCGGAGCTTACCACCGGACAGCTGGACGAGACCGGAGTTCCGACGTCGGAGCGGACGGGGCCCGCACGAGCGAGACGGCTGTCAGCTCCTTTCTCATCCCCCTGCAATACCGACCACGCTCGATTTTGAGCTCAAACGAGGACTGATGACCTTGACCACACATGCTGCGAGGACAGGTAGCAACGATCATCTGTGGATCGTCGGCGGCGGCATTGCGGGCATGGCGGCCGCGGCCGTTGCCATCCGCGACGCGGGTTTGCCGGGCGAGCGCATCCACATTCTCGAGGAGCTGGGCTTGGAGGGTGGCTCGCTCGACGGAGCCCCCTCTCCCCTGGAGCCGGGCGCATTCGTGAGCCGTGGCGGGCGGATGCTCGAGGAGGAGGCGTACCGGTTGGTGTGGGACCTCTTCTCCACCATCCCCTCCCTCTCCGACCCGTCGATGAGCGTCAAGGACGAGATCTGGGCGTTCAATGCGCGCGCCAAGACGGACGCGCGGGCTCGGTTGGTCGATGCTCATCACCACATCCTCGAGGCCGCCGACTACGGGTTCTCCGTCCGCGACCGGGCCGACGTGCTCCGGGTCATCGCCACACCGGAAGCGCTGCTCGGAAGCAAACGCATCGACGAGATGTTCAACCCGCACTTCTTCACCACTCACTTCTGGCAGATGTGGCGCACCACCTTCGCCTTCCAGAAGTGGCACTCCGCTGCCGAGTTGCGCCGCTACTTCCGCCGGTTCATCCAGGAGTTCTCCCGCATCCACACCCTCGAGGGCGTCCGCCGCACCGTGTACAACCAGTACGACTCGATGGTGGTACCGCTGCAGCGGTGGCTCCTGGATCACGGCGTCGACGTCCGCTTCGCCACGCGCGTCGTCGACATCGATTTCAGCGGGGCACCGGGCAGGAGAAGGCGGGCCACCCGGATCCACTTTGAGAACCCCACGGGCCCCGGGACGATCGACCTCGGTGTGCACGACTTCACGATCGTGACGATCGGCTCCATCACCGCCGATGCCACTTATGGGGGCAACGACACCGTCCCCGAGATGATTCGGGACCGCCGGGACCACGGTTGGTCGCTCTGGGACCGGATCGCCAAGAAGGCTCCCGATTTTGGACGGCCGATGGCCTTCTACGGCAACATCGATGAGGACAATTGGGAGTCGTTCACGCTCACCCTGCACGGCCGCGCGCTCCTCGACCGGATCACCGCTTTCAGCGGCAACAAACCCGGCACCGGTGCCCTCACGACCTTTGTGGACTCGGGCTGGCACCTGTCGATCGTGGTGCCGTACCAGCCGCACTTCCGCGACATGCCCGACGACACCTACACCCTTTGGGGCTACGGCTTCACGACCGGCAACGACGGCGATTACGTCCGCAAGCCCATGCAGCAGGCCACCGGGACCGAGGTCCTCACCGAGCTCGTGCACCAGCTGGGTTTCGAGGACATCCTCGACGACCTCCTCGCCACCACCGAGGTGACCACGGTGATGATGCCCTATGCGTCGGCGCTGTTCGCCTGCCGCGCTGCCGGTGATCGTCCCAAGGTGGTGCCGGACGGGTCGGAGAACTTCGCGTTCGTGGGCCAGTTCGTCGAGATCCCCAACGACGTCGTCTTCACCGTCGAGTACTCGATTCACGGCGCCATGATCGCCGTGTACACGCTCTTGGGTGTCGATCGGAAGATCCCACCGATGTACCGGGGACTGCGCGATCCCGCCGTCGCCACCAAGGCGACGCGCGTCCTCGCGGGGGTGTAACCGCCGCCAGCGCGCTGGGCCGGCCCACCCACCCAGGGCTGGGCCGGCCCACCCGGCTAGAGCTGGTCCGCTGCGGGCCTGTCCGCATCCTCGGCATGCACCTCAGGGGCCCCCTCGACCGTTGTGGCGTCGATGCGCATGGAGCCGGCCAGAGCCTCCGCGTACGACTTGGTGACCTCCTGACTGAGCAGGGCCGGGTCCCCGCAGAGATTCTCGATGTTGCGCTGGTAGAGGACGATGCGCGCGCCGGGGGCGATGTCGCGCCGTGCGCCGGCGGCGAAATCGCCGCCCAGCATGCTGAGCGGGCCGCTCGTGCCGGCGTACGTGGGATTGAAGAACGAGCAGCGGATGTCGGGGTCGGCGCCACCGGCCACCACGGGTATTCCGGGCAGCATCTCGACTTCCACCACAGGTTGCTGGAAGGCGCCGCGCATGTCGGCCATCGACTCCAGCACCGCAGCGTCGACCAGCTTCTGGAAGTCGGCGTTGCTGAGCCGGACCGGTACCGGCCAGGTGCCGTCCAGCTCGTGGGCCGCCTCGAAATCGGAGCCGCCGGCGGAGGGCTTGTCCGGCGTCTGCCACACCTTGGTCTGGCCGCGCAGGCTCCAGGCGGGAGCGAACGTGTTGACCGTGGCGAGCAGGGAGTCGAGGTTGCGCTCGGCCTCCTCGAAGTGGCCCGCCTTGTACTGGGCGGCGCTCAGCCGCCAGAGCGCCTGGCTGGACCTGGGGTGCGCCCGCAGCGCCGTGTCGGCGGCGAGCTGCGCGTCCGCGTAGTGGTGAAGCCACCAGAGCGCCTCGGAGGCGAGCAGCAGCGCCTGCAGCTGCACCTCGGGCGATGCGTCACCGAGGTGGCGATGGGCGACAAAGAGCGCCTCGAACGGGTGCTTGCGGCAGCTTGTCACGTGTCGTGCCATGACGGCCTCGGCTCTCTCGTCGGCCGCTGCGTCCAGGTTCCGGTGCGACTCGGGAACGTAATTGAGCCAATGGACGAAGTGCTCCGACAGGCCGTCATCGAAGGCGAGCTCCGGAGGCGGCGGAGCGCCGGCATAGCCGGGACCCGAGTGATGGCTGGGGTGGTCGGGCGGAGCGGTCGCGGTGGACATAGGTCGAATCATGGCCCTCCCGGTGGGCGTGTGCTTGCCTGCGGCTGACGCCGCCTGGTGGGCGATGATCAGCTCTGGCCGGAGCAGCCGGAGCGTCACGAGCAGAACGAGGAGGAGCAGGGTGGTTCCACGGGAGCATGTGCGCCTGACCGGCACCATCGAGGTGGGCCTTCCGCCCGAGCAGGCGTTCAGCCTTTTCACGCCCAGCGGGGAACGGGCGTGGACAGAGGGCTGGGATCCCCAGTTCCTCACCGCCGTGACGGACGAGACCGAGCCCGGGATCGTCTTCACCACCGACCATGGCGGCCGGATCACGATCTGGACGGTGGTGCACCGGGAGGCCGGCACCGGCATCGCGTACAGCCGGACCACTCCTGGTGATCGCACCGGCCTCGTCACCGTCGCCCTTCAGCCCGCCGCCGGCGGGAGCACCGTCACCGTCGGTTACGACCTGACCGCGCTGGTGCCCGAGGCGGACCACGCGCTCCAGGAGTTCGCCCAACAGTACCCCGCGTTCCTGGCGGAGTGGAGGGATGCGATCGCCACCCTCATCGCCGTCGGGCGAGACGGACCAGCGAGCCATGCCCACCCCTGACGGCCGGGTTCGGGTCTGCCTGGAAACCGGTGGCCGCCTCAGTTTCGCGTCGGCCCTCGACTGGCCCGGTTGGGCGCGTTCCGGTCGCGGCGAGGAGGCAGCCGTCGAGGCGCTTCGTGGGTACGCTCGTCGTTACGCGCCGGTGGCTCGTGCGGCCGGGCTCGAGCTGCCCGAGGTGGTGAGGATCGATGTGGTCGAACGGCTTCGTGGGTCGGCCAGCACTGACTTCGGGGTCCCCGAGGCGATCGCGGAGCTCGAACGCGAGCCTGTTCCCGCCGGCGACGTCGAGCGCCTGGTCCGCCTCATGGAGGCCGGCTGGAAGCTCTTCGATGAGGTGGTCGCCGCTGCGCCGGCCAGCCTGCGCAAGGGGCCGCGGGGCGGTGGCCGCGACCGGGACGCCGTCGTCGATCACGTCGTCCGCGCGGAGGTCGAGCTGTATGCCCGGAAGCTGGGGCTCCGCCTCTCCCGACCAGCGCTCGGCGAGGTCGCGACCCTCACCGCGGCGCGCTTCGCGATCGCGGACGCCCTGCGGGCCGCCGCTGGACCCGAGCCGCACCCGGCGGGGGTCAGGGGATGGCCACCTCGCTACGCAATCCGGCGCATCGCCTGGCACGTGCTCGACCACGCCTGGGAGATCGAGGACAAGAGCGACCCCGCGCCGGCGGCTTGAGCAGGCGTCAGACGGCCGGGCGGCTGCCCTTGGAACCGTAGTCGAAGAAGCGCTCCGTCGTGCCGCCGGAGGTCCAGGCGGCGCGGAGCCGCGTCCGCTTCTCCGCCCTGCGCAGGGCGGAGAGCGCCGTCCGGTTGAGGTCGCGGGCGCTTTCGCCCTCGAGGACGGCCTCGATGTGGAAGCCCCCGGCCGTCTCCGTGACACCGGTCGGGAAGAGCTGGGCCATGACGGCGCGCACGCGATCAGGGGCGTCGCTGCTCACGTCGGCGACCAGGCGAAAGATTTGCATGACCCCGCAGGGTACATGGGTCAGCCGGTGGTCGCGATGCCCATGAGGACGACGATGAAGGCGGCGTAGGTGCCCGTGACGATCGGGCCCCAGGAGCGTCCCGTCAGGTGTGCGAGCGCGATGACCGAGAACGCGACCACCGCGAAGAGGGGCGGCCCGATCGAGTCCATGCCGAGCAGACCGAGGGCCATCCCGCCACCCGCGGTGAAGCCGTAGATGATCATCCGCGCCGTGGTGCGGCGCCAGACGGCTCCAGCGAGCCCGAGCACCGCCAGCAGGACGATGAACCCGCCGATGAAGAACGCCCGGCTGCCAAACCTCCCCCCGATGCCGATGGGGCCCGTCGGCTGGGCGAGGAGGTACGCGTAGAGGCCCAGGTCCGCGATCGCGACGGCGGCGATGCCCCGACCGGCCAGTGTGACCCACCTCCGCGGGCGCCGCGGGAACTGGAGGATCACCATGTGATCAGCCTACATTGGGGGTCCGTCCCCGTCCCGAAGCTCACTCATCGCTGGCGTCCGCCTCCCGCGGCGGCCGGCCCCGCCGCCGCATCGGGCCGGCGCCGGACGGCAGCCGTCCGGCTGTCGCCAGCGCCCGCCTCAGCAGGAACTCGATCTGTGCGTTGCTGCTGCGCAGCTCGTCGCCCGCCCAGCGCACCAGCGCGTCGTGCACGGCGGGGTCGAGCCGCAGCAGCAGGCTCTTGCGTTCAGCCACAGGTCGATTCCCAGCTACCTTCCGTGCACCCCCCGTCAGTTGTACAGGGTGCCGGCGTTGACGATGGGTTGCGTGTTCTGCTCGCTGCAGAGGACGACCAGCAGGTTGGACACCATGGCCGCCTTGCGCTCCGTGTCCAGATCCACGATCCCGAGCTCCTCGATGCGCGCCAGCGCCATCTCAACCATGCCGACGGCGCCTTCCACGATCGTCTTGCGGGCGGCGACGACGGCGCTCGCCTGCTGCCGGCGCAGCATCGCCTGGGCGATCTCGGGGGCGAAGGAGAGACGGGTCAACCGCGACTCGATTATCTTGACCCCGGCGGAGGCCACCCTCTCCGCGATCTCGGCGGTCAGCTGGGAGGTGATCTCCGTGGCGTTGACACGCAGGGAGAGCTGACCGTCCTCGTGGGCGTCGTACGGGTGGGTGCTGGCCACATGCCGGACCGCGGTCTCGGTCTGGATGTCGACGAAGCGGGCGAAGTCGTCGACCTCATAGAGGGCTTGCGCCGTGTCCTCGACCTGCCAGACGACCACCGCGGCGATCTCGATCGGGTTGCCGTCGGCATCGTTGACCTTGGCCACCTGGGTCTCGTAGTTGCGGATTCGGGTGGAGACCTTGCGCCGCTCGGTGAAGGGGTTGACCCAGCAGAGGCCGGGGTTGCGGACCGTGCCGTTGTAGCGGCCGAACAGCTGCACCACGCGCGCCTCGCCCGGCTGAACCGGGGTCAGCCCACGTGACGCGATCGCGTCGACGATCATGACGAGCACCGCGACGCCGATCACGATGCCGGCGAGCAGGTGGTCCCCGGCATGGTTGCCGAGGATGCTGCCGACGACGAAGAGGCCGACGTCCACCAGCCCCACCACGATGAAGACGAGCAGCAACGTTATGCCGGGTCCCGCGGGCCTGATCCGCTCTCTCATGATCGCCCGCGCCGCGGGCGCCGCCCTGGTCGGGGTTCTGGTGTCGGTCATCTCGCCTCCTCCTCGGACGTCTCCCGCCGGGGTGGACGCCCGGCCGCTGGACTTGATACTATCATAGTGATATCAGATTTCACGGGGAGGCGGCGCCAGTCGTGGCCGACCGGGTGCTAGAGCTCGACCGGGTGTCCAAGCAGTACGGGCACGTCCAGGCGCTGCACGAGCTGAGCTTCGAGGTCCGCGCGGGCGAGCTCTTCGGCTTCGTCGGGCCCAATGGCGCCGGCAAGACCACCACCATGCGCATCGTCCTCGGCGTGCTCGCGGCCGACGCCGGCGAGGTGCGCTGGGGAGGGGGGCCCATCACCTTCGCGACGCGGCGGCGGATCGGCTACATGCCCGAGGAGCGCGGCCTCTACCCGAGCATGGGGGTGACCGAGCAGCTCGTCTACCTGGCCGAGCTGCACGGGATGCGTGCCGGCGACGCGCGCGCGGCATCCGCCCGTTGGCTGGAGCGGTTCGGCCTCGCTGACCGCGGTGGCGAGCAGCTCCAGAAGCTGAGCCAGGGCAACCAGCAGCGGGTCCAGCTGGCCGCCGCGCTGCTCTTCTCGCCGGATCTGCTGGTCCTCGACGAGCCCTTCTCGGGGCTCGACCCGGTGGCGGTCGACGTGATGAGCGACGTGCTGCGGGAGCAGGCGGATGCGGGCATCTCGGTGCTCTTCTCCAGCCACCAGCTGGAGCTGGTCGAGGAGCTCTGCGACCGGGTCGGCATCATCCGCGGCGGCCACATGCTGGCCGCCGGCTCCGTGGAGGAGCTGCGCAGCGGGTCGGCACCCCGCTACTGGGTCGACGCCCCGATGGCGGCGGCCGGGTGGGCGGAGACGATGCCCGGGGCGGCGGTGGTGCGGGTGGAGGGCTCGCGCACGCTGGTCGAGCTCCCGGCCACGAGCGGCGACCAGGTGCTCCTGCAGGCGGCGCTCGCCACCGGTCCGGTCCGTGAATTCCGTCGCGACACACCGACGCTCACCGAGCTCTTCCGCACCGTCATCACCGAGGAGCCCACGGCATGAGTGGCGCAGCGCCCGAGCGCAGCGCGCTCAGCCCCGGCCGCGCCGTCTACCTGATCGCCCGCCGCGAGTTCGCGACCAGGATCCGCGGCAAGGTCTTCATCATCGGGACGATCGTCGCCGTCGCCCTGCTCGCCCTCTACGCCGTGCTGCAGCTGGCGGTCATCGACAGGATCAATACGACGACCACCTTCAAGGTCGGATTTTCGGGGTCGGCCACGGCGCTGGCCCAGCCGCTCGAGGCGGCCGCCCCCTCGCTCGGGTTCAACGTGCATGTGAGCGACGTCGCGACCGAAGCGCAGGGCCGGGCGGAGGTGCGCGCGGGCAGTCTCGACGCCCTGATCCTGGGCACGCCCGGCGCTCCCCAGGCGGTGGTCGAGACCGGGATCGACCCCACCCTGCAGGCAGCCCTGGTCTCGCTCGCCAAGCAGGACGTGCTCTCCGCCGACCTGAGCGCCGCCGGCCTCAGCCCGCCTGCCGTCGAGAGCCAGGTCGACGCCGTCTCGCTGCATCTCGACACCCTGCGCCCGGCCACGGCCGCCCAGCTGCAGGGACCGATCATCGGCTTCATCATGGCCTTTGCCCTCTACCTCTTCATCGGGATCTATGGGAGCGTCATCGGGCAGGGGGTGGTCGCCGAGAAGGCGAGCCGGGTGGTGGAGATCCTGCTCTCCACGGTGAGGCCCGGCCAGCTCCTGCTCGGCAAGGTGGTCGGCATCGGCCTGGTCGGCCTGATCCAGCTCGGCATCATCGCCGTCTGCGGGTTGCTCTTCACCGTGCCCACCGGCGTGCTCGCCCTACCTGGCGCGGCGATCGGAGCGGTCGCGATCGGGGTGATGTGGTTCGTGCTCGGATTCATCCTGTATGCGCTGATGCTCGCCGCCACGGCGTCGCTGGTCTCCCGGGTCGAGGAGGTGAGCAGCGCGACCGTGCCGGTCTCGATGCTCCTGATCGTCACCTGGCTGCTCGCCTACGTGGTGGCCATCCCGGCCATCGACGCGGTGACCGGGGGTGGCGCGGTGTCGCCGGGCCTGGAGACGCTGACCACCGTGGTCTCGCTCATCCCGCCCTTCACCCCGGTGCTGATGTCGATCCGGATGGCGGCGGGCGAGGTGCCGCTCTGGGAGGGGCTGCTCGCCATCGTCCTCGTACTGGGCAGCATCGTGGGCGTCATCTGGCTGGGCGCTCGTATCTACGCCAATTCGATCCTCCGCTTCGGCGCCCGCATCAAGCTGACCGATGCGCTGCGGCGCTCCCCGTGAGGGGGGCCTGCCGTCGGAGGTGACCGCCCGGTTGCGGTCGCCCGTGCACTGCGGTCAGTCGCTCACGCAGGCCCCGGCGCTCACCGCCGTGGTGCGGCCCGTGGCCGCCCGGATCGCCCCGGTGATGTCGGAGGTCGCCAGCGCGTACCCCTCGTCCGCGGAGGTGGTGCTCGTCGCGAAGGTGACCCCGATCACCTGACCCGAGAGGTCGACCAGCGGTCCCCCGGAGTCGCCGGGGATCACGTCGGCGGAGACGACCACGGTCTCGCGGGTGACCGAGGCGGAGTAATAGATGTTCCAGGTGGTCGCCTCCTCGGTGCCACGGACCGCCGCCGCGACCGTCGCCTCGGAGCCCCCGTCGGGATAGCCGATCACGGCACCCTGTGTCCCCACCGGGGAATTGCCGCTCGCGATCGGCAGCGGCGACATCCCCAGGCCGGGGACGTAGAGGATGGCGACGTCCTCGTTGGAGTCGAAGAGCACGACCGTGGCGTTGAGTGGCTGCTGGCCCGGAGGCTGCACCGTCACGCGATACGAGCCGGCCACGACGTGGGCGTTGGTCAGCATCAGGTCGTGTCCCACGGGCCAGGCCGAGCCCGCCAGGGCGCCGCCCGGGCCCCCGCAGCCGTATGCGATCACCCGAGAGACGTCGGCCTCGGCGGTGCGCACCCCGGCGGTGTCCGTGCTCGCTGGGAGGGGCTCGAGCGGGAGGGTGGGCGAGAGGCCGGTGAAGGGGTTGGGAAGCTCGTTGTTCTGGAGAAACTCCTGGACCTTGGCGAGGAAGGCGGGGGGCTCGGGGGCGATGTCGAGCAGGCCCCGCTCGATCGCCGAGCTGTCGATCTGGCTGCCCAGCACCGTCAGAGAGCTGTTGGCGAATGTGAAGCCGAGGAACCAGGCGATGAAGAGCACCCCCAGGCAGCTCGTGAAGGTGCCGGCCACCGAGTCCCAGGTGGCCAGCCGGGTCTTGAGGGTGAGGACACGCGCCCGGTACCCCAAGGCGCTGCCGATCCCCTCGATGATGAGGAGGGCGGCGACGAAGATGCCGGTCGCGACGAGCGGCTGGCCGCTGCTCCCCGGTCCGGGCGAGATCCAGCGGGTGAGAGGGGGCGCGATCAGGGCCCCGACCACGCTGCCGACCACCAGCCCGGCCAGGGCCGAGCCCGCCCAGGTGAAGCCGCGCCGGTACCCGGAGATGGCAAAGCCCACCAGCAGGATCGCGATGATGGCGTCGAGGATGTCCATCCGGTCGGGAGTTTGACGGGTGCGGCCCGCTTCCGGGGGTGGTCAGTTCGCGATGGGGGAGCGTCCCTGCTGCGCTGGCCGGCGCGGGCCGGCTCGCGGTGCGTACGGTCCAGGCCACACGGCCGAGGTCAGGTGGCCCATGCTGGGGTGTATGGCCGCACGGCCGGGGCCCGGCAGACGTCGCACCGAGGAGCTTCATGGCTGACATCGTCCGAGTCCATCTCCACACCGGTCTCGACCGCGACTACGCGGCGACCGGCTTCGGCCTCAGCTCGCATGGTCTGACCATCACCCGTCCGCGTCCCGACGGAGCCCCGGGCGATGAGGTCGTGGCCGTCTTCGACCACGGCAAGTTCGACTGGGCGGAGCGGGTGGCGGAGGGCGCCGCTCCCGCCGGTGAGCTGACCCCCTTTGACGCCTCCCAGCTGGGCCGGGCCAGCCGGCGGACGGCGCTCTCGAGCTGACCCCCGCGGGGCCGGCCCCGCCCTGCCCTGGTGGGTGCCCTATCCTCTAGGGCATCGGGGCGTGGCGCAGCCGGTAGCGCGCTTGCTTTGGGAGCAAGAGGCCGTGGGTTCGAGTCCCGCCGCCCCGACCAGCTGGTCGTTTGTAGCCCGTTTTTGAATTCGGCTGGAGCACTTACTTAGGTTCTGGCCAGGCCCGGCCGGGTCCGCCCAGTGGCGAAGCAAGTGGTGCTCTGGACCACGATTGCCAAAGCAAGTTCTCTATCACCGCAGCACTCGCCGGCCAGGGGTCACGGCGCTCCCCTGGAGCCTTACGGGCCGCGGTAGCGGTCAGACAAGGTCCAGGAACGCCGCCGGGGATAGCACCGGCGGCGAGGCAGCGGGGAGGCTGGTGAGGTCCTTATCCCCGGATAACGGGTGGTCGACGTTGGCGACCTGGGCCAGGGCGATCACATAATCGTTGCGGCATCACAGGTGAACGCTCTGACAGTTCGGGACGGGCTCAGAGTGCCTCCGTGACCGCTGCGGGTGCCCGATTCTACGGGGAGGTCCTGCCCGACCTTACGGACGTCTTCCCTGCCGGGGGGCCGCCCCGGCGGCGGAGGGAGGCAGAGCGCCCGGTGCAGTGGCCGGGTACTGGTGCATCCAGCGGCCCTTCGAGAGCCGTGCTGTGGGTATCGACACCGCGGCGCCGTCCGCGCGCAGTGCCGCCTCGAGGCCGAAGCCAAAGTAGGTGCGCCCCGCGCGGATCTCGAAGCGATACTGGGCCAGGTCACCGAGCCTTCGCCGTAGCACGTCGACGACCACGCGGCTCCATTCGTGGCGCAGGGCCGCGGGCAGTGACGCGAGATCCCGGTCATAAGGCGCGATCACCTGATGGGGGTCCACGAGCCCGTACTCCGCGGAGAGGATGAACCACTGTGCGGCACGTTTCTCCACCGTGGCACGCCGACCGGCAAAGAGCGGGGAGACAAACAAGTCCTGCGCTGGAGCAGGATGTTGCCGCTTGTTCTTGACGCATCCCACAAGGCCGATCAGAGGCCGGTCGTCTGGAGCGACGGGTTGCGGAGGCACCGCGGGGCCACGTAGCCCCGTGACCTTGGGATTCCCCAGGCAGAGCTCACAGACTGCGGCGATCGGCATCCACTCTCCGGCGCCATCGCAGCGCCAGCACCCTACCCGTCCGAAGTACCGGAGCGCGGGGTCCAGGGCGGCGCACGTCCCGACCAGGGCCGCCGGACCCTCGGCCCCCTCGGCACGGACGATGGCCGACCACGCTTCCTCGATATCCTCGCGGGCGTCATCCAGCGCCACGCCCCCCGTGTCGGTGACCCCCAAGTGCTCGGTGGCGCGCCGCGCCTGGACATCCACGCCGACCTGGAGAACCGAGAGCCCACCCACCGGCGCACCGCCTGGGAAGACCATCGTCCGGATCCACATCGAGCCCCGCCTTAGCCCTGCCAGGTACGGGAATAGCTCCGAGCCTGCCGGAGACTGCACGCTCCTCAGGGCTACCAGCAGCTCGCCAGCCTCCCCCGCTCCCCCGGTGACCACCTGACTGACCGGCGACCCCGGCTCCATCACGAGCGATTCGGCGATCCGCCGCCACGCCGCGGCGTCCGCGAGGTGGCGGTGGCTAACCCCCGACGTCCGAAGTGCATCGGTGAGGTCAGTGAACGACCGGGCGACGAGCTCCCCCGGCACCAGCGCCCACCGGTTCACGGCGTAAAGAGTGCCGGCGGACCGCCACAGACCAACCTCGTCGTGAGCTCGGTCCATCGCCCCGACGAGAGTCAGCGCCGCCCGGACCGCATCGCCGTGCTCCCCGCAGTCGCGGAGCAAAGCCGCGAAGCGCGCTTCCGGGAGATGCTCCCAGCCGGGCAGCTCCGCATCCGGGCGTCGCGACAAATCGAAGGTCCCCGCGGTAAACCCATGGCTGATCGCGGCCGCCAGACCTTCTGTAATTGGCACAGCGCCGCGTACTCTAGCTTCTTGAGCGCGGGTTTGCATGGGCACGCGGCACGTTCGCCCCGATGCGGCGAGCGATTGGCCAACCCAGGGCAATTTCGGAGGTCCCGCACCTCCCCGACACCGCTCCCCGCACCGCCCCATCCCTCATCTATGGTGCTGCGTGGGCCACATCGAGCCCCCCGGCCCTACAAATATGTGTTCGTACGCGGCCCTGACCCGGGACGTCCCAGGGTGGGACGACCGCGGGCGGGCGGCCGGCCCTCGGCTGTGGCACGGGCTGGAATGGCTTTGCCGTGGTCGGCAACGAGGAACCGATGACCAAGGGTTGATGTCGTCGCTCCCGAGACCCCCAAGATTGGGGATGGACATCCGAACCTAGCGCGGAAATGGCGCCAGGAGCGTTTGCGGTGCGTATTGAGAAGGCTCCGATGGCGGGGATAGGTACCACCCGTTTTGAGCCTTTCCCATCAACTCCGGGTCCTGGCAGGGTTGGGGCACTGGGTAGATGGACCCGCGGCCGCTGCCGGACGGTGGTACCTAGCCAGGAGACTGTGGTGGGAGTCTTGGGTGTTCAAGCGCAACCGGGACATGGATTCTGGGCGCCCTCAGAAGGGTACGACGTCCGGCCGGATCGTTCGCGGGAAGCTGATGCTCCTGTTCGCACTGGGTGCGGCAGCCGTCGTCGGCCAATCGCTCGGGGCCGCGCCGCTGACGACCACTGTCGGAGGGGGATCCACTTCCAGTTCCGGTTTCAGCTCGAGCTCACTGGGTGCGGGCTCGACGGCGGGTAAGCAACCGCTCTCGGGCAGCCAGTCCAAGGCGGAGGCGGCCACCCTCCTGGCGGCGGGAGCCAACCAGGCGGAGCATCCGGCGCCAATCCATGCCGGCACCTGGCGGACCAGCTCCTCGTCGAGCACGACCAAACCATCGACCAAGAACTCTCCACCACCGCCCACCTCACCGTCCGCAGCAAAGCCGCCCGCGTCTCCGACGATCACTGAGGCGGCCGCGATCCAAGCCGCCCGCACGGACGCAAAGCGCGCCGCCAAGGGAAAGGAGATCACCGGCTTCAAGAAGGGTGTGAGTCAGGCAATCCCACTCCTCGACAACGCCACGACCAACACGTACGCCAACGCCGATGGTACGTTGACCGCCCAGGTCTACCAGGCCCCGGTCAACTACGAGAACACTCAGGGCAGGTGGGTACCAATCGTCGACACGCTTCACGCGGCGGCGAACGGCTCCTTCGAGAGCGGTGCGGGACCGACTGAAGTCAGTTTCGCTCCCACTCTCGCCTCCCCCGAGATGGTGACGGTCACCGATGGGGATGTCTCATTCGGCCTCGCTCCGCCGGAGCAGGCGAGCGAATCCACCGGGGGATCAGTGGAGGGCGCCACCCCCGCACAACCCGTGCACGGATCGCTCTCCGGCGGGACCACGGTCACCTACGCGAACGCCTGGCCGGGCACGAACTTGGAGGGAGTCTGGTCCGCCGCCGGGCTCAGCCAGCTGGTGGTCCTGCAGCAGCCCCCGACCGGCACCGGCGACGTTGTGTACCGATACCAACTCAGCACGGATGGGCTGACGCCACAGCTCACATCCACCGATTCCCTCGACCTCGTCAACACGACGGGTACGGTCGTCTTCACGATGCCCCCGGGCTGGATGGCGGACAGCGCCGGGAACCCGCAATCGGCGACCACCACCTCGAATCCACTCGCCTACACACTGGGCCCGCACGGCAAGTGGCTGGACGTCATCGCCTCCGGAGCGTGGCTCCGTGACCCAGCCCGAGTGTACCCGGTCACCATCGATCCGAACTTCGGGACCGCGGGCGACGTGGGAATCAGCACCTATAGCCCGAACCTAAACTACAATGGGAACGAAGGCTTCACCCTCAACGGCTACTCGGACTACACCGACTACATCGGCGAGTACAGCGGCAGCACCACCGGCATGAACTGGGCGCTGATGGACTACAACGTTACGCAGCTTGACGGCGCCACCATCCTCAACGCAACCTGGAATGGATATTTCGATTGGACCGATACGTGCGCCCCGGAAGAGTACTGGGTCTGGAGGGCGACCAATTCCTGGAACTACCAGACCGCGACCTGGAACAACTTCACCCCGGGATCACCCTATTCCACAACTGACGGGGTGACGGGGAGCGTGGCCGCCAACTGGGGTGGCAACTGCCCGGGGTACACCCGGAACTGGAGCTCCGTCACCATCACGCCGTGGGTTACCGATTGGACACAGGGGACGGCCAACGACGGCATCGTCATCAATTCGGGCGGCAGCGCCAATACGACACCAGGTGGTCCCGCAAGCTCCCAATTCTGGATGCAGGTGGCCGCCTGGGACACCAACACAGGCAACCCCTCGTACCTCTCGATCACGTACAGCCCTGGTCCAGCGCCCGCCCTCGCCTCACCGAGCTCGGGGGCGCAGATTGTCGACCCGAATCTTGAGCCCACGCTGTCGGTGTCGACGTGCGCGTCCTGCATCCAGTACGACTTCCAGGTGAGCACCAGCACCAGCTTCTCCAGTCTCAGCTGCGCCTCCGGATGGACTTCGGCGACGTGGACGGTGCCAGTCGGTTGTCTTCTGAACGGTGGAACCTACTACTGGCAGGCGATCGGCTGGAATGGTCTGTACATCAACAACCAGCCGGTGACCACCAACTGGTCCTCTCCCTGGTCGTTCACCGCGAGCACCGGTCCAGGTGACAATCTGTCCTCGCCTCCGAATGGTGGGGTCGTCGTCGATCCCGACCTCCAGCCGCCCCTGACGGCGTCCAGGTGCTCGGAATGCGCTCAGTACTACTTCGAGCTCAGCACAAACTCGCAATTCCCAACCGGGTCGTACGACGGGTCGGGGCCGGTCAATTCGCCATCCTGGTCCCCGCCGGCCGGGGCTATCGCGGACGGGCAGACCTACTATTGGCGGGTGGAGGGGATAACGTCGCAGGACGTCGTGCAGAACTGGTCCCCCACCTGGTCATTCTCGGTCTCAGGCCCGGTGAACTGGGGGTTCCAGGACAGTGCCGCCAACCCCTCGCTGTCGTCGCAGAGCGGTAACCAGCCCTTCCCCGGGCCGTCGGACACGGCGACGGGAACCACACTGCCCGTGTACGTGGTGAACCAGACCCTCTCGACGTGGACCCCGACCGGGAGCTACCAGATCTCATATCACGTCCTCAACCCTGCAAACCAGGGTGTGGTCGCCAACGGGGTGACGGCTTCTCCAGGGGTGGGGACCATGACGATGCCTCCGGTGACGGTCATTTCGGGCTCCGGCGTCTGGGTGAACGTCAACATCGCCTCCTTTGCGTCCGAGGGGCTGTCCTCCGGCTCGTATGAGTTGGCGTTCGACATCTTCGACAGTCAGCTGAATGAGTGGTTCTCGCAGGGCGGGGGCAGCACCGCCGCCTTCGACATGCTTGTTGGGACCCCGCCGTCGCCATCTTCGCCGGCGGGAGGTGCGACGATAACCCCGGGGAGTGGGGGCGCCCTGCAGCCGACGCTGGCCGCAGGGAACTGCACAAGTTGCACGGGCTACCAGTTCCAGGTCAGCACACGCAGCGAATTCGGGGCCTACGTGACCACCAGCCCCTGGTTGTCGAGCCCGTCGTGGACGGTGCCGGGGGGTGACCTCAAGGCCGGTGCCACCTACTACTGGCGGGTCATCGGGCGCGACCAGTACCAGTCTTCGACGGCGTGGTCGAACTCGGCGACGTTCGTGACGCCGACCACTCCCGGCACGCCGACGGCGGTCTCGGCGACGGGTGGGTCGGCGAAGGCCACGCTGACCTGGACCACTCCGGCGAGCAGCGGCGGTTCGGCGATCACGGGCTACTCGATCGTCCCCTCGCTCAACGGGCGACCTCAGACGCCTGTGAGCGCGTCGTCGAGCCCGACGACCCTGACCGGTCTCACCAATGGGGGTTCATACACCTTCACGGTCGCGGCCACGAACCTCATGGGCACCGGCGTGCCCTCCACGCCCTCTGCGGCAGCGATACCCTCCAAGGCGCCGGCCGCTCCTGGCGGGGTGACCGCGGAGGCCGGGTCCAGTCAGGTGACGGTGAGCTGGCAGGCTGCGGCGTCCAACGGCAGCGCGGTGACCGGATACACCGTGACCACGTATGTGGGCGGGACGGCGAGCGGCACGACGAGCGCCGGTGCGTCGGCGACGTCGGCAATCGTTGGCTCGCTCACGAACGGCACCTCGTACACGTTTGCCGTGTCTGCGGCTAACGGGGACGGGCAGGGGGCGGCGTCTGCCCAGACGGCAGTTGTGACACCCGGTGCAGCACCGAGCGTGAGCGTGAGCCTGGACTCGTCACAGTACTCGAGGGGCCAGACGGCGACCATCACAGCGACGATTGCGCCGGCGTCCTCCTCCTCGGAGACGGTGAACCTGGCGCTCCCCCTGGCGGGGATCGGTTTCGATACGACCGGCTACACCGTCTCGGTCGGGGGCACGAGCTGCAAGAGTGTTGCGGGCGTGACCTGCTCGATCAGCTCCTCCGACATCACCGTGTCCGGACTGACCGTGACCTCGGCCGGGTTGACCGTGGCGGCCACGGTTCGAGCGCTCGGGAGTGACTCGACCTGCACCCAGCCGGTGGTCACGGCGACCGTCACCGACGCGACCACCGGTCGCGGCGGGCTGGGCTCGGTCCAGGGGTCGATCTGTGACGGCGGCCTCGGTGCCCACCAGTGGTGGACGTTCGTCAGCACGGCGCTCGGCCCAGCGGGCACGGCGGAGGTCAACGCCGCCAACGGGAACCTGGTGGTCACCCAGCAGGATGGCGGGACCATGCAGCTCCACGGCAACCTGAGCCTCGGGATCGTGCGTGCGTTCAACAGCGAGGCCACGCTGCAACCGGCAGCCGAGCCGGTCGGGCTGGGCTGGATCACCTCGTTCGTATCGGCGGGCGACGATCTGGGTGGGGTGGCGTTGCGCGTCCCCTCCGGTGAGCACGTCAGCGGTGGAGCTGCGATCACCGTGATCACCGACAGCGGGGCCCAGGACGTCTTCGAGCCGACGACGCTGGCCAGCGCTATCGATGTCACCACCCTCGGAACTACGACCGGGCCGCTGGGGCCACTCGTGCCCACCACCCTGGCGCTGGGGACGGGATACAACCAGCTCTGCGTTGACAACGTCTACACGCCTGAGGCCGGCGTTCACGCCAGCATGTGGCGGTACGTGGAGTCGAGCACCGGCGCCTGCACCGGGCTGACCTCGTCGAATGCGGCGGTGCTGGGTTACGCGACCCTGACCACGGACGGGGTGAGGCGGGAGTACAACGCGACCGGGGAACTGCTCTCCGTGCGTGACGCCCAGGGCAACCGGGTCGACTTCACCTACAGCGGCACCAAGTTGACCCGGGTGGGGGAGACCGGCGGCAGCAGCCGTGCCTACACCCTCAGCTACACCACCTGGAGCGGTGGCGTTCAGGTCAACATCGCCGACCCGGCGGGGGAGGTGACCAGCTACCAGGAGAATTCAGCCGGTGACCTGGTCAACGTGCTCAACCCGAGCGGAAGCTCCCTGCACTACACGTACGGAGCTTGTGGGGGCAGCACCCCCCAGCTCTGCAGCGCCCAGAACCCGGACGGCAACACGGTCACCTTCAGCTACCAGGGGTCGCCCTTCGGGGGCCCCGCCGAGATCTACCAGGTGACCGGCTTGCAGACGACGACCTCGCCCCAGCCCGCGACCACGTACAACTATGGTGCCAACGGTGCGGTGGTGAGCGCGATCACTGGCACCGAGGAGGAGCACTTCGCCCAGGTGGATGCTCTTGGCCGGGTGGGGGAGGTTGATGAGGGGTCGACCACCCAGGGTGCGGCCGGGGTCTGGTTGCACACCACCCTCTACGAGTGGGACACCTCCACTCTCAGCTGCCAACACCCTGACGCGGGGCCGGATAACGAGCTCTGCGACATCCTGGAGCTGGGTCTGGACAACGGCCAGACGCCCAACCGCGAGACCCAGTACACGTACAACGACGAGGGGGCGATCCTGGTCCAGGACGACCTCGACTCGCCGACCAACGTGGTCACCACCACCTCCTATCTGGCCCAGTACGTGGAGTCGAACGGGACGGTGCGGACCTTTACCGACACGGTCGCGGGCAGCGGCGCCGTCACCTCCCAAGCGGGACCGCGGCTGGACGCTTCGACGGTCCTTGTCCTGAGCGCGCAGACAGCGGTGCTCAGCCCCGACGGCAACGCGGCGACGAGCGGCTACGCCAGCTACGAGACGACGTACACGCGGGACACCAACACGGCGGTGGGTGCTGGGCTTCCGATCGGCTCCGCCAATCCTTGTGCCGGCGCCGGGGACAACACCGGCCTGCTCTGCACCGAGAGCGCTCCCTCCAAGGACGGGACCCACGCTACGGTGACCACGTACACGTACGACCAATGGGGTCAGCGGCTGACCGCGACGACCCCCGACGAGAGTGACGGGGCCCAGACGGGAAGCCCTACCACGTACACGTACTATCCCGACACCGCCACCGACCTCTCCGGGACCACCCACGAAGGCGGATGGCTCGCGGGGGTGACCGATCCCACCGGCCAGTTCGTCGCCTACGGGTATGACGCCGAGGGACAGGTGGTGAGGACCTGGGCACGCAACGCCACCGCCCAGGCAGGATTGCCTCTCAGCGCCTACCCGGGTACCTGCGCCTCCGCGACGGCGCCGGACTACACCCAGACGCTGTACGCGACCTCCTGCAGCACGTTGCCGGGGCTGTACGTCCTCAGCCAGACCGACCCTCTCGGCAACGTTACCACCTACCAAGTCGATAACGATGGCAACCGGTTGGGGGTGAGGACGCCCCGGGGCAACCAGGGTGGGGTCGGTTACCCTCAGTGTCCCACCGTGGGCGCGGACGACACCTGTTCGACGTACAACGACGCTGGCGAGGTGCTGACGGTGCAGCAGCCGGTGGAGGCCCTAAAGACCCTCAGCCCGCACACTACCAACACGTATGACGCGTATGGGAATCTCGTCCAGACCACAGATGCGGCGGGCGACACCACCACCGCCACCTATGACGCGGCCAACCGGAAGGTCACCGTGACCGTGGCGCGCTACGCGGTGGGCAGCACCCTCTACAGCGCGGCGGGCAGCGACGCGGTTCCGACCGGGTGCACGACCTCCGCGTCCGCCCCGTGGCCGAGCGGAGGCGAGGTGGTCTGCACGACGACGACGGCCTACGACGGCGAGGACAACGTGATCAACGTCCAGTCCCCCGCCTGGGAGGTCTCGGACGTCGTCGGATCCGCAGAACCGACGGTGACGACCTATGTCTACGACGGCTACCACCGCGTGATCGAAACGATCGCGCCGCGCTGGGACGGCACCAACCGCACCGTCACCACAGCGTCGGTATACGACCCCGACGGCAACATCCTGGAAAGCTGCCCAGCGAACGAGTTCGCGGAAGGATCGGGAGGCTGCCACGGACCAGGAAGCACGACGACCGACCACTTCTCCACCTACACGACCTACAACGCCGCGGACCTTCCCATCTCCGTGAGCACCTACACCGCCAACACTCCTCTGACGGGAACTCCGGCTCCGGCGGTGGTGACGACCAGCTACGACGCGGACGGCAATGTGCTCAGCACCACCAATGCCGACGGGGCCACGACCAGCAACGACTACAGCGTGCTCGATCGGCTGGTCTGGACAGGGACGCCGCAAAGCGGCAACCACTACGTCGTGACCTGGTACGGATACGACCCGTCGGGCAACAAGACCTGGACCACCCAGACCACGGCGATCAGCACCGGCCTTCCGGCGGCCGGGGTGACAGCACCGTCGACCCTATCAGGGGCGCGGGACACGATTGTCTCCTATAACGCCGACAACCGGCCACTGGACACGGTGGTCGCGGCGAAGAGCACGGCCGGCACCCCGAATGTCTGCTTTGACAACTTCCCGAGTTTCGGGGTCACGGGCATTTCTGGTTGCCCAAACCTCGGCGTGACTAACGGGAGCGGTGGAGTGAACGTCCACACCCGGGTTAGCTATGACGCCGACGGCAATAAGGTGGCCGAGTTTACCGCCGACGCCTTCCAGAATTCGGCGACGACACCCAGCGCCGAGTACATGGTGCGGACCGACTACGATGCGGACGACCGGGCAGTCACCCAGTACGTTCCCCGCTTCGACACCGCGGATACCAACGAGACCCCTCTCGGGGTGACCAGCGTCTTCTCCGGCCAGGCATCGCAGGGGGGTCAATGCCCGGTGACGGGCAGCATCTCCATCGCGCCAAGCGGTGTCGGGGCGCCACAGACGATCGCCGGCGTCCCCGCCTATGACGCGACGACCGGGCTGTGCGCCACTGCGGTGCAGTACAACGGCGACGGCCAAGTGGTCAAGGAGCTCATGCCGACGGCCGGAGGCAACTGGAGCTCGTCTGCCTTTGACACGTATGCCTACACCGATGATGGGCTGGCAGCTACGGCGGGCAGTCCCAATCCCAGCGGTGCTGGCGGCCAGGTGACGACCTCGGCGGTCTACGATGCGCAGGGGAAGGAGCTGGTGAGCACCGACGCCGAGGGCAACCAGACGACCTCCGTCTACAGCGCAGATGGGCTCCTGCTCAGTACGACCGCGCCGCCCTCCAACAGCCTGACCCTGAGCAGCACGAGCAACGGCCCAACGGCCGTCACGGTAGATCCTGCCGACACCACCACCTACGGCTACGATGCCGCGGGCAACCAGGTGACTGTCACCGACGGGTACGGGGCGTCAACTGTGACCCAGTACACGGTGGACGGCCGCAAGCAGAGCGTCTCGACGCCCTCGGGAAACACGGCCGGGACCCCGGAGGTGACCACCTACACGTATGACCCGGTGGGCAACACCCTGACCGCGACCTCTCCGAACGGATACCCCACCGCCTACACGTACAGTGAGAACAACCTGCTCCTCACCACGGTGACCCCCCCGGGATCCGGCGGGGCGGGCCTTGAGACCGATGACTCCTACGATGGGCTTGGCGAGACGGTCTCCGAGCACACTTATGAGGTGGGTATCACCGGCTGCCCGGTCGGGGGCCCTCCGAGCACGGCCTGCGACGGCGGAACGATCAGCGAGAGCTTCTACCTGGACGGCCGGCTGGAGACGGAGACGCCGGAGGCGGCGGCCGGCGACACGGCGCCGACGCCCGCGGACACCTTCACCTACGACGCGTCCGGCAACGAGATCGGTGCGAGCAACGTGGTGTCCGGAGGGACCTCGGGGGCCACGGACACGGTGACCTACTACCTGGATGGGAGCGTGCGCAGCGTGGACGACGGGGCCGGTGACGCCCAGATCAGCGGTGATGGCGGACCGACCATGGCCGGGTACGCGGCGGAACTGTCCTACGACGGTGCGGGCAGCATCGCGACCCTGACCCTGAACCGGGACGGAGGCTCGCAGACGTCCACCGAGGCGCTGGCCTACAATGCCGCCGAGGACGCCGTGACCCTGGGCACCACGGCCGATGCGGGGCTCAACGAGACCCGCGTCTACACGGCGGACGGCCAACTCACCAACCAGATCCAGACCAACGGGGATGTGACCACCTTCACCTACAACCCGAACGGGTCCGTCCAGCAGGACTGGCTGTGCGGGAGCACCACGTCTCCGAGCGGGACGTGCGCCAGTGGCTCCAACGACATCCTTGGATGGTGGGCCTACAGCTACGACAGCAATGGTCAGCAGTCGGCATCGGAGGCGGCACCGGCCGGGGAGAACACCATCCTCGAGGACGCGTACTACCCCGACGGCCGCGTGGAGAGCTACTCCACCGCGAGCGAGCAGGCGCCGACGTCCGGGCAGTTCACCTCGGTCAATTACGACAATGACGGCAATCGCATCATGGTGACCTCGGGGGGGCAGCAGACCACCTACTCGTACAACTCCAATGACAGCCTGAGCAGCACCGGCACCGTCGCGGACTCCTATGACGCCGACGGGCGACTCCTCAGCGACGGCTGCTCGTCCTACACGTACGACGGCTTCAACCAGACCGCGACCTCCACGACAACCTCAACGCCCCCCGCGGGCTGTGGCAGCACGACCGCGAGCGGCGCCACGGCGACCACCTATGACGCCCTGGGTCGTACGCTGACCTCGGACCAGACCCAGACTCAGAACGGGAACACCGCCACGACCTTCTGGGTGGACCACTACGCGAGCACCGGCAGCCTGCTCGCCCTGCTCCAGAAGGACACCAGCACGAGCGGTGCCGGGGACAATGATCTGACCCTGCTGGTGGGCAGCTCCGGCACCCCATCCCAGGTGATCAGCTCCACCGGCGGCAGCCAGTGGTACACCAACGACGGCCAGGGCAACGTCGGGGCCGTGACCGGGTCGGCAAGCGGTGGGGCGGCTGTCTGCGCGCTCGAGTACGACATCTACGGGTCACCCCTTCAGCCGACGAGCTCCATCAACCCGTGCGTGGGCCAGACTTCCGGGAGCGTCTCTCCCTCACTGACCGAGTTCGGCTACCAGTTCGCTCAACGCGACCCGACCACCGGGGACTACGCTTTCGGGGCCAGGCAGTACGACCCCACCAAGGCCGCCTTCACCACTCCCGACAGCTACCAGCCAGGGTCAACGGGCCAGGATGTTTCTATCGGCACCGACCCGCTGACCGAGGACAGCTACGCCTACGCCAACGCCGACCCCATCAACCTCAAGGATCCCACTGGCCACGGCATCGCCGGCGACGAGGGGGGAAGCTGCGGGAGCGTCGCAAGCTGTTCCGCGAGCAACGGCGGCACCGGGAGCAACACGAGCGGTGGTGGGTCGTCGGCTTCTGGGAACTCGTGCGGCAACAGTTGCCAACAGGAGCTGCAGGTCGCCAATAACTACTACCAGCAGCAGCAGCAGCAGGCCATCTCGACACTCGCCTCCAACTCGGCGCAGGCGGTCGCGGCCAGCTCCGGGTGCAATGCCGGCTGCCAGTCGGAGATGCAGGTCTATGCGGCGGCGACGCCAGTGTTCACCGCCGCGTACGATTATCAACAGGCGCAGCAAGTCGAGCAAGTCACTCTAACGGACATGGCCCAGTCCAGCCAGGCGCAGTACCAGTCTCAGCTGACGGCCGCGACAACCGAGGCTGCGGACGCGCATCAGATTGGGGCGTACTTTGCCAGCCTCACCTCGTGCAACGGGCTCTGCCAACTTGGTCAGATGGGCAGCAACGAGTGGACATCCATTCAGCAAACCTTCCATCCGAGTCCCGCAGAGATGGCCCACGGCCTCCCGACTCCTACGCCTGAGCAGATTGGCAGCGACTTTCTGCAGCTCGGTCTCCTCATGATCCCCGTAGGAGGGGAGGCCGCAGATGCTGCCACAGACGCTACTGGGGGTGCCGGTGACCTGATCTTCAGCGGTCACGGTGCGTACGACGCCGCCGATGGGCTGGTCACCATGCCGAAAGGGACGACCCTCACTTTCTTCTCGGAGGACGGCCAACCTATCTCTGACGCCCTCGGTAACGCCATCGAGACTGGCCATCCCGAGGGCTTGGCACAGTTCGGCGAAACCTATCTCCCAGGCGCGGAGCTTCCCAACTACACCCTGTACCCGCCTGACGGCCTGACCATCGCCGGAAATCCTGTCACGGTTACGGTCCCGACTCGGCTCAGCGAACTGCTCCAAGAGGGGCTTGGCCGCTGCACGTGGGCGGCTTGCAGATGACCTGGTACGCGGACGGGACACCGTACGGCTACCTGCCTGGTTCCACGCATGGAGGAACTAACGTCGGTTGGCTAGACGCATCTCACGCGTTTCCGCGGGGCCGGGTGTCCGAGGCATTCGTTGCCGCTCTGGGCCGGGCCTGCTCCGAGCAGATCAACCGAACGCGGGGATGGCACATCTGCGACTTGTGTCGGGCCCCCGGCCCGATTGTGATGAAGATGGGAGGCGTGCAGCTGTCGCTCGGATCTGCGGAGATCCGGGTACGGTCAGGCGCCGGGGAGCTCTTGGCTGCCCCTGACCTGATTCTTCATTACGTGACGGCTCACGGCTACGGGCCACCCGAGGAGTTCGTGATGGCTGTCCTGACCGGTGCGCATGGGGCCGTCAACGACGGCACGTTGGACGACACCTGATCTTGCGGACATGACACTACGACGGACGGCGGCCACCTGTCTCCTTGCGGCATTCGTCGTTCTGGCCACGAGTTCCATCTCCGAGGTGGCTCGCTTCCAAGCTGGACGGCTGGCTCAAGCGTCCCAGCCTTCTGAGGTTCTGGTGACCTATGCGTACGATGCAGGGTCCCGCGCCATACCTGGCAACGTGTCCATCCTCGTTTCAATGCCAGGCATCGGGCAAGGTCGGAGCCAAGCGGTGGGCGGCATACAGGTCAGCGCGCTTGGGATTGTGCGTTCTGACGCCACAGAGGCTGGCGGGACCGGAGCACTAGCTTTCGGACCCGGGGCGGACACCGCCGCAAGCTCGATGCCCGAGGGGGATCTCGTCAACCTAGCCAGCGACGCTAGGACGGCTCACATACTCAGCGGCCATGAGTTCCCGGGAGAGCCCGGTAACACGGTGTTCCCTCCAGACTGGTCATCAGCGCAGATCATGCATTCCATCTCTGACATTGCAACTGACCCTGAGATTCCGTGGCAGGCAGTCGCCCCCGGTCGGTTCAGCGCAACTGGGTTTGTCGGCGGGCTCTGGATACGGACGATCATCGAGCCGGCGGGGGAGGGAATCATCACGGGGTATCCGCTGCCATGAGACGCCCGGATGATCGTCGATCCTTTGACGCGAAGGCGATGCTGAACTCTCTGGGCAATCGCCTTGCCCCGGTACTGCCGGGTCCACGGATCGCCAGCTACCGTGAGTTGGTTAGTGTCGGTGAAGGCAAGGTTGCTCTTGAGAACCTGTGCCTCAACCTCGTTGAGGCTCTACCCGAGCTTGCGACTGAGGACATTGCCGATCTGCGGCGGGCTTGTGAGCGCCTCGGCGTGGACGTGAAATACTGGGAGCCGCTCGTCAACCGATGGTCCGAATCCGGATAGCCGCGCTCGCGCGCCCACCACGCTTGGACGTGATCCCGCCGACCCAAGAAGGCAGCGCGGCGACACCTCGACGTGGACCTTACGGAAGTCGGGGCCCAGCGATCGGGAGGTACTGGACGCTCCTCATAGCGGTCATCTGTGCGGCGGTCGGGCCGCTGATGGTGGCAGCACATCTACCGGCACCGGCCCCGACGGGAGTCATCCCGGCGATAGGAACGGTTGCGTCGGAAGCTGACTTGGGGGCCCCGGTCTGGGATCCGGGGGCTTTGCATGGGCGAGGCGATGACCAGGTTGCCCTCGCATCGTCTGTGACGTGGATGAGCCCGAGTGGCTGCTCGAGCTCACGGGACTCCCCACTCGCCCGTGCCGATGCCACAGAGGCTACCGGTGAGGGTCTGACTCCCGCCATCATCGGTGAGGGTATGACCTCCCGGGTGATCCCGTACGCGACGGAGCGCGGCTACGTCTACTACTCTGGAGTCGCCAACCCAGAAGACTTCACTTCCGAGGAACTGTTGGCAGACAATCGTGCGCAGGTCGAGGGGTGGGTAGCGGAGGGGAGGCAGGTAATTGACATAGGGCCAGAGACTGGGCGCGCGTTCTACCCAATGGCCACAAGCCCCAACTACGCGATGGAGCAGAATATCGTCAATGGGTACCCCGGGTACAGCACCGATATCGTTCCCGGCGAGTCGGATTGGGCGGCCGCAAGTGGCCATTAGCATCTTCCGCTACGGGGAGAAGTACCAGGTGGCGGTGTCACCGCCTGAGGGGCCGAATTGGCGATCGTCGGAGCCGATGTCTGCCACGGAGATCCTGGCCAAGCTCGGTGCCCTTGGTTGCCATTCGACTGACATTACGGATGCCCTGTACGCGGCCGATCCACAGTGGACCAAGAGCCACGACGAGGAGGTGCGTCGGCGGCGACAGCGGATGTCGGGAACGAGCGAGAAGGAGGTTTGAGGACTAGCCACAGAGGGTGCAACAGACGCAACCGTCGACACGGGATCAACCGTGGTTGGACGTCTTGGTAGTCCGATACGGGTCATTCCGGGCACGTACTCGTCAACCGAGGTCGACGGCCTTCAGTACACTGGCCATGCGATTGAGGAGATGGCAGGACGCGGCGTCCCACCATCCGTAGTGCAGAACACGATTGGCATAGGCGCGATATCCCCGGGCTACGATGGCGCAACGACCTACTACGATGCAGGGAACGATGTCACGGTGATCCTGAACCCGGACGGAAGCGTCAAGACTGTCTATCCAGGTGGAGGATGATGATGGAGACTGAGTTGCGCCATGCGCTGCTCCGACGAATCGACGCATACGCGGGGTCGGTACATGAGTTGGGGGGGCTCGTGGCTGAGCTTGATGCGGTGTGGGGTTCCGAGACTTGGGCCGAGGACAGTCGGCGTCGCGAGTTCCGGCGAGCATGGGGCCGGATGGAGGAAGTCTATGCAACTGCTGTTGAGCGCCATCCGCCGCAGCTTACGGATGTGGATGCTCAGCGAGTGCAAGAGCAGTTGACGCGCCTTCGCGGGTTGCTCCCGTAATGAGGCTTGCCGCGACCTTGCTGCCATTGCCACAGAGGCAACCGGTACCGCCTCTAACGCAGTTGTCATCGGCGAGAACATGGAGCGGGTCAACGCTGCCGCCAACGCCTTCGGAGCGGGTACCTACTCTCCGGGATTCGTCGATGTCGACGGATTGACTGAATCGGACCTCGCGGATGCTCAGTCGTCTCACAACTGGCAGTGGATGAACCGCCTCGGGAATCCTGGAGGCTCCATTCCTTGAGAGGATGGAGCGATGGCAAGGACAAGCAGGTATCCCCAGGACGTTCGTGACCGGGCGGTCCGGCTGGTGCTGGACCACCGAGGCCAGTACGCGTC